>Ga0209676_1001625_pt1 | contig 19883 bp, 22 predicted proteins | sample AraplaCvi_mLB_r2_FD_184282 | JGI IMG/M metagenome (GOLD analysis project Ga0209676, IMG submission 184282) | Arabidopsis root microbial communities from North Carolina, USA - plate scrape MF_Cvi_mLB_r2 (SPAdes) (version 2) | ecosystem: Host-associated > Plants > Roots > Endosphere | place: USA...
AAGGCACACTTTCGTGTGCCTTCTGTGATCCCGCTGGGATTCGAACCCAGGACCCATACATTAAAAGTGTATTGCTCTACCAGCTGAGCTACGGAATCGTTTTCTACTTGCGTTGTGGCTTTCGAAGCTTTGCACTCTTGGATTAGCCGTGGCGTTTTCCTTAATTGCGATGCAAAAGTAGAATTCTTTAAAGTATAATGCAAGTACACAACAAGAAAAAACTGTTTTTTTCGTTTTTGTTCCTGGCTTTTTTGACGCCGGACGCCGCTTTTTGTGCCAACCAGAAAGAGCTCAAAACGGCTGATTCTCTGTTCGCTATCGCCAGGTATCCGGAGGCCCAAACCCTCTACAAAAAAAATTTCAGTTTGACTGAAAAAAATAGCCAGGCGCTCCTTTTGAAGCTCGCTTTTCTCGCCGAAAAGACCAACAATTACACCGACTGCCTTTTTTTTCTCAGCAAATTGGCCCTCGTGCAGCCTTCAAGGCATCTTTTTGAGAAAATGGACAAGCTCGCCAAAGAACAAAATCTAAGTGGCTATGAATTCGACGATTACAACTATTTCATAATATTTTATCGAAAATATGGTGACTACATTCCGATATTGCTCCTAACTTTGGGCACCTATATAGTTGTCATAATGGTAACAAAGACACGTAGGAAGGAGCCTATTCTGCAGATTCACAAAGTTTCTATTATCGTCTATCTGCTCGCATTACTGGGAATACTAAATGTGCCTTCTCTTTATCAAACGTGCATCATTGTGAATGAAAACACCTTCCTGCGCGACGAGCCTTCATCGGCTGCGGCTGTGGTGGACAGGGTCGGAAAGGGCCATAAACTGACAATTATAGGGTCCGTGGACCATTGGGACAGGGTCATTTGGAACAATCGGATCGTGTATATTCGTAAAAGCGACCTGTGGAACATTTGACAAACCCGGTTGGTATCATTTTTGCAACATATGAGTTTGTATGTATATTTAGGAGTCAAATTTTTTAATTAACGCTGTATGAAAAAGCCAATGAAACGTTTTTTACTATTGATCGCAGGAGTTTTGATGTTAGGTTTTGTTACTTCTTGTAAAGAAGAAGGACCTCATAAAGATGACATTGTGAAGCTGTCCGCCGTCATCAATAGTAGCGCCACGATGCCAAAAGCTACATCTTCCGCGCAGGGAACTGGTGTTTTTGAATACAACAAAGCTACCATGGAGCTGAAATACAACATTACTTACCAGAACATCACTCCGACCTCAGTGAACATTCATGCTGCTAATCCTGCATGGCAAATCGGTGGCATTGTTTTCCCGCTTGCTGACAAACCGGCCACCAACCAGGTGCAAGGCTCAGTGAAGCTCAATGTGGAGCAGCAAACCCAGCTTATCACTGGTATGATGTATGTAAATATCCCAACCGAACTGTACTACTACGGTGAAATCCGCGGACAGATCCTGGTTGACAAATTCGAAGAGTAATCAGCTTTATTACCATATAAAAAAGGCTTTCGGGATCATTCCTGAAAGCCTTTTTTAATGCCTTACTTTTTGCCTTTCTTCTTTTTCCTCGATTCGAACTCCTCAACTTCCCGCATCAGCGCACCGAGATCGTCGGGCGCGTCGGTAGTGAATTCGAGCGTCTCGGCATAATCTTCGGCGGTCAGCTTCACCACAGCGATGGGTTTATCAAGATATTGCTGTATCTGATCGAGTACCGGCTTTTCTTCTTCACTGCAAAACGACACGGCGATACCTTTCTGCATCCCCCGACCGGTACGGCCTACACGGTGAACGTAGTTTTCGGGCTGCTCAGGTAAATCGTAATTGATCACGTAATCCACATTCGGGATGTCGATCCCACGCGCACTCACATCGGTAGCGATCAGCACTTTTACATTGCCTTTCTTAAACTCGTTCATGGCCGTGAGGCGGTCCGCCTGCTCCTTGTCCCCGTGAATGGTCAGGCTTTTGATTTCCATGCGCTCAAGCGCATTATACACACGCTCGGCGCGCACCTTCGTACGTACGAACACGAGGATCTTCTTATCGGCATTCTGGCGAATGACGCGTTCGAGGAAAAACCGCTTGTCGTCCATAGCCACAAATGCAACGGAATGGTCGATGTTCTTCGCAACAGGATTTTTCGGCGAAATCTGAATACGGATGGCATTCCTAACCAGCGAATAGGCCAGTTTCTTGATCTTTTCATCAATGGTCGCCGAGAAAAACAACGTCTGTCTTCTCTTAGGCAAATGCCGGATCAGGTCCTGGATATCCTTGATGAACCCAAGGTCGAGCATATGATCGGCTTCGTCGAGAATGAGCGTGTCCACGCGGTCGAGCTTGATGTAGCCCTGGCTCACGAGGTCGAACATCCGGCCGGGCGTCGAGACGAGGATGTCGATGCCTTTTTCGAGCTTCGCGATCTGCGGCCCCTGCTCCACCCCGCCGAACACGCTGAAAGTTTTCACTTTGGTGTGGCGCGAAATGCTCGCAAAAACCTCGGCAATCTGAATCGCCAATTCTCGCGTAGGCACCATAACCACGCATTTGATCCCCTCCGACCGGCTCGATGTCTTCTGTTTATGCAGCTTGTCCACCACCGGGATCGCGAAAGCGGCCGTTTTACCGGTGCCCGTCTGCGCGATGGCCAGCACATCCTCTCCTTTCATTACCGCCGGAATAGCTTTAAACTGAATATCGGTCGGCTTTTTGAACCCGGCTGCTTCCAGACTCCGCTTGATCTCCGCGGCAATGGGGTAATCTTCAAATTTCATAGGCAAATAATGGGCAGACCGACCCCGGCCTGCCCTTCGTTTTAATGGAGTGCAAAGATAACCGGTTATCCGGCATTGCATAGGTATTAAAGGCCCGGCTCGTAAAACTGCAGCCGGTTCCGGAGCGTTGCGATCTCCCTGTCCAAATGCTCAATACGGCTCAGCAGACCCTGAATGGCTTCGATCCCTTCCAGATTGATGTCAAGCTCGCGATGAAGGCGGATAATGCGCTCGATGCGGTTTAGTTGCGGAACCTGCAAAAAGCGCGCATCGCCGACGATCACCGTTTCGATCAGATCGCGTTCCTGCAATGACTCTACAAATGCGTATTCCACATCGTAACTCGTACAGAATACCTCAATGGCAATCAACTGATCATTTTCCATATCGTTTTCAGGATTTAGACAATTCTGTAAACAATTCCTTCTGACGGTCGGTCAGGTTGGTCGGGATTTTGACATCGAAAGTCACGTAAAGATCCCCGAAATGGCCGTCCTGTTTGTAAACCGGAAACCCCTTGCCTTTCAGACGAACCACGCTGCCATTCTGTGTCTCTGGCTTCACGGGCAGCTTCACTTTCCCGCTCAATGTCTCCACCACGAGCTCACCGCCCAGTACAGCGGTGTAAAGGTCCAGGTCTGCTTTCAAATGCAGGTCATTGCCCGATCTTCTGAATTTCTCATCGGCTCCCACCGAAAAAGTAATGTACAAATCTCCGTTAGGTCCGCCGTTGCTTCCAGGTCCGCCATGGCCCGCAATTTTAATGGTCTGCCCGTTTTCAACCCCTGCCGGCACGGTAATGCGGATGTTCTTGCCATTCACCGTCAGGGTTTGCTTGTGCGTTTCGTACGCATCGCGGAGACCCAGGTGGATTTCTGCCTGGTAATCTTGTCCTCGGAAACGCGCCTGCCGGCCGCCACCGAAACCTGAGCCGAACATCGACTCGAAGAAATCCGAGAAGCCTTCGCTGCTGCCGCCATACCATTGCCCCTCCTGCCCTCCTGCCTGGCTGCGCGCCTGTCGTGCACGCTCGAACTCCTCGCTATGTTGCCAGTCTTTACCATACTTATCATACTTTTTCCGCTTTTCCGGGTCGCTCAGCACTTCATTCGCTTCGTTAAGCTCCTGAAACTTCTTCTGCGCTTCCTTGTCGTTCGGGTTCAGATCGGGGTGGTATTTCCTCGCCAGTTTTCTGTAAGCATTCTTAATGGCCTTATCGTCAGCATTTTTGTCAAGTCCGAGTATCTGATAATAATCTACAAAAGCCATAAATATTCAATCTGTTGAAGTGAATAGTGGTTTATAAAACGGTCTCCTACTTTCGTGCCAGCATTTTCAGGTACAATTCTTCTACTTTCTGGCGCGCCCACGGCGTTTTCCGCAGAAATTTAAGGCTCGATTTCACGCTGGGATCGTGCTGAAAGCTGTTGATATTGACATAATAACCCATTTGTTCCCAGCCATAATAATCCACCAGTTCGTTCAGAATGGCTTCGAGTGTTTTGCCGTGAAGCGGGTTATTGGGTTGTGATTCCATGTATACCTTTTAAAAAATGTTGCTGTGTCATTTAAAGTAGATTTCCCTTCTTAAATAATTATTATGCAGGTTGATTAGTTCAAAACCTAAAACCTGTCCGATGGATCAGATAAAATGGGGTATTATCGGCTGCGGCAATGTGACCGAAGTCAAAAGTGGGCCCGCATTCAACAAGGTACCCAACTCTTCGCTGGTAGCGGTTATGCGGCGCGACGGCGCGCTGGCTAAAGACTATGCTGAGCGCCACGGCGTACCCAAATGGTATAACGACGCCGAAGCGCTCATCAACGACCCCGATATCAATGCGATTTACATCGCCACACCGCCTGATGCCCACGAAAGCCTGGCTTTCAAGGCCATGCAAGCGGGGAAGCCCGTTTATATCGAAAAACCCATGGCCCGCACTGCCGCCGAATGCGACCGCATCAATGCGGAAAGCAAGCGTACCGGCGTACCGGTTTTCGTGGCCTATTACCGGCGGGCGTTGGATTACTTCCTGAAAGTAAAAGAATTGATCGATAAAAAGGTGATCGGAGATGTTCGTTTCATCGATATCTGTCTCCAATGGCAACCCTACGATGAGGAAGTCGGGCCGAATGCAAAGCCGCGTTGGCGGGTGAACCCGGAAATTTCGGGTGGCGGACACTTCCATGACCTCGCTTCACACCAGTTCGACCTGCTGGAATTTATTTTCGGACCTATCCGCCACGCATCGGGGATCGCACGCAACCAGGCGGGCCTGTACGAGGCCGACGATATCGTTGTCGCCAATTTTGAATTCGAATCGGGTGTGTTGGGTAAAGGAAGCTGGTGCTATACCATTGACAAAGACCAGCGCGAAGATGAAACGCAGATCATCGGCTCCAAGGGACGCATTACCTTTTCATTTTTCGAGAAATTTGACATTCACGTCGAAACTTCGGAAGGCATCGAGGTCTTCCACATTCCTTATCCTCAGCACGTACAGCAGCAGCTCATCGAGTCGATCGTCCGGGAATTGCGCGGCGAAGGCAAGAGCCCGAGTAGCGGGGATACCGGCGCGCGGGCAAACCTGATTATGGACAGGATCACCCAAAAGCAATAATTTTAGGGTGCGTAATACAAATGCACGGGATATTGCTGTTATTTAAAAGATTCTTAGTACTCAAATTCAACAGTCATGGCCAAAGGAAAAAACCTGGACAAAGGGAGCACCAAAAAGGAGGCTACTAAATCCCTGAAAGAAAAAAGAGCCGACAAAAAGGCAAAAAAGGATGGCAAGAAAGACTATTGATCTTTCCGAAACCTCCTTCCCGAATGGCTCCCGCAATGCAATGCAGGAGCCATTTCGCTTTTAATAGATCTCGCGGTTGGTCTTGTATTTGGAAAGCCGTTTCCGCGAGCGGACGATTTTCGAATGGATTCTGTTCTTTTCATCCGGCGTAAGGATGTCGTCGGCCAGCGCTTTGTCGATCGTCAGTTCGATGGCACTGCGTTCTTTTTTCAATTTGGCGTACTCGTTGGCGGTCAGCTTGCGGCTTTTGTACGCCGCTTCGATCTGACCGTTTAGCTTTCTAAGCTCCGCTTTGAAGTTCTGCGAATAGGCACTTTGGGCTATGAGTATGGTGGTCATAAGGCTGGCAAAAAGTAATTTCATGGCTAAGGAACGTGTTAATGCGGCTGTTTAAAACTGATGCGAATATAAACCGGCCTGCATAAACAGTGCCAGCCCGGCTTAGTGACTGGTGCAGATAGTGCGCAAGTTTCGGGTTGGCTAACCGGGCGGAGCGGGCCAAATTTGTATCAACAAATTAAAAAATCCAATGGACCAGCAAGCTTATAATTACGACAAAATCGCGAAAGCCATCGAGTACATCGTGGCCAACGCCAAGGAACAGCCGACGCTCAACGAGGTCGCCGACGAGGTCAGCATCAGCCAGTTTCACTTCCAGCGCATGTTTTCGGAATGGGCGGGCGTAAGTCCCAAGCGGTTCCTGCAATACATTACGGCGGGATACCTGAAAGACCGGATCAGGGATTCGAACAACCTGGCCGAACTGGCCGAATCGGCCGGACTTTCCAGCCAAAGCCGCGTATACGATCACTTTATTTCGATTGAGGGAGTGACCCCGCAGGAATACAAAAGTGCCGGCAAAGGACTGGTAATCAGTTACGGGTTTCACGAAACTCCATTTGGAGACTGTTTCATTGCCGCCACCGAGCGGGGCATTTGCGCTATGGCATTCGTAGACGAGGCCACGCGTGACTTCCAGCTCATCGAACTAGCCCGCAAATGGCACTACGCCACCATCCGCCCCGACCAGCAATTGACGGCAGGGTTCGCCCAGCGCATTTTCAACCCTGCTCAGCAATCGCTCGGAAAGCTACCTTTGCTCGTCCAAGGCACCAACTTTCAACTGAAAGTATGGGAGGCATTGCTCAGCATCCCGCAGGGTGCCGTGACGACCTACCAGCAAATCGCCAAGCGTATCGGCCATCCCAAAGCCGTCCGCGCCGTAGGATCGGCTGTGGGCGACAACCCCATCGCCTACCTTATTCCCTGCCACCGGGTAATCCGTAAAGAAGGCATTCTCGGTGAGTACCGCTGGGGTAGCTTGCGTAAAAAAGCATTGATTGGTTGGGAAGCAGCCCGTCAGGATGAGGAATATTTGCACAGAAGCAGGCTTGCATTGAAATAGTACATTAAAAATAGATTGTCACTATAATGGATTGTATGACAATTTAATAGCAGCTTGGTAATGCAATTTTTCCGTGTTGGACTGATTATGGATGCATTGTTTCCAAACTATCAACCATCATTAGTACATCAACATGAAAAAGCAACTAATTCTATCGCTGGCAGTTTTCGCTCTGATCGTCACCGCGACCTCGGCCAGTTTTGCGCAGTTCTCACTCGGCTTACAAGGCGGGATCGCCAAATCGAATGTGGAAGATTCGAAAACGGTAGCAGGTGGTGGCGTGAACCTTCGTGTATTCGCCTCCCCGCAATTCGCGGTCGGGATTGCCGGTAAGATCTATGCCGACGGCAGCGACTACAACGTGGCCGGTCAAAAACTGAGCACTACCGGAACACTCACTCCCGTGACCGGTACCGTCGATTATTTCTTCACCGAAGGCGCCATCCGTCCTTACATCGGTGGTGACGCCGGGGTGTATTTCTCGAAGTACAAAGCGAAATGGAATGGTGAAACGGTGCTGGAATCGTCCAAGCACAGCAATTTCGGAGCGGCGCCGAGGGCCGGTTTGGTATTTGCATTCGGGAACCTGGGAATTCAGGTGGAGGGTATTTACCACTTTGTGTTCGGTAATAAAAACCATGATTCCGAAACCGGCTCGCCCAACAATATTGACTTCGAATCGACCTCGAAATTTGGCGGGGTGAACGTCGGTATCATATTCGGGCTTGGCGGCAAGTAATAGCCGGCAAAGCATTCAAAAAGGAAACGCGCCACATCGGCGCGTTTTTTTGTGGTGTTGGAATCCCGCATTAACTTGCCCGCTCATTTAGCAGGTTCCCATTGGCACAACCATCATCATTTTCAGGACAAATTTCCAACTGGCTGACTTCCATTTCATTCCAATGCAATGCTGCGAATGAGCCGGATTGGACACTGCCGGTTCTGGAAATAGCCGATAGTGATCGCGTGGTGCTGAAGGTGATACCGGTGGACCTTGCTAGCGGGCAGAAAATGAACCAGGAAGGCTTGTTAAACCAGTCAAGCAACTACCTGCAAACCATTCGCAGCCAGGGCGTTCCGGCAGTGTTACTTTGGGAAGATTACTGGCTTGCCCGAAAAAGCATTGTGCAATCGCGGCTGGCCGCCACGCTCGGCATTTCGGCAAAAATTCCCGCGCGCCTGACGCTCGCACGAAGAATAGACAACGCCGCTACCGAGCATTTCCTGGAAGCCAATCACCTGAATGGCAGCACACTATCAAAGTTTCGCTACGGCCTTTTCTTGCCAAAAAGATATTATCGCGTATTACCAGAAGGCTTCGTTTTCGACGCGTCGGCCGATGAAATGCTGGTGGCCGTCGCTACTTTCAGCAATGCGCGAATTTTTGAACAAGACGGAGCACCCTTCCGGTCGCATGAGCTGATCCGGTTCGCGAGCATGCTGAACACCAATGTAGTGGGTGCGCTGGATAAACTGCTGAACGCATTCATCCGCGAAAAGGCACCGGACGATATCATGACCTATGCCGACCTCGAATGGTCAGACGGCCGGAGTTACAAGCGGCTTGGGTTTGAAGAAAGAGGATATATGCCTCCCCGAAAAGTGCTTGTGAAGCTAGCGGACATGCGTCGGGTGCGTACGCGCGTAGAAACTGGCCGGCCTACCGGAGAACCGCCGGTTGAATATCTCGCTGTTTATAATTTGGGCAGCATCAAATACGTGAGGGACATTAAAACGAATGCAAATGAGCGCTGAAAGCCCGCTATTGATCATTCTGGGCCCAACGGCTTCGGGCAAAACGCATCTGGCAACCCGGGTCGCATATGAGATCGGAGGCGAAATCCTCAGCGCCGATTCGAGGCAGGTGTACCGGCAAATGGACATCGGCACGGGCAAGGACCTCGACGAATACGTGGTGAATGGAACCCCGGTCCCCCATCACCTGATCAACATCCGCGATGCCGGCGATAAATACAACGTGAATGATTTCCAGCATGATTTCGTGGATTCATACCAACAAACACTTGCCAATGGTCACGTTCCGGTCGTTTGCGGCGGAACCGGGTTCTATATATATGCATTACTGAAAGGCCATGCAAATGACACGGTTCCGGTGAATGAGTCGCTGCGTGCGATGTTGGAGACACTTTCTAACGAGGAGCTTTTGACCAAATTTCACAATGCCGATTCCCGTTACCATGCATTAGCGGATACTTCCACACGCAAAAGACTCGTACGTGCATTGGAAATAGTCGCCTACCTGAACGAGCATCCTGAAACAGGCGTAGACTTTGGCACAGAATCCGTTACCTATCCCGCACTGCTTTTCGGACTGAACCCGCCCGTCGAAACCCGGCGGGAACGCATTAGCAAAAGGCTCGTGGCCAGGTTAAAGCAGGGTTTAATAGAGGAAGTTCAAAGCCTTTTAAATCAGGACATTGCACCCGATTCATTGATCTACTACGGTTTGGAATACAAGTATGTAACCTTGTACCTCACCGGCGCGATGACTTTCGAAGAAATGCACACCAAACTCGAAACGGAAATCCACCGGTTTGCCAAACGGCAGATGACCTTTTTCAGGAAAATGGAAAAGGACGGACTGATAATCAACTGGATACCCGACGAGTGGCCTGAAAGCGAGAAAATCCAATTCATAATTGCGCGTTACCGGGAATTTAAAAGCGGTAAGGCGGGTAATATGTCAGTGTAAACCAACCAAAAAAACGTCGTTAAATAATGAATCGCAAATGGAGCAGCCTGTTATTGCTGCTGGTATTGAGTGTAACGGATGCATACCTCCTCGCGCATCCGAATCTGATCGGAAAAATCGGTGTGCTGGTGTACAAGCATCACTATATCCGCAATTTTCCAAGAGCGCTGCTCACAGTCATGATCGTGGTGGGCTTATCGCTGGCAGTTTGTGAGCTGGTTTACAGATTTACGCAAAAGAAGACGGCTATTTTCAGTTATCTCGTTCTGACGGGCATTGCGTTGTTCTGGTTTATGTATGTGTTTGTGACTTTTTCGTCATTTTCCTACCGGATCACAGGCAAGTCGTTCATTTACGGGGCGCATTTGTTGCCAGTCATACTGGCGGGGTTGAACCTGAGGTATCTCGTGAAACGGATACTAGCCAGGGAACCGCTTAACGATGCCTTAACAGGAGAAAAAAGTGGCTCGGGAGCAGTGTAGCGGGGCTATAAACCCATAAATTGTTGTCCAAGCGGCATGCGACAGTAGAATATTCTCATAAATCCTTCAAATTGTGAAATATTATTGTTTCCGTCTTGAATTTTCACAAATAAACCACGGATAATAATAGAAAGTACGCGGTTTTTTAGGATATTGCGGCTTGTGTCGGACCGGGAAATGGTTAAACCCGCAGCCATTTAACACAAAATTAACTTGTTGGGCAAGTAAATCGCTGTTAACGAAAAACTTTGGCTTGAATTGACCGATTGGCCTGCCTGTTCATTAACCTTTTTAATTTTATTCTTATTTCTATGTCCCAAATAGCTGAATTGACCCTTGACGGTAAAAAGTACGAGTTCCCGATAATTGAAGGAAGTGAGCAGGAAAAGGCGATAGATATTTCCAAATTGCGCGACCAAACAGGGTATATTACGATTGACCCAGGTTACAAGAATACCGGCGCGACCAAAAGCGCCATTACATTTCTGGACGGTGAAGAAGGCGTACTGAATTACAGAGGTTACTCGATCGAGGATCTGGCCGAAAAATCTTCCTTCCTCGAAGTAGCATACCTGCTCATTTACGGAGAGCTTCCTACCGAAAAACAATTCGCTGAATTTGAACATGAAATCCGCACGCATACACTCGTAAACGAGGATATGCGCAAGATTTTCGAAGGCTTCCCGGTGAATGCGCACCCGATGGGCGTGCTCTCGTCGCTGGTGAGCGCGATGAGCGCCTTCTATCCGGATGCCAACGCTCAGAATTCGGAAGCGGAAACGCAATTGCACATCATCCGGCTACTCGCGAAACTGCCTACGATCGCCACGTGGTCGTACAAAAAATCGCAGGGCCATCCGGTCAATTACCCGCAAAACGAACTCGACTACTGCTCGAACTTCCTGAACATGATGTTCTCGCTGCCCGTAGCGAAATACAATGTGGATCCGGTTGTTTCCGCAGCATTAAATAAACTGCTGATCCTCCACGCCGACCACGAGCAAAACTGCTCTACTTCGACTGTAAGACTGGTAGGATCGTCACACGCCAACATTTTCTCTTCCATTTCTTCGGGTATCAGCGCATTGTGGGGCCCTCTCCACGGCGGTGCCAACCAGGAAGTGATCGAAATGCTCGAAGCGATCAAAGCCGACGGCGGTGATACGCAGAAATACATTAATATGGCGAAAGACAAGAGCAGCGGTTTCCGTCTGTTCGGTTTCGGCCACCGCGTTTACAAAAACTTCGATCCGCGCGCACGCATTATCAAAAAAGCGGCGGACGATGTGCTCAACAAACTTGGCATCAACGATCCGGTTCTCGAAATTGCTCAGAAATTAGAAAAAGCGGCTTTGGAAGACGATTACTTCGTACAACGCAAGCTTTACCCGAACGTGGATTTCTATTCAGGTATCATTTACCGCGCTTTGGGCATCCCTACCAACATGTTTACGGTAATGTTCGCGATCGGCCGCCTGCCGGGATGGATCGCGCAATGGAAAGAAATGCGTGTAAACAAGGAGCCTATCGGCCGTCCGCGTCAGATTTACACCGGAGCACCGAAGCGGGATTTCGTTCCGATGAGCGAGAGGAAATAAGTATAGAGTTCAAAGTGAAAAGTTCAGAGTTGAAAGTATAGATTTATACTTCGGCTCTGAACTTTTCGCTTTAGACTGTATACTTTAAACTCTGAACTTCTACGGCGAAAGCCGCTCAATCTTCCATCCATCCGGCCCTTTCGTATAAGCTAACCGGTCGTGCAAACGGCTGGGCCTTCCCTGCCAGAATTCGATGTAATCGGGCACTACGCGGTAGCCGCCCCAATGCGGTGGCCGTGGCACCGGCTGGCCTTCGAATCGGGCTTTTAGTTCCTCCGTTTTCTCTTCCAGGAATTCGCGGTTTGGTATTACCTCGCTTTGCGCCGAGGCCCAGGCGCCGATCTGACTTCCACGGGGTCGTACGGCGAAGTATTCACTCGATTCCTCTTCCGAAGTCTTCTCGATTCTGCCTTCGATACGAACCTGTCTTTCAAGCTCTTTCCAGAAAAATGTGAGCGCAACCTGCGGGTTTGCTTCGATCTCTCGTCCCTTTTTGCTGTCGTAATTGGTAAAGAAGGAAAAACCCCGATTGTCGAGGTCTTTCAGGAGCACGATCCTGCCCGTCGGGCGGCCTTCGTATACCGTGCTGAGCAGCATCGCATTCGCTTCGCTGATGTCGGCCTCGAGCACGTCGTTAAACCATAACCTGAACTGTTTCAGCGGATCTGGATCGAGATTGGCTTCCAGCAGCCCTTTGAGCTGATAATCGTAACGGATATTTGCAATGTTATGATCCATTGGATACTAATATGTTCAATGTTGGGATGCCAAAAGTAGCCATTTCAGAGGAAAGATTATTAGATTTGTAATCTATAAGAGACCGTACGTACGAAACAAGCATCACGATGGCACAAGAACAACAAGAAGGGGTCAAAAGCGAAGAGCAGGACGACCTGGCACCCAAAACGATTGATACCCTTGAAATTGATCTTAACAATGAGTTGACGGAGGAGCACGAGGAAGAAACGCCTGATGTAGATTACAGCCAATTATCTAAGGAACAATTGGTTAACTTGTTGGAAAACGAACTGACAGCCGTTCGCGGCGAAGCTGCGACTGCTGTACAGCTGAAAAAAGCGGAGGCGGTTGCCAAGGGGGTTCGTACGGTGGTAGATCAGATCAAACAAAAGGACCGCGAAGCTGCACTGAAAACGTTTATCGAAGAAACAGGTGGCGAAGACGGGTTCGAATACAAATACGATGCGGATACGCAGAAAATCGACTCATTGAGCCGTGAAATCCGTGGTCTCAAAAATGCCTTCTACCAGAGCCAGGAGAAGGAAAAAGAGAAGAATTTCAATGTAAAAACCGCGCTTCTCGGTCGCCTGCGTGCGCTCGTGGACGAGGAAGGTACACGTGAAACGGACGCTACGGGACTGAAATCGAGCTGGGAGGAATTCAAGAAAATCCAGGAAGAATGGAAAGCTGCGGGCAACGTCTCATCACCCCATAACGGAACGCTTTGGGCCACGTATAATGCATTGATCGACCGCTATTTCAGCAACCGGAATATCTACTTTGAACTCAAAGAACTCGACCGGCGCCGCAATGCGGAACTGAAAGCAGAGTTGTGCGAGAAAGTGGAAGAACTGGGGAAATCGCTGGAAAGCCGCCCGATGACCCGTGAGATACTGAACGAAGCCAACCATATTTTTGAAGAATACAAACACCTGGGCCCTGCCCCGAAAGAGGATCAGGAAAAACTGTGGCAGCGATTCAAAGAAGCGCTCGATGTGCTTTACGATGCACAACGCGGCCAGTTTGCCGAGCAGAAGAAATCCATGCAGGAGAACTACGATCAAAAGTTGAAAATCTACGAAGCGATTGTTCCGTTCACTACATACAACTCGGGAAGTATTAAAGAGTGGAATGCCAAAACCAAGGACATTATGGCCTTCCAGGACCAATGGGTGGCCCTGAAAGGCATTATGCCACGCGAAGAAGGTAAGGAACTCAGCAAGAAATTCTGGGCCGCGCTGAAAACGTTTTTCAATAACAAAGGCGAGTTCTTCCGCCAGCTGGAAGCCAAACGCGAGCAAAACCTCGACTTGAAAAACCAGCTTTGCGAAGAAGCCGAAGCCGTATTGTCAACCGGCGAGGACAACCCTTCCACCACGCAGAAGGTAATCGAGCTGCAAAAGAAATGGAAAGGCATCGGCCAGGTTCCTGAGAAATTCAAGGACACTATTTATGACCGCTTTAAAAAGGCTTGCGACGCATATTTCGATCAGAAACGCGCCAAAAACCGCGAAGTGGAGGAAGAATTCGAAAATAACCTGAAACTCAAAACCGACCTGATAGAACGCATCGAGGCAGCAGCGAAGGACAAGGACGAATCTTCGCTCAATTTGCTGAGCGCATTCAAGTCGGAATGGTCGTCTATAGGCTTTGTGCCCAAGAAAGACATGCAGGCCATTCAGAAGCGTTATATCGCGGCAATCAACACTTACGTGAGTGCGATCGGCCAGCTTTCTACCAAAGAGAAAGAACAAGCCGTACTCGAAAGCGAAGTGGAACTGGTACGCGACGGCGAAAGCAGCCGCAACCTTTACCGCAAGGAAAACGACATCCGCCGCAAGATCACGCAGCTCGAAAACGACATTGCGCTTTGGCAGAATAACATCGAATTCTTTGCGAAATCGAAAACTTCCGATCGTTTGAAGGCCGAGTTCGAAAGAAAGATCAGTAATGCGGTGAGCCAGCTGAATGAGTTGAAACATCAACTCACTATTATTCAGGAGGCTATCTAAAACCTGAAAAAAAAATTGAAAAATTTACTTTGAAAAGGTTGCATTGTATATCCCGCTCGACTACTTTTGCACCATGATAACGGAATAACAAACGGTATCACAAAGAAAAAAGGCCTCCATAGCTCAGCTGGTAGAGCAACTGACTTGTAATCAGTAGGTCGTTGGTTCGATCCCGACTGGGGGCTCTTAACAAAAACACTTAGCAACTTTGCTAAGTGTTTTTTGCTTTAATACCCTTTCTAACCTCACCTGCCCCTACCCGCCAGCTCCGACGACAATCTCATTGCTTCATCTACGATTTCCGCCGGAAACCTGTTCAGGTCCAGAATCCGGATTGCGTTGGTTGTCGCCAACTTCCCCGGCTTGATCTTGTAGTCGAAATGGATCGTTTCGTTTTCCACTATTTCGGTGAAATGGAAAAGCGCATAGGCGTCGCCGAGGTAGTCGGCCAACTCGCGGTCGTGCGTGGCGACAAACACCAGATTGCCCTGCCTCGCCAGATAGCTCAGTACCGACTTCCCGATTGCTATGCGTTCGACCGAATTGGTGCCTTTAAACAACTCGTCGAGCAGAATGAGGCTCCGATCGCCAGCGGAACTTTCTTCGATCAGATTCTTAATCGTAATCACCTCTTCCAGGTAATAGCTTTTGCCATCGAGCAAATCATCCGATATCCTGATCGCCGACTGTACTTTCATCACAGGCATCGCAAACTCCTTTGCAAAGCAGGTATTGATCGTCTGCCCAAGAATGGCATTAATGCCCACCGTTCTTACAAAAGTCGTTTTACCCGACATATTGGAGCCCGTCAGCAATGCACTCTGGCATTTCAGCGTGATGTCGTTTGAAACACCGTCCCAAATCAGCGGATGATACATTTCTTTGACGCTGATTCCTTCCATTTGCGAGTCAGTGTGCAACCGGCAATGATGAGGAGCGCTCTCCCGCAACGCCAGAACAGATAGTGCGACGTCCGTCTCAGCGACGAAGTGAAAGACCTCGCTAATGTCCTCCATTTTGGCTTTGAGTGTCCTGAGCGAGCTAAAAAGCAAAACGGGTTCGACCAGGAACAATGCTTTGACCAGTTCCAGCAAATAATCGACGATCTGACCTATCTCGCTTTGCAGCCCGGCTTCCATTTTGAAGATCGACATTTTCAAACCTGAACTCCTCAGCGAATGGACCGCCCTTCGGATATGCTCCGAAACCGACAACTCAGGAATGGCAGAAAGCCTAAGTGCGACTTGAACCAGAATCAGCATTTGTGGTATCGAACTGCCGTATTGGTACAAATTGTTTTTGTTCCAATAATGAATGCCCATGTTGACGGGAAACAGCAGCAGCAGTAATATGAGTAACTGGGGAAAGAAGAAGGACAGAACCGTTGCGGCGAGGCTAACCCCGGAAAGTATTTTGATCACCCACAACCACTTGGGCTCCGTGATATGCTCACCGTAAAACAGGGAAGAAATGTAGTAGGCATCCCTCTTGTGCAATTTGCCTAGTTCACCAGCCGCAAGTCGGCGTAATGCCGGATTTTTCCTGAAAACATCGATTGTCTTGTCAAGCCCGTGTACGCGGGCCCGATCGCGCGGGATCGTTCTCAGCACGTGATATAAATACTGCTGTCCCACGCAAGAATGAGTGCGATCAATGAATTTAAAAACATCTTCCAGATCAAGATCCGAAAATGTCCGATCTGAGACCTTATGAAAACCGCTTTTCTCCGGGGCCGCGAGAAAATACCGCCCGATCTGGCTGAAATTGAAACTACCGGTTTTGATGTTAGGCTTTCCGTCCTTTTCCAAGCGGTTCGGTTTATTTCGGTTAATAAAACTATCTAAAGCCTGACTGGCCTATCCGCTTCGTCCATCACCGCCACCACCTTCTCAACGCGCTCTGCTATCGTCGTATCCCCGCGGATCTCCACGACACGGGAATTAACGCTCGCCAACCAATCTTCATGGATCCCCACATTGCGGCCGGCAAAATCCCGGTCATCGTATTTCGATGCCCAGTCGTAAAATTCGCGGAAGAGGCGGCTGCGTACAGGATCGGTGTAAATAATATCGCCGTACCGTTCTATTTCGCGGTTTACGAGGCGCTGCATTCTGACTTCTTTCGGAACATAAAGGAAAGCTATCAGGTCGAACATCGACAGCCACTCTTCCCCCCAGCTGATCAGCGATCCGCCGATAATGTAACTGTCGCTCTTCGAAACGGCCTCTTGCAGCATCCTGCTCCGCGTAGGCGCATCTCTCCGCACTGTGTACGGCACGTCCGAGCGCTCCCAGAAAAAATCATCGGTATCGAAATAAGGAATTTTCAACCTTGCGGAAAGTGCATTTCCCAGCGTGGTAGAGCCCGCACAGGAGGCACCCATAATGTGAATTTTCATAACCAATTATATACAATCGGCTGCAAAGTATTTAAAAAGTTATCCCGAAGGTAAATCGCACGGACCGGGCGGCAGTGGAAGGCGATCAAGGGGTGGTAGGCTGTAAGTAAAAGCGAGCAAAAGTAAAGTCTGTACAAAACCGTCATCTCCGTTCTATATTTTGAAATGGCCACTGTCTAACATTGTCCCGTAGACTCCGACAACAAACTTTCAATGATAGACATTTCCGACAACACCCGCGTACATGCATACAGCCTTGCAGCACTCGCCAGGTACTTTCTCAAACTCGGCACCTTCGGCTTTGGTGGTCCCGTCGCCCTGATCGGCTACATGCACCGCGACCTCGTAGAGCAACGCCAATGGATCACCGAAGAAGAATACCGCGAGGGGCTGGCGCTTGCGCAACTCGCTCCCGGCCCTCTGGCCGCCCAGCTCGGCATTTACCTGGGATATGTGCATTACGGGGTCTGGGGTGCGACGCTTACCGGCCTCGCATTCGTGTTACCATCCTTCGTCATGGTCGTATTGTTAGGAATGGCTTATCAGCAGTTCGGCGGGCTACCCTGGATGCAATCGGTGTTCTACGGTGTCGGCTCGGCGGTGATCGGTATCATCGGGTTGAGTTGTTATAAGCTCACCATCAAATCGGTTAGTAAACTGGAAGCAGCCGCCATTAAAAGCAAGTGGATTTTATGGCTTTTCTTCACGGTAATGGCGGTAGTGACCGCCATTACCGAGCGCGAGGAGGTTTGGCTCTTCATCGCGCTTGGCCTGGGCTACATGGTGATCAAAGCACCACCCAAATGGCTCCAACGAAGTAGTACTCCCCTTTCGGTGTTGCTGCTGGCCGGGACGGGCTTCTGGACCGTCGATCCCGGCAAACTTCTGCAATTGGCCCTGTTCTTCACCGAAGCCGGCGCATTTGTGTTTGGCAGCGGCCTGGCTATTATCCCTTTTCTGCACGCGGGCGTGGTGAACAAGATGGCCTGGCTCAACGAACAGCAGTTCCTGGATTCTGTCGCGGTGGCCATGATTACCCCGGGCCCCGTGGTAATCACCGTCGGGTTCATCGGGTTTCTCGTCTCGGGCTTCGCGGGTGCCGCCGTAGCCGCATTGGGTGTCTTTCTGCCTTGTTTTGTATTTACGGTCCTTCCCGCACCGTACTTCAAAAAAATATCCAAAAACGAAAGCATCAAAGCCTTTGTAGACGGGATCACGGCAAGCGTCGTAGGCGCCTTGGTCGGGTCCGTGTTCGTTATCGGCAGCCGGTCTATTGTGGATGTACCTTCGGCGGTGATTGCGGTGGCAACGGCGCTGGCCTTGATTTATTTGAAAAAGTTACAGGAGCCATACCTTATTCTCATAGCGGCGGTAGTTGGGTTTTGTCTGAAAGAGTACTTATTGTGAGATAATGTAATGCCACAGCCATTGGTGGTAACATTCCAAAATAAAAGCCTATTTACATTATAGATTAAATTGGTTAACAAGTAAAATGCCTAATTTGCGCTGCAAATACCTGTTTTACTTATGTCTGGCTCTACCCAATTACCGGCCTCCGCATGGAAGCTGTATGAAAAAATCCTCTTACGTGCAGCATTGATTTATGCTGTGATCAGCACGATTCCGTTCAACCCCGAGTTTTACCGGCAGGACTTCGATGGCGGCTTTAATGTAAACGACTACCCGTTTCGCTGGCTGGATGTGATTTCACAAAACAAGCCATGGTTTTTCGCAAGCCAGGAGGGGAAAAACTACACCGGCTGGATTATCACCATCCTGCTTTGTCTGGCCGCCGGGTTCGGTTGGAACCTGCTGGACCGCCGGCGTAAGGATTTTGAAAAGCTGTACTACTGGTTTTATGTCGCGGCCCGGTACGGGATCATCCTCCGAATGTCGTGGTTTGCGTGGGCAAAAGTGTTTCCGGTGCAAATGCCGTTTCCCACGATCAGCCAGCTCAATACCAACCTGGGCGACTTCACGCCGGGCAAGCTGTACTGGCTTACCACGGGGGTTTCCCCGTTTTTTGAAGTGTTCGCAGGCATTTTCGAACTGGTAGCAACGGTGTTGCTGCTTTTCCGACGTACTACTACCCTGGGCGCGCTGATGATGGTGGCGATCCTGCTGCCGATCTGGTTTGTGAACATTGGTTACGATGCCGGTGTGGAGCTTACAAGCCTGCATTTGCTCACCTTATCGTTGCTACTGCTCGTCCGTGATAGCCGCAAATTCTACCAGATCCTGATCGAACACCGCGCTGTGGCACTCACATTCGTGCCCGACCTCCATTTCCGCAACGAATGGTCCAATCGCCTCAGGATCGCATTCAAATACGGCTTTATATTCTTTTTCGTGCTGTTCAGGGGTTTTAGCTATGGAAAACTCTACGCAAGCGGGAAGTCGTTCAAACTTCCGCTCGACGACGGGCTGGCCTCCGCCGCCGGTCTGTACAAAGTCGCCGAATTCCGCCTGAACAACCAACTACTGGCACCCTCACCTACCGATTCAGTGCGATGGGAGAATGTGATCTTCGAGAAGTTCAATACCATCAGTATTAAAGTGAACAAGAATTTCCGGCTTGATACGCGCAATGCAGTACGGACGACCGAATACTACGGCAACATCGGCCGCTATTATTATGGGTATAGGGCAGACACGATCAACAAGGTATTCCATCTGCATAACCGCGTCGATACGGCGGCGCATATCACGCTGCATTACGAACAGCCAGTGCCGGGCCGGTACATATTGCGCGGCGTGAACGAGGGCCGCGACTCCCTGTTCGTGGTTTTGAACAAGGTAGAAAAGAAATATCCGCTCGAAGAGAAAAGAAAAACCGACGGGTAGGCTGCACTTACTGCCCCTGCCAAGCCAGATACCGTTTAATTAACCATTTTGTATATGCATTCGCAAAAATTACTTCTCGCGGCGCTGCTGGCCTCAGGCCTGGCCGCCCG
>Ga0209676_1001627_pt1 | contig 19858 bp, 25 predicted proteins | sample AraplaCvi_mLB_r2_FD_184282 | JGI IMG/M metagenome (GOLD analysis project Ga0209676, IMG submission 184282) | Arabidopsis root microbial communities from North Carolina, USA - plate scrape MF_Cvi_mLB_r2 (SPAdes) (version 2) | ecosystem: Host-associated > Plants > Roots > Endosphere | place: USA...
GGCGGAGGCGGACATGTCCGCGGCCGCCGCCGGGCGCGCAAGCGTCCGCTGAGCGAGATCAACGTCACCCCGCTGGTGGACGTCATGCTGGTGCTGCTGATCATCTTCATGATCTCGGCCCCCCTGCTGACGACCGGCGTCGAGGTCGAGCTGCCCAAGACTGAGGCCAGTTCGGTCGACACCGAAAGCCAGCCGGTCACCGTCTCGATCAAGCAGGACGGCTCCATCTTCGTCGGCGACAGCGAGGTCCGCTGGGAGCAGCTGGTCCTGCGCGTCGCCCAGGAAGGCGGGGCCGATGCGCGCGAGAAGCCGATCTTCGTCCGCGCTGACGGCCGCGCGCCGTATCAGGCCGTGGCCCGCGTCATGGCGCGCCTGTCGTCGGAAGGCTTCACCAAGCTGAACCTGATCACCGACACCGCCCCGACCGCCGGGGAGGGCTGACGGCGTGGATCGGCCCGCGGTAGGCATTGTCGGCGCCCTGGTGGTGCACGGCCTCATCGGCCTGGCGCTGATGTGGATGCTGCTGTTCGCGCCGCCCGCGCCGCCGCGCCTGCCGGTCGACAACGCCGTGCCGGTCCAGATCGTCTCCGAAAACATCGTCCTGGGCGGCCCCGCCGACAATCCCAGCGAGGAGCTGGTGCCTGAGGACGCCTCCACCGCCCCGGTCGAGACCGTGGTCGAGCCGACGCCGCCCGAGCCCACGCCTCCGCCGCCCGCGCCGACACCCCGGCCCACGCCGCCGCGCCCGGCCCCGCGTCCGACGCCCACGCCGCCACGTCCTCAGCCCCCGCGCACCCAGCCTCAGCCGCCGCGCCAGCCCGCGCCGCGCCCGCAGCCGGGCCTGAACCTGGACGAGCTCGCCGGCCCGCCGCGCACCAGTCCCAACCCGGGCCGCCGCCCGCCCACCGGCGGCGGCGCCACCGGCCAAGCGGCCCAGACCTCGGGCCCGCAGATCACGGCCATGTTCAATCAGGTCTACGAGAACTGGAATCCGCCCTGCCAGACCTCGGGCGTCGACAATCTGCGCATTCAGATGGACGTGACCCTGTCCGCCAGCGGTCGGATCACTGACGGACCGCGCCTGATTTCACCCCGCAGTGATCCGGTCTGGAGAGCGGTGGCGGACGGCGCCATGCAGGCGCTCAGTCGGACTGCGCCGTTCGATGTGCCCCCCGGCTTCACCGGCGGCACCTATCGGCCCACGTTCAATCTCGACCGCGCCTGCGCCAATCGCTGACGAAGCCTGACAGAAGCCCGTCGGGGCCTGAAAGTCGCCCCAATCACAGCCATGCTGGCCTTATGCGACCGGTTCGGCGACAAGAACCGGCGGACGTTTGAACTAGCGGGAGCCTCTCATGCGATTGAACCGACTTCTGGCCAGCGTCGCCGTCCTGGCGATGACGGTGACCGCCGCCACGGCGCAGACGCCGCCCGCCGGACAGCCTCGGTCGCAGGATCCGGTGGAGGTCGATATCGACCAGGGCGTCATCCGCCCGTTCCAGATCGCCGTCGCCAGCTTCAACGGCCAGAACGGCGTCGATCTCTCCGGCGTCATCCGCGCCGACCTGCGCCGCTCGGGCTATTTCGAGCCGCTGGACCCGGCCTCCTTCGTCGAGACGGGCCTGACCCTCGCCAACGCCCCCAACTTCCCGCAGTGGACCTCCATCGGCGCCCAGGCCGTGCTCTACGGCTCGGTCACCCCGCGCCAGGACGGCCGCAACGACTTCGGCTTCCGCCTGTACGACCCCTATCGCCAGTGCCAGCTGGTCGCCTATCAGTTCACCGCCACGCCCGAGCAATGGCGCCGGATCGGCCACAAGATCGCCGACCTGGTCTATCAGCGCATGACCGGCGAAAGCGGCTTCTTCGACAGCCGCGTGGTCTTCGTGTCTGAAAGCGGCACCCAGCTGAACCGCCTGTCGCGTCTCGCCATCTCGGATCAGGACGGCTTCAACCCCGAATACCTGACCCAGGGCGACGAGGTGATCATGTCGCCGCGCTTCTCGCTCAGCGATCCGAACGAGATCACCTATGTCGCGCTCGGCCGCGACTACAGCCGCATCTACCTCTACAACCTGCAGACCGGCCGCCGCGAAAGCTTGGGCGAGTTCGACGGTCAGGTCCTGGCCCCGCGCTTCTCGAACGACGGGACCAAGATGGCCTTCTCGATCATTCGGGGCGGCAACACCGACGTCTATGTGATGGACCTGTCCAGCCGTCAGGTGCGTCGCCTGACCACCGATCCGGGCATCGACACCTCGCCGTCGTTCAGCCCGGACAACAGCCAGATCGTCTTCACCTCGGACCGCTCGGGCTCGGCGCGCCTCTACACCATGCGCGCCGACGGCTCGGGCCAGCGCCCCATCTCGCGCGGCGGCGGCATCTACACCGCCCCGAACTGGAGCCCGCGCGGCGACCTGATCGCCTTCACCAAACAGGGCGGCGGCCGCTTCTCGACCGGCGTGATGGCCACGGACGGCTCGGGCGAGCGCATCCTGTCGTCCAGCTATTTCGAGGAAGGCCCCACCTGGGCGCCCAACGGCCGCTACATCATGTTCTCGCGCCAGAGCCCCGGCGGCGACACTCGCCTGTGGACCGTCGATCTGTCGGGCCGTGTGGTCAGCCAGGCCGGCTACGGCGGGCGCGGCACCGACCCCGCCTGGTCGCCCCTGCTGGACCAGCAGCCCAGCCGCCTGGGGGCCTCGGGCGCGGACGCCTGCCCCAGCTAGATCACAAGCGGAGCCTTTAGGCTCACTACCGCGTTATCGCGTCTGGTGAAAACAGTGGCGCGACAGTACCGACCTTTTACAGCAAAGCTAACCGGGGCTCCGCCCCGACGACCTAGGAGACGACCTCGATGATGAAGCCCTCGACCCTCGTCCGTCTGGCCGCCGTGGGCGTGGCCGTGACGGCCATCGCCGCCTGTACCCCGCGCCGTCCGGTTGAGACCGGCGCCGGCGAGGTCCCGCCGCCGTCGGGCCCGCAGTATCCGCCCGTGAACAACGGCACGATCGAGAGCGGAAACCTCGGCTCCGCCGCCCCGGGTTCGGAGCAGGACTTCGTCGTCAACGTCGGCGATCGCGTCTACTTCGACCTGGACAGCTATTCGATCCGTCCGGAAGCCTTCCCGCGTCTGGACGCCCAGGTCGCCTGGCTCCAGCGCTACCCGGCCGTCACCATCCGCATCGAAGGCAACGCCGACGAACGCGGCACGCGTGAGTACAACCTGGCCCTGGGCGCCCGCCGCGCCGAGTCGGTCCGCACCTATCTGATCGAGCGCGGCGTCAACGCCGGCCGCATCGACACGATCAGCTACGGCAAGGAACGCCCGATCGCCGCCGGTTCGTCGGAAGAGTCCTGGGCCCGCAACCGCAACGCCCACACCGCCATCGTCTCGGGCGCCACGCGCTAAATCGCGACGAAGGTTGTATTGGGAAGGGGCGTCGGTTAGCCGACGCCCTTTCTTTTTGTATCGCGGGTTTGAAATCCGCGTGAGTACGGTCCGGGGGGATACTGGAAATGGAGATCGAGGGCGCGGGCGGTGTCGTGACCGCGGGACTGATCGGCTCCGTGATCGAGAAGCCCACCGGCAAGGCGGGTGAGGATCACGTCGGAACCTGCGCCGACTGCGGGTCCGAGACGTCCGGCAATTTCTGCTCCAACTGCGGCCAGCCGACCCATGTTCACCGCACCCTGCTGCACCTCGGCGAGGAAGTGCTGCACGGCGTCATGCATTTCGACGCCCGCATCTGGCGCACCCTGCCGTTGCTGGCCTTCAATCCCGGCAAGCTGACCCGAGAGTGGATCCACGGCCGGCGCACCCGCTACGTCTCCCCGCTGGCGCTCTTCCTGTTCACGGTCTTCGTGGCCTTCTTCGCCCTCAGCTTCGTCCATACGCCCGAGACGACCTACCATCCGATCGCCACGGTCGCCGGGGAGGAGGGGGCGGCCGAGTTCGAGCAGGGCCGTCAGGAGATCGCCGCCGCCCGGGCCCAGGCGACCTCCGCCGGCGACAAGGCGGCCCTGGATGTCGCCGACAATGTGCTGGCGGGCATCGCCGGCAAGGCCGAAGACGCCCAGGTGGCCCGGCCCGACGGCCTGGATCCGGAAAGCTGGCAGGCCGAGGTCCATGACATCGCCGCCGATGTCTACGCCGACCCGAACACCAGCAAGGGCGTCAAGAAGATCGCCAAGAAGCTGATGAACCCCGACCTGGCGCTCTACAAAATCCAGCAGACCTTCTACAAATTCGCCTTCCTGCTGGTGCCGCTGTCGATCCCCTTCATGGCCCTGCTGTTCCTGTGGCGTCGACGCACGACCCTGTACGACCACGGCGTCTTCGTCCTGTATTCGCTGACCTTCGTGACCCTGGCCGGCCTGATCGCCATCGGCCTGGGCTTCATTCACCCGGCGCTGGGGGTGTTCTCCTGGTTCGCGGTCATGGTCGGCACGTCAGTCCATCAGTTCGCCCAGCTCAAGGGCGGTTATGAACTGGGCTGGTTCTCGACCCTGTGGCGGTTCTTCTTCCTGCAGACCTTCTGCATCATCGTCGTGGGTCTGTTCATGATCGCGATCCTGTTCCTGGCGCTCGGGCATTGAGCGCCTTGCGAGCGCCCCAAATCCGGTGAAACCTGCCCCCATGCTCAAGCTCCCGTCCGCCCTGCGCACCCGCAAAGCCGCCATCACCGCCCTAGGCATCGTGATGATCGCCGGAACCACCACCGTCGTGGCCCAGACCGCGCCGATGGAAGCGGTCCAGTGGGACAAGCGCCGCCTCGATCAGCTGGACCGCAACGTCCGCCGTCTTGAGCGCGCCGTGACCCAGCGCAACGCCGCCGGTCAGCCGGTCATCATCGAGCCCGATCCCGAGGTCGTGGCGCTGCAAGGCCGCGTCGGCCTGATGGACCGCCGCCTCCAGGACATGGAAGCCACCGTCCAGCGCGTGAACGGCGATCTGGAGCGTCTGACCTTCGCCCTGGATGAGGCCAAGCGCGACAACACCGCCCTGGCCGGCCGTGTCCGCGACGCCGAGGGCCGCGTGCGCACCATCGAGCAGGCCGCCGCCCGCGAGGCCGAGCTCAACTCCCCCATCCCCTCGACCTCGCCCACCGGCGACGCGTCGCGCGACCTGGCCGCCGCCGTCCGCCTGGCCGCCACCGATCCGGCGCGCGGCGACCGCGCCCTGCAGACTGTCACCCTGGCCTGGCCCGACACCCCGCAGGGCCGCGAGGCCTTCGCCCGCGTCGGCGACCTGCGCGTCTCGGACGGCGATTTCGAAGGCGCCTACCGCGCCTATGCCTCGGCCCTGCGCGGCTGGCCGACCGCCCCCTGGGCCGCCGCCACCACGCTGGAGCTGGCCAACGCCCTGAACGAGCAGGACCGCAAGACCGACGCCTGCGGCGCCCTGGTCGAGTTCACCAACCGCTACGCCGCCACCGCCACGGCGGCCCAGCGGACCCGCGCCACCGAACTGGGCACCCGCTTCGCCTGCACCCCCGCCCGTCCCCCCGCCACGACGACGCGGCCGCCGGCGCGGAGACCGGGCTGAGCGGTCCCTCCCCGGACTGGGTCACCGAGGGCCAGGTCTGCCTGACCGCCCGCCTGCTGACGGACAGTGACGCGCCCCTCGCCGTCGCCCTCTCGGGCGGCGGCGATTCCGTCGCCCTGCTTCACCTCGCCGCCGATTGGGCCAGGACCCATGGCCGCCGCCTCTTGGCGCTGACTGTCGATCATCACCTCAATCCCGACAGCGCCGACTGGACCGCCCAGGCCCAGACCGTCGCCCGCGCTGTCGGCGCCGACTGGCGCGGCCTGGCCTGGTCCGGCGACAAGCCCTTCACCGGCCTGCCCGCCGCCGCCCGCCTGGCCCGCCACCGCCTCCTCGCCGACGCGGCGCGTCAGGCCGGGGCGCGCGTCATCCTGATCGCCCACACCGCCGACGATGTCGCCGAGAGCGATGTGATGCGGGCCGAGGGCTCCACGGTCGGCCGCCTGCGCCAATGGTCGCCCTCGCCGGTCTGGCCCGAGGGAAGGGGGCTGGCCCTGCTGCGTCCCCTGCTGACCGCCCGCCGCGCCGCCCTGCGCGACTGGCTGCGCGCGCGAGAGATCAGCTGGATCGAGGACCCGGCCAATGACGACCTCCGCTTTGCCCGCGCCCGCGCCCGCCGGGCCCTCGCCGCCGGCGCGCCCGCCGCCCGCCCGCCGGTCGAGCGGGTCGCCACGGGCGTGCTGGCGGTCGAGGACGACATCATCCACCTTTCGCGCCAGGCCTCCGTCCACGCCATGTCCGCCGCCCTGGTCTGCGCCGGAGGCGGCGATCGCACCCCGCGCGGGGATCGCCTGCGGGCCGTCGCCGGCCGTCTCCGCGCCGGACAGGACTTCACCGCCACCCTCTGCGGCGCGCGCCTTGAAGCGGATGCAGACACGGTCCGGGTCACCCGCGAACCGGGCGAGTTCCGCCGCGTCGCCGGCCGGCCCCAGCCTCTCTCCCCCGGCAGTGAGACCGTGTGGGATGGCCGATGGTCGGTCACCGCGCCTGACGCCGGCTGGTCCGTCGCCCCGGCGGCGGGCCGCATGGCCTCCCTCCCGGACCCCGACCGCGCCCGGCTCAGGCCGCTTCCCGCCGCCGCGCGCGGGGCCCGCCCTGTGCTGATCCGGAACGCTCCGCCTGCGGCGGTTCTTGCAGGGGAGGGCGCGAAGGTGCACGCCCTGGTCGAAGCGAGACTGGCGCTGGCGCTGGACCGAATGACGCATGAAGCGGATCTGGCAGCTCACGCACATGGCGCGACGCCTCGGAACCACCTATTTTCAGGCGTGACATCATCGAACGACGGGCCAAACCCGGGTTCCGAGGAAACGAGACGAGTATGAACCTGCGCAATCTGGCCATCATCGGCGTCCTGATTTTGGGCCTGGCGACGGCGTACATGGCCTTCAACCGCGGCGGCGCCCTGGGCGCGCCCGAAGGCAAGGCCGCGGCGCGTACGGAGACCATGAGCTATTCCGACCTGCTGAAGGCGCGGAACGCCAACCACATCGCCAAGATCGAGGTGCACGGCGAGCAGATGAAGGTGACCCTGCGCAACGACCAGGTCGTCAACGTCGTCACCCCCCTGCCCAACAGCGAACTGATCGAGAGCATCAGCGACAAGGGCGCCCTCGTCGACGTCAAGAACACCCGCCAGCAATGGTGGGTCGGCGCCCTGATCGGCCTGCTGCCCTTCGTCCTGATCATCGGCCTGTGGGTGCTGATCATGCGCCAGATGCAGGGCGGCGCGCGCGGCGCCATGGGCTTCGGCAAGTCCAAGGCCAAGCTGCTGACCGAGCACAAGGGCCGCAAGACCTTCGACGACGTCGCCGGCGTGGACGAGGCCAAGGAAGAGCTGCAGGAGGTCGTCGACTTCCTCAAGGATCCGGGCAAGTTCCAGCGTCTGGGCGGCAAGATCCCCAAGGGCGCCCTGCTGGTCGGCCCTCCCGGTACGGGTAAAACCCTGCTGGCCCGCGCCGTCGCGGGCGAGGCGGGCGTGCCCTTCTTCTCCATCTCCGGCTCGGACTTCGTCGAGATGTTCGTCGGCGTCGGCGCCAGCCGCGTCCGCGACATGTTCGAACAGGCCAAGAAGAACGCCCCCTGCATCATCTTCATCGATGAAATCGACGCCGTCGGCCGTCACCGCGGCGCCGGCCTGGGCGGCGGCAATGACGAGCGCGAACAGACCCTCAACCAACTGCTGGTCGAGATGGACGGCTTCGAATCCAACGAAGGCATCATCCTGATCGCCGCCACCAACCGTCCCGACGTCCTGGACCCGGCCCTGCTGCGTCCCGGCCGCTTCGACCGTCAGGTCGTGGTGCCCAATCCCGATGTGAACGGCCGCGAGAAGATCCTGCGCGTCCACATGAAGGACGTGCCGCTGGCCGCCGACGTCAACGTCAAGACCATCGCCCGCGGCACCCCCGGCTTCTCCGGCGCCGACCTGGCCAACCTGGTCAATGAGGCGGCCCTGATGGCGGCCCGCAAGGATCGCCGCATGGTCACCCACCGCGACTTCGAGGACGCCAAGGACAAGGTCATGATGGGCGCCGAGCGCAAATCCATGGCCATGAACGAGGAAGAAAAGCGCCTCACCGCCTATCACGAGGGCGGCCACGCCATCGTCGCCATGAACGTCAAGATGGCCGATCCGGTGCACAAGGCCACCATCGTCCCGCGCGGCCAGGCCCTGGGCATGGTCATGCAGTTGCCGGAAGGCGACCGCTACTCCATGAAGTACCAGCAGATGGTTGATCGCATCGCCATCATGGCCGGCGGCCGCGTGGCTGAGGAGCTGATCTTCGGCAAGGAGAACATCACCTCGGGCGCCAGCTCGGACATCCAACAGGCCTCCAAGCTGGCCCGCCGCATGGTCACCCAGTGGGGCTTCTCCGACATCCTCGGCACCGTCGCCTACGGCGAGAACGAGCAGGAGGTCTTCCTCGGTCACTCGGTCGCGCGCAGCCAGAACATCTCGGAAGAGACGGCCCGCATCATCGACAGCGAGGTCAAGCGTCTGGTCACCGCCGGCTGGGATGAAGCCCGCCAGATCCTGACCGACAAGGCCGCCGACCTCGAAACCCTGGCCCAGGCCCTGCTCGAGTACGAGACCCTCTCGGGTCAGGAGATCAAGGACCTGCTGGAGAAGGGTGTCACGCCGAACCGTGACGAAAACAACTTCCCCAACTCCGGCCCCTCCGTCTCGGTGCCGATCACCCCGGTGTCCGACGGCACCGACATCGAGCAACCGACGGTCCACTGACCTTCGCGCATCACTGAACAGAGGGCGGCCCCGGAAACGGAGCCGCCCTTTTTCATTATCCCCTCTCCCGATGGGAGAGGGCTTGAGCCCACGACGGCATAGCCGTCGTCCTTGGGCGAAAGGGTGAGGGTCGCTCCTCGGCATTCGGCGATGAGCCGCGTCGCTGTCATGGGCGGCGGCTAAGGCCGACTGATAAAGCCGACCCTCATCCGACGGGGCTCCGCCCCGCCACCTTCTCCCATCGGGAGAAGGAATTTCGCAGTACGACCAATCCTGACGCACCCCGGCGCTATGATCCCGCCGGTACCTGCCCAACCCGATAGACGGGATAGACGGGATAGACGGCATAGACGGTGTATTTCGACCGTCTCCACCGTCTCACCCGTCTCCCGATCAAACGGCCAACCGCCGCCAGACCCTTGTTCCGGCTGACATTTTCCCACCCATCCGCGCCAACCCCTCCATCCACCCTCTCACCCACCTAACCAACAAGTTTGCATTTCAAACAAGTCTGACGTACACGTCTCCGCGACAAGGGGAGACCATCATGTCCGCAACCCATTCCACCGAGCGCCTCAACGGCCTCGACGCCCTGCGCGGCGGCGCCCTGCTGCTCGGCGTCGTCCTGCACGCCAGCCTGTCCTTCTTCCCCCAGCAGATCTGGATCGTCGGCGACGACAGCACCTCGCTCGGCGCGGCCTGGCTCTTCTTCGCCATCCACCTATTCCGGATGACGGCCTTCTTCCTGATCGCCGGCCTGTTCGCCCACATGATGCTCAGCCGGAAGGGCTGGTTCGGCTTCGCCCGGGACCGCGCCGTCCGCATCACCGGTCCGCTGCTGGCCTTCTGGTTCCCGGTCATGGCCGGCATCATCACCGCCCTGGTCTGGAACGCCCACGTCAGCGGCTTCATCGTCCCCGGCGCGCCGCCGCCCCCGCCGCCGACCTATGACTGGACCAACGTCCCGCTGACCCACCTGTGGTTCCTCTACGTCCTGACCCTGTTCTGCGTCGCCATCCTGATCCTGCGCGCGCCCTTCGCGGCGCTGGACCGCAACGGCGGCTGGGGCCGGGTCGTGGACAAAGTCATGGGCGCGCTGATCGGCTGGTGGACGCCTGTCCTCATGGCCGCGCCCCTGGCTCTGGCCCTGTGGCTGGACCCCAAGTGGATCGCCTTCTTCGCCGTCCCCACGCCCGACGCCGGGCTGGTGCCCAACACCGCCGCCCTGGTCGGCTTCGGCTCGGCCTTCGGGCTCGGCTTCCTGCTGGACCGCCGCCGCGACCTGCTGAACCGCATCGCCGTCTGGTCGCCGGTCTATCTGATCGCCGCCGTCGGCCTGGGCGTCTGGGGTTACATCCTCGTCGGCGGGCCGGTCCTGATCCCCATGGTCGAGCCGACCCAGGACAAGGCCGTCGCCGCCGTCGTCATGGCCTTGGCCGTCTACAGCTCGGCCTTCGCCGCCATGGGCCTGTGCCTCAAGTTCCTGTCGGGCCACAGCGCCGTCCGCCGCTACCTCGCCGACGCCTCCTACTGGGTCTACATCCTGCACCTGCCGCTGGTCATGCTGGCCCAGGTCTGGGTGCAGGGCTGGCCGGCCCCCTGGTGGGCCAAGCTGGCGGGCGTCTCGCTCGGCGTCTTCGCCGTCTGCCTGATCACCTATGAGCTGCTGGTCCGCCACGGCTTCATGGGCAAGTGGCTGAACGGCCGCCGCATCCCCTGGCGCAAGCCGGCCGCCGACCCGGCCGCCGTCCCCGCCGAATAACTTGCCAAGCCAACCCGGCTCGTCCACCCCAAGGGCGAGCCGGCATTCCACAGAGTCGCCAGAGAGTCGCCATGACCGACACCCCCAAATCCGCCGCCGAGGCTGACCTCGCCTTCCTCAAATCCATCGTCGAGGGTGGGTCCGGCGGCAGCGGCAAGGCCATGCTGACCATGGGCGCCATGTATCTCGCCGGCGGGGTCCTCTACGGCATCCAGTGCCTGTTCAGCATCGGTCAGATCTACGGCGTGATCCGCTGGCCGGGGCCGGCCGTCCTGGCCTTCTTCATCAGCATCACCGTCGCCTTCTTCGTGGTCATGACCTGGGCGATCATCGAGGATCGCAAGGTCGGCGGCGCGGCCCGCGGCCAGCTGGTCACCCGCACCATGAACGCCGCCTTCAGCGCCACCGGCATGGCCAATCTGGCCGTCATCATCGTGTTCGGCATCGGCGCCATGCGGGACAAGGACTTCGGCCTCTGGCTCTACTACCCGGCGGTCATCTTCGCCCTGCAGGCCGCCGCCTGGTACGTGGCCTGGTCGCTGCGCAAGAAGCTGTGGATGCTGTTCATGGGCGCCGGCGGCTGGATCACGGCCGTGGCGCTGGGCCTGCTGGTCCGCCAGCCGGTCCTCTACCTCTACGTCTGCACCGCCGCCCTGTTCCTGCTGTTCGCCCTGCCGGGCTGGATCATGCTGCGCGGCGCGCTTCAGGCCCGGGCGGCGGACTGACCCATGTCGATCGCCGACCTCGGCAAGATCGATGACGTCATCCACGGCCGCATGCGACTGGGGATCATGGTCTATCTGGCGGATGCCGAGACGGCCGACTTCACCGAGCTGAAGACCATCCTGGAAGCCACCCAGGGCAACCTCTCCGTTCACCTCAAGAAGCTGGAGGAGGCGGGCTATGTCGCCATCGACAAGAGTTTCGTGAAGAACAAGCCCCTGACCCGCGTCTCCATCACCGAGACCGGCCGCAAGGCCTTCGCCGCCTATCTGTTCGCGCTCGGCAACCTGATCGGGGGCAAGGACTGATGGCGCCGGTCGTCGTCAATCCGGACCATGTCCGCGAGTTCGAGGACGCCGAGGCCTTCTACCGTTGGCTGGGCCAGAACCACGACCGCGCGCCCGAGGTCTGGATCAAGATCCACAAGAAGGGCTCGGGCCTGAAGTCGATTACCCCCGTCGAGGCCATCGAGACCGTCCTCTGCTGGGGCTGGATCGACGGCATCCGCAAGGGCTTCGACGACAAGAGCTTCCTCCAGCGCTACACCCCGCGCGGCAAGAAGAGCGTCTGGAGCCAGGTCAATGTCGACAACGTCGCCCGGCTGGTCGAGGACGGCCGCATGACCGATCACGGCCTGAAGCATGTCGAGGCCGCCAAGGCCGACGGCCGCTGGGACGCCGCCTACCGCGTCAAGGGCTCGGAGGCCCCTCCGGAGCTCCAGGCCGCCATCGACGCCGACCCCAAGGCCAAGGCCTTCTTCGCCACCCTGACCGCCCAGAACCGCTTCGCCCTCATCTTCCGCCTCAACGCCCTCAAGACCGAAGCCGGCCGCCAGAAGCGCATCGCCGCTACGGTCGAGATGCTGCGCAAGGGCGAGACCGTCTATCCGCAGGGGAAGGGCTGATGGCAGTCTTCCGGCCTCGCGTCATGGGCATCGTCAACACCACGCCGGACAGCTTCTCCGACGGCGGGCGGCACGACAGCGTCGAGGCCGCCGTCGTCCATGGCCTCAAGCTGGCGGCCGACGGCGCCGACATCCTCGACATCGGCGGCGAGAGCACCCGGCCGGGCGCCCAGCCGGTCGATATCGAGACCGAGATCGCCCGCACCGCCCCGGTCATCCTCGGCCTGCGCGCCGCCGGTTGGGCCGGGCCGATCAGCATCGACACCATGAAGCCCGAGGTCGCCGCTGTCGCCGTCGGCGCGGGGGCCAATATCTGGAACGACGTCTCCGCCCTGACCTTCTCACCCGCCAGCCTGCCGACCGCCGTCGATCTGGGCTGCGACGTGGTGCTGATGCATATGAAGGGCGAGCCCCGCACCATGCAGGACGCCCCTCACTACGACGACGTGGTCTCGGAGGTCGCCGACTGGCTGGCGCTCCGGGCCGGCGAGGTCATGGCGGCGGGCGTCGCGCCGGATCGCATCTGGCTGGATCCCGGCATCGGCTTCGGCAAGACGGCGGCGCACAACACGGCCCTGACCGCCCGGCTGGAGCGCATCGGCGCCACCGGCCTGCCCATCCTCTACGGAGCCAGCCGCAAGCGCACCATCGCCGCCATCGACCCCAGGGCGACCGACGCCTCGGACCGCCTGGGCGGCTCGCTGGCCCTCGCGCTGGAGGCGGCCCGGCGCGGCGCGGCCATCATCCGCGTCCACGATGTCCGCGAGACGGTTCAGGCGCTCGCCGTCCAGGCCGCCGTCACGGCAGCCGGGTAAGCAGCCGCGCGCCCCGGCCCATGGTGAACCAGGCCCAGGTCCAGTTGACGTAGACCGCCGCCCGGCTGCGGAAGTCGATCAGCAGCATCAGGTGGACCAGTGACCACGCCAGCCAGGCGATGAAGCCCTTCAGCTTCCACGGCCCCAGCAGGGCCACCGCCCGCGACCGCCCGATCACCGCCATCGTGCCCCAGTCGTGATAGCGGAACGGCTTGGGATCCGGCCGCCCCTCCGCCCGCGCCCGGACCAGCTTGCCGACCCACTTGCCCTGCTGTTTGGCCACCGGCGCCAGGCCGGGCAGGGGCTTGCCGTCCTGCCGATAGCTGGCCACGTCGCCCAGGGCGAAGACCCCGTCCAGCCCCGGCACGGCGCAGTCGGGTCCCACCACCACCGCACCGTTGCGCACCGCCTCGGCGCCCAGCCACTGGGCCACCGGCCGCGCCTCCACGCCCGCGCTCCACAGCACGGCGGCGGCCTCGATGGTCTCCCCGCCCGCCTTCACGACGCCATCCGAGATGGCCTCCACCGCCGTCCCCGTGCGCACCTCGACGCCCAGCTCCTCCAGCGCCCGCTCGGCATAGGCCGACAGGTCCTCGGGGAAGGCGGCCAGTACGCGCGGCCCGGCCTCGAACAGGATGACCCGCGCCTGGGTTGGATCGATCCGACGGAACTCGTTCCTCAGGGTCATCCGCGCCATCTCGGCGATGGTCCCCGCGGTCTCGACCCCCGTCGGTCCGGCGCCCACCACCACGAAGGTCGTCAGCCGCCGCGCCGCCTCGGGATCGTCGGCCAGCTCCGCCCGCTCGAACGCGGCCAGCAGCTTGCGGCGGATGGTCAGGGCGTCGTCCAGCGACTTCAGCACCTCGGCGTCGTCGCTCCATTCCGGATGGCCGAAGAAGCTGTAGGCCGCGCCGGTCGCCAGGATCAGCCAGTCATAGGCCTGATCCGGCCCGTCCTTCAGCCGCACGCATTTCGCCGCCGCATCGACCGCGATCACCTCGCCCATCAGCACCGTCACATTGGCCTGGCCGCGCAGCAGGGTGCGCGAGGCGGTGGCGATGTCGGCGGGCGACAGGGCGGCGGTGGCGACCTGATAGAGCAGGGGCTGGAACAGGTGGTGGTTGGTGCGGTCGATCAGCACCACGTCCACATCGGCGCCCTTGAACGCCTTGGCGGCGGCCAGGCCTCCAAAGCCGGCTCCGACGATCACCACGGTCCTGCGCGCCATATCCGCTCCTCGCGATTTGCCCCGATATAGGGATTATCGCGGGCGATTGCCTCAGGCGATCAGGCGGCGTTGATCTGCCACGACACGCCGAACCGGTCCTGCACCCAGGCGAACCGGCGCGAGAAGCCGTAGCCGTCCGGCGGCATCAGCGTCTTCCCGCCTTCGCCGATCGCGGCGGCCAGGGTATCGACGCGTCCGGCCTCCTCGACGCTCAGGAAGATCGAGGTCGAGGGCGTGAAGTCGAAGTCGTGCACCGGCGGCGAGTCGTTCGCCATGATCTCAAGTTCGCCGATCCTCAGCCGGGCCATGGCCACGCCCTTGCCGTCCGGCTGGCGGTCCAGCGAGACGACGACCGTGTCCGGCACGGTCGCGGCGTAGAAGGTCAGCGCCTCCTCGCACCGACCCTGGAACATCAGGAAGGGAGCGGCGGTGATCATCGGTCGGTCTCCATCACGGTCTCCAGGCTGTTCAGGATCATCGTCCAGCCCGCCACACTGCGGTCGGCATAGGCCGCCCAGGCCGGGGCCAGGTCGTGGCTCAGGACGACAACGCAGCCCTCGCCCTCGGCGGTGAAGGCCACGGTCACCCGGGTCGGTTCCTCGGGCGCCTCATCGACCCAGAAGTCGAACACGATCCGGTCCGGCCGCGCGATCTCCACGAACCGTCCGAAATGCCGGGCCAGGTCCTCGCCGCGCCGCTCGAAGATCGCGAACGCTCCGCCGACGACGGGGTCATAGTCGGTCTGCTCCATCACGCCGGCCGGAGTGTGGAACAGCCAGGCGCCGACCCGCGCGGGGTCCAGGAAGGCGTCGAACACCCGCTCGCGCGGATGCCGGAACCGCTTCTCGACCCGGACCTCTACGGTCATTCCGACCAGCCTTCGGCGTGATGATCCGGATGCCGGTCGACCACGAAGCCGGGTTCGATCCCATGCTCCAGCCAGATCTTGGCTCCGCCTAGGACCAGGGCGAAGCCGCCGGTCGAATCCAGCGCCTTGGCCACCCCGTCGGCGTCGTCGGTGAAGCCCCGGTTCTCGACCGTCACCCAGGTGTGCGGCCCCCGCGCCTCGAACAGCCATTCCACCTCGGTCGGGGTCGCGCGGTTGTCCCAGACGATCAGGATGCGCCGGTCGGGCTCGACCGCCTTCACCGTCAGCTCGGTCGAGGCGCCGTACATGGCCCAGGTCCAGGTCACGGTCGCGCCCGGCTCCAGCGGCCCGCTGCTGTCGGTGAACCAGAAGCGGGTCGTCACCGCCGGATCGGCGAAGGCGCGGAACACCTCGCCCACCGGCCGCCGGATCAGCATGCCGGCGGCGGCGACCGGGGCGGTCACTTGTCCGACCAGTCGTTGGTGTGGTCCGCGTCCTGGGCCCCCTCCAGCCGGGCGGCATAGGCGTCGCGCAGGGCGAACCAGCGGTCCCAGTCCCACGGGTGGCGCACGCCGCGCACGGCGTCGTCCAGCCCCTCCATGTGATGCTGCCAGCCGCTGAGCACATTGGCCCGCGCCCCGCCCCAGGTCTCGGGCACACGGTGCACCAGCGTCAGGTGCGTCCCATCGCCGTCGGGCGTCAGGGTCCAGGACACCACCGAGTCCGGATTGCTGCCGAAGGTGTGCTCGAACCGGCTGTAGGGCTGGACCGTCAGCACCTCGTTCGACTGGCGGCGCTTTTCCGGGATGTCCGGCATGAAGTCGTTGTCGGGCTGGCGGAAGTTCAGCTCCATCTTCCCGCCGGGCACGGCCTCGATCTCGGCCTCGGCCAGCCAGCAGGCCAGGCCGTCGCCGGTGGTCAGGGCTTTCCACACCCGCTCCGGCGCATGGCGCAGGCGGCGCTCGAAGCGAATCTCCCAGCCCTCTTCCAGCCGGCGGATGGCCCCGGCCTCGCCGTCCAGCCGGACGGGCGGATAGGTGGTGTCGGTCATTGCGGAAACTCCCTGTCGAGATGCGCCTCCAGCGCATCCAGTGTGTTCGTCCAGAAGCGGCGGTAGCCGGCCAGCCATTGGTCCAGCTCCATCAGCGGCGCGGGGTTCAGGCTGTACAGCCGCCGCGTCGCGTCCTTGCGCACGGTCACCAGCCCGGCCTCTCGCAGCACCGACAGGTGTTTGGACACCGTCGGCTGGGCGATGGGCAGGGCGTCGACGAAGTCCCCGGCGGGACGTTCGCCGTCGGCCAGCATGGCCAGGATGGCCAGGCGGTGCGGTTCGGAAAGGGCTTGAAGGGCGGCGTGCATTTGCATCGTCTAATAGCAATATAGCCAAATGGCAATATCAATTCGCGGCCTTGCCCGCCGCCCCGGACTCGGCCATTCGACAGTCATGACCTCGCCTCTCGGACGCGTCCTGATCATCGCCGGCTCGGATTCGGGAGGCGGCGCGGGGATCCAGGCGGACATCAAGGCCGTCACCGCCATGGGCGGCTATGCGGCCACCGCCATCACCGCCGTCACGGTTCAGAACACCTTGGGCGTCCACGGGGTGCATCCGCTGCCGCTGGATCTGATCGAGGCCCAGGCGCGGGCCGTGCTGGACGACATCGGCGCCGACGCCATCAAGACCGGCATGCTGGGCTCCACCGATGTGGTCGAGCGGGTCGCCGCCATCCTGGACGGCGCCGACGCCCTGACCGTCGTGGACCCCGTCATGATCGCCAAGGGCGGCCATCCCCTGCTGCCCGACGAGGCGGTGCAGGCGGTGCGGTCGCTGATGATCCCTCGGGCGACCCTGCTGACCCCCAATGCGCCAGAGGCTGAGGCTCTGACCGGGCTGAAGGTCGCCGATCTGGACGGCCAGCGCCGCGCCGGCGAATTTCTGCTGGGCATGGGCGCCAGGGCCGTGCTGATGAAGGGCGGCCACGTCGCCACCGGCGACACGGTCACCGACGTGCTGGTCACTCCCGAAGGCGAGACCCTGCTGGAGGGCGAACGCGTCGACACCCGCCACACTCACGGCACCGGCTGCACCCTCGCGAGCGCCTGCGCCGCCGGTCTGGCCAAAGGCCTGCCGCTGGAAGTCGCGGTCGCCGAGGCCTGGGCCTATGTCGCCGAAGCCATCCGCCGCGCCCCGGGTCTGGGCGGCGGCCACGGGCCCCTCGACCACGGTTGGACGCTGAGGAAATGACCGACCTCGACGCCCGCCTCGCCGACATCGTCCGCGCCAACGGCGACCTGATGCATGTGCTGACGACGGTGCGCGCGCTGGGTCTGAATGATTGGCGGGTGTTTTCCGGGGCGGTCTATCAGGCGGTCTGGAACGACGTCACCGGCCGTCCGCCGACCTACGGCATCAAGGACTATGACCTCGGCTATTTCGACCCGGACACCAGCTGGGACGCCGAGGACGCGGTCATCAAACGCGTCGCCGCCGCCTTCGAGCCGCCCTTCCGCGACATCGTCGAGGTCCGCAATCAGGCCCGTGTCCACCTGTGGTTCCGGGACCGTTTCGGCGAGCCCTATGACGCCCTGCCGGACACCGACACGGCCCTGACCCGCTTCGTGGCTCCCGCCTTCTCGGTCGGCGTCCGGCTGGAGGACGACGACACGATCAGCGTGGCCGCGCCCTTCGGCCTTGAGGACATGTTCGACATGATCCTGCGCCCCAACCCCAACCGCCCGCTGGCCAAGGGCTGGGACAAGGTGGTGGCCAGCGCACAGGGGCGGTGGCCGGAGTTGAAGGTCGTCCTCTAGCCGCCCGCCAGCCGCGGATAGATGTCCCGGTCCACCTTCTCCATGTGCCGCAGCGGATCGGCGGGCTCGAAGCCGTACTGCGCATAGAGGCCATGGGCGTCCGCCGTCGCCAGTCCCCAGCGGCGCAGATTCTGCAGGCGCGGCTCGGCCAGGACGCCGTCCATCAGCGACTTGCCCAGCCCGCGTCCTCTCGCGGCCTCATCCACGAACACATCGCACAGCCAAGCGAAGGTCGCCCCGTCCGTGACCACACGCGCGAAGGCGGCCAGCCGGTCCGCCTCGAACAGGCCGAAGCAGATCGAGCCCCGGCACGCGGCCTCGAAGGTCGCCCACGGGATGTGCGCGCCCCAATAGCTCTCCTCCGCGATCCAGCGCCACGCGACGCGCAGGTCGGCTTCGGTCAGGTTGGTGCGGAGGTCGGTCATGGGACGGATATAGCGCGGGGCCGGTCCCGGACGGAACGGCTTGACCCCGGCGCTGGGCGCGGCGAACGGTGAGCGATGATCGCGACCGCCCTGTTTGCCACCCTTGTCCTGGGCCAGATCCCGCCCGCCGACTGCCGTCAGGCCGACGCCGCCATGCTGGCCCTGCCGCTGGAGGACTTCGATCAAGGCGACGCGGGCTGGCGCTCGCTGGACAGGGAGGGCTGCGAGGCGGTCGTGGCGGATGCCATCGGCAATTATCGTGAGCTCAATCGAGAAGCGCTGGCGGGGGAGGACACCAGCACGCTGGTCTGGCACGAGGGCCAGCTCCGCGCCGCCGCCGGCCAGACCGACGCCGCCATCGCCCTGATGCTGCAAGGCCGGGACGAGGAGTCCGACGCCATCCAGCCCTATGTCGACGCCTCCATTGCCTTCCTGCGCCAGGATCGCTCGGCGCTGGAGGCGGCGCATGCTCGGCTGATGGCTCTGCCGGTCCCGGACTATTTCACCCGCGCGGCCGAGCGCTACGCCGCGACCTATCCGGACCTGCCGCCCCTGACCTGGCCGCTGAATCGGGACAAGGTCGAGGGCTTCCTCGCCTGCTTCGACCGGCCCTATCGCGAGGCCTATGTCTGTGACGCCGAGGGGAATGTGCAGCCGTGAAACAGTGGACCGTCGACGCCTTCGCCGCCGCCCCCTTCAAGGGCAATCCCGCCTGTGTGGTCGAGCCCTTCGACCAGTGGCCCGACGCTGGCTGGATGCAGGCGCTGGCCAAGGAGAACAATCAGGCCGAGACCGCCTTCCTGTTGAAGACGGCCGACCCCGCCCGCTTCGGCCTGCGCTGGTTCACGCCGGGGATGGAGGTCGATCTGTGCGGCCACGCCACCCTGGCCTCGGCCCATGTCCTGCTGGCCGAGATTGGCCTGACCGCCGAGGCGATCACCTTCGACACCCGCTCCGGTCCGCTGATCGTCCGGGCGGAGGGGCAGGGGTATGAGATGGACTTCCCGTCCGACCCGCCGCGCCGCACCGGCGCCGTCCCCGGCCTGGCCGAGGCGTTGGGCGTCGAACCGGTCGAGGTCTGGGCCGGTCGTTATCTGGTCGCCGTCCTGTCGGACGCCGCCGCCGTCCATGCCGTGACGCCGGACATCCGCGCGCTCGCGGCCCTTCAGGGCGAGGCGGGGGAGCCGGGGCAGGTCATCGTTTGCGCGCTTGCCGATCAGGCCGACGGCGTGGATGTGGTCGACCGCTTCTTCGCCCCGGGCTGCGGCATCGACGAGGACCCGGCGACGGGCTCGGCCCACTGCATCCTGGCGCCCCTCTACGCCGACAAGCTGGGCCGCCCCGATGTGCGCTTCCGCCAGGTCTTCCCAGGTCGGGGCGGGGACATCGACACGGTGCTGAACGGCGACCGCGTCCTGCTGCGCGGTCGGGCGATCACGGTGATCGAGAGCCGGCTGCGGGTCTGAGCTCCGGACAAAGGAAAGGGGCGCGACCCTTTCGGATCGCGCCCCTCGCTGACCTCTCGGGGAG
>Ga0209676_1001629_pt1 | contig 19852 bp, 17 predicted proteins | sample AraplaCvi_mLB_r2_FD_184282 | JGI IMG/M metagenome (GOLD analysis project Ga0209676, IMG submission 184282) | Arabidopsis root microbial communities from North Carolina, USA - plate scrape MF_Cvi_mLB_r2 (SPAdes) (version 2) | ecosystem: Host-associated > Plants > Roots > Endosphere | place: USA...
TGCCATCAAGCTGGTACGAATGCGCATTGTTGTTCTCCTTTACGTGACGTCGGCTGGCACCCGGGGGAGGCACCGGTAAACGACGCAAGGAACTACACGCATGGCCGGTGCCAACTGTCGTTCAGGCACCGCAACACGTTGATCACGCGGGTTAATCGTCCTGAACCGAGCACATGGCATTCGCGGGCAGCCTTGGCAGCGGGCCGAACCACGCCGTCTCGTTGCAAAACTGAAATGAGACTTTCAACGCGAACGCGAGCGGCGCATTCGATACATCGCGCAAGCGCTTGATACGACGATGCGTGGCGCGTCCGCGACGCGATTCAGGCGATGGTTTCACGGGCGAAACGCGGGACATTACCGCGACACTTCAATACCCCTTTGCCCTTTTCCGCTCAATGACTTGCTTCAGGAACCTCAGACAACACAGGCGTTACGGGGCGGCAACGCCCGGATAACACTCAGGTTCCTTCGTCACCACTGCTCACATTGCCGTCACGTCGCGCGTCGTCGCGCTGCGCCCGCAAGCGATCGAGCTTTTCCTTGAGCCTGATCTCAAGCCCCCGCTCCACCGGGCGGTAGTAGACGCGTTCGCCCATCGCATCCGGGAAACCGGTCTGATCCAGCGCGACGCCGCCTTCGGCGTCGTGGTCGTACTGGTATCCCTTCGAATAGCCGAGCTGCTTCATCAGTTTCGTCGGCGCATTGCGAAGGTGCAGCGGCACGTCCTGCGTGCCGTATTGATGCACGTCGGCGCGTGCGGCGTTGTACGCGGCATACACCGCGTTCGACTTCGCGGTGGTCGCCAGGTACACGACGACCTGCGCGAGCGCGAGTTCGCCTTCCGGACTGCCGAGGCGTTCGAAGGTATCCCACGCTTCCAGTGCCATCGGCATCGCGCGCGGATCGGCGAGCCCGATGTCTTCCACCGCCATGCGCGTGAGCCGACGCGCGAGGTACGCGCGATCGCAACCGCCATCGAGCATGCGCGCGAACCAGTACAGCGCGGCGTCGGGATTGGAACTGCGCACGGATTTGTGCAGCGCCGAGATCTGGTCGTAGAACTGCTCGCCGCCCTTGTCGAAGCGGCGGGTGCGATCGGCCAATACCTGCGCGAGCGTGGACGCGGTGATCTCGCCCTCTTCGCCTTCGGCCAGTTCGGCGGCGATTTCCAGCAGCGTGAGCGCGCGGCGCACGTCGCCGTCGGCGGCCTGCGCGATCTCGCCCAGCAACGAGTCCTCGACCTTCAGCCCCCGCCCGCCGAGGCCGCGTTCCTCGTCGTCCAGCGCCTGCCGAAGCGCGAGGCGGATGTCGTCGGCCGACACCGCTTCCATGACGTGCACGCGGCAGCGCGAGAGCAATGCGGAGTTGAGTTCGAACGACGGGTTCTCCGTCGTCGCGCCGACGAACAGGATCGTGCCGCGTTCGATGTGCGGAAGGAACGCGTCCTGCTGCGTCTTGTTGAAGCGATGCACCTCGTCGACGAACAGCACGGTGCGATGGCCTTCGGCGAAACGCTGCGCGGCTTCGGCGAGCACCTGGCGCACTTCGGGCAGACCGGAAAGCACGGCGGAAATCGCGCGGAAATCGGCGTCGGCGTACTTCGCCAGCAGCAACGCGAGCGTGGTCTTGCCGCATCCCGGCGGTCCCCACAGGATCATCGAATGCACGCGGCCGGACTCGATCGCGCGGCGCAATGCCGAACGCGGCGACAGCAGGCGTTTCTGGCCGACCATCTCGTCGAGCGTGCGCGGACGCATGCGTTCGGCGAGCGGCTGCATGCCGCGGTTGTCGACGTGCAGCAGGTCGTCTGTCAGGGAGGAAGAAGAAGTCGTGCGGCGGGCCACGTGCGGTCTCGCGGGGGTATGCGCACACGATAGCAATCCCCGCGCGAACGATCTGCGCTCTCTCCCTATCGGCCTGGCAGGAGGCGCTTCGCAGGCAGGAGGGAAGCGCCTATGGTGTCAATACCGCCTGCGCCGATGCCTCCGGCCCCAACTGGTATTCCATCTGCAGCCACGCCCCATCGCGCCGGTCGTACAGCGCATGGATGCGCACTTCGCTGCTGCCGTCGCGACCGAAATCGGCCAGGCCGCGCGCTTCCATCCCGAGGTAGTGACCGGCCATTTCCACCGTGTCCACGCGATCCAGCTGCATGCGCACCGACGTCATGCCCAGCTCGCGCTGCAACGTGTCGGCCATGCGGTCTTCGAGCTGGCCCAGCGCCAGGCTGTCGTTCGGAATGAGGCGACCATCTCCGCCAACGCCGACTTCCAGCTCCGGCCATCCGGCCTGGCCGAGGAATTCGTCGTAGCGGCTGGTGAAACGGAAGCCGATCCAACCCGTCTCGCCCGCGAAGCGCATGCCGCCTTCGCCGCGGATCACCTGCTGCTGCGCATCCAGCGGCTGCGCGTGGAGGTCGTCGAACCTGGCCTCGACCGCGCGGCCGCCGAAGCGCTCGGACAATGCGGCCACGACCGTCCCGGCAATCGCCTTCTCCAGCGCGGCGCGATCCATCGCGCGGAGAGCAGGAACGGTCGCAAGCGCGCGCGTCGGCGCGGGTGCGGTCGCGATCGGTTCGTTCGAAAAGGCCGGCGTGCAGAGCACGCACAGGCCGATCAGCAGGAAGGGACGACGGAACACACGGCGCTCCGGCGGCCGGCGGATCCGGCCCCTGTCCTTCCACAAACGAAAAGGCCTGCGAAAGCAGGCCTTTGGGATTCGCCAGCGGCTTGGCTTACTCGCCGCCGATCACGTCCACGCCTTTGGGCGGCGTATAGCGGAACGTATCGGCGGGGAACGTCGGATTACGCTTCCAGTTGGTGAACTCGATCTCGGTGCGCTGGCCGAGATTGTCGACCACCTGCATCTTCACCAGCCCGCTGCCCCCGAAACCCAGGCGCGCGCTGCGGAAGGCCGCGTCGGACTCGCGCTTGGGCGCCAGCGTCATCCATTCCAGGCCCTTGTCCATGCCCAATTCCTTCACCACGAACTGCGCGTCCAGCTTGGCCGGGTCGATCAGCGCGGAGAGCGGGCTGTTCTGTTCCTCGACACCCTGCGGACGGACGGTGGCCTGCTGCAGGTCGGGATCGAACACCCACACCTTCTTGCCGTCGGCAACGATCAGCTGCGGGTACGGCTTCACGTACTCCCAGCGGAACAGGCGCGGCGCGGAGAGCGCGAGCTTGCCGGTCGAGGTTTCCTTCAACTTGCCCTGCGGATCGAAGACCTGCTGGCTGAATTCGCCGCTCAGGCCCTTCATGCCCTTGGTGAAGGTGTTGAGGTCGTCGCGCGCGCCGGCCAATGCCGGCGACGAGGCCAGCGCGAGCGCCAGGATGGCCCCCATGAAACGAACTGCACGCATGCGAAAACTCCGGGGATGAACGTGTTGCCGGCGAGTGTGCCGGCGGTTGTCTGAACAGGCCTGCACGCCGCGGACGTCGCCGCGGCACGGTTCATTTCGGCGGCGGCGGGGCCAGCACGGAACGGTCGCCGTTGTGTTCCGGCGGGGTTACGACGCCGGCCGCTTCCATCGCTTCGATCAGGCGCGCGGCGCGGTTGTAGCCGATCTTGAGGCGACGCTGCACGCCGGAAATCGAGGCGCGGCGGGTCTCGGTGACGATGCGCACGGCCTCGTCGTAGAGCGGGTCGGACTCGTCGCCGCCACCGCCGCCGGTTTCCGGCAGGCCGGTCGCGCCGACCACGACGCCGTCGCCCATGGTCTGCACTTCGTCCAGCACGCCCTCGATGTAATCCGGGCCGCCGCCGATCTGCTTGAGGTGCTCCACGACGCGATGCACTTCCTCGTCCGACACGAACGCGCCGTGCACGCGCTCGGGCATCGCGGTGCCCGGCGGGAGGTACAGCATGTCGCCGTGGCCGAGCAGCGTTTCCGCGCCGGACTGGTCGAGGATGGTGCGCGAGTCGATCTTGCTCGACACCTGGAACGCGATGCGCGTGGGGATGTTCGCCTTGATCAGGCCGGTGATGACGTCCACCGACGGACGCTGCGTGGCCAGGATCAGGTGGATGCCGGCCGCACGCGCCTTCTGCGCGAGACGCGCGATGAGCTCTTCGACCTTCTTGCCGACGATCATCATCATGTCGGCGAATTCGTCGATGAAGATGACGATGAACGGCAGCGTGTCGAGCGGACGCGGCGCCTCGCCCAGTTCCGGGTTCGGCTTGAAGAGCGGATCCATCATCGGCTGGCCGGCGTCGATGGCGTCCTTCACCTTCTTGTTGAAGCCGGCGAGGTTTCGCACGCCCACCGCCGACATCAGCTTGTAGCGGCGCTCCATCTCGGCCACGCACCAGCGCAGGCCGTTGGCGGCTTCCTTCATGTCGGTGACGACCGGCGCCAGCAGGTGCGGGATGCCCTGGTAGACCGAGAGCTCCAGCATCTTCGGGTCGATCATCAGCATCCGCAGGTCCTTCGCGGAGGCCTTGTAGAGCAGCGACAGCACCATCGCGTTGACCGCGACGGACTTGCCCGAACCGGTGGTACCGGCGACCAGCAGGTGCGGCATGCGCGCAAGATCGGCGACCGTCGGGCGGCCGGCGATGTCCTTGCCCAGCGCCAGCGTCAGCGGGCTGGCGGACTTGTCGTATTCCTTCGAGCGCAGCAGCTCGGAGAGGAAGATCATCTCGCGCGAGGTGTTCGGCGTTTCCAGGCCGACCACCGACTTGCCCGGGATCACGTCCACCACGCGCACCGACTTCACCGACAGGCCGCGCGCGATGTCCTTGTCGAGCGAGGAGATCTGGCTGACCTTGACGCCCGGCGCGGGCTCGATCTCGAAGCGCGTGATGACCGGACCCGGATACGCGCCGACGACCTGCGCGTCGATGCGGAAATCCTTGAGCTTGAACTCGATCTGGCGCGAGAGGGTTTCCAGCGTCTGCTCGTCGTAGCCCTTCGGCTGCGGCTTGGGATCGTCGAGCAGCGCCAGCGGCGGAATGCCCGAGCCATCGCCACCGCCATGGAACAGCGGGATCTGCGTCTCGCGCTTGGCGCGTTCGCTCTTCTCCACCACGGTCGCGGCCGGCGGCGGCGGTTCGATGCGCACCGGCGCACGCTTGGCGCGCAGCTCGGTGTCGACCTTGCGCGCTTCCTCGCGCTCCTCGCGCATCGCGCGCGTCTGCTGCCACTCGGTCGCCTGCTTCTCGCCCTTGCGGAACAGCGTGCTCATGGTCGGACCGAATGCCAGTACCCACTGGCCGATCTTGTCCATCACGGCGAACCACGACAGCCCCGTCGCCAGCGTCACCGACACCAGCAGCAGCGCGAGCAGGAAGAGGTTTCCACCCACCGGACCGAAGCCGCTGTAAAGCGATTTGCCGACCAGCTGGCCGAGGATGCCGCCAGCGCGCGCGGAGAATGCCTCGGCGGTGCCGACGCGCAGTTCCAGCAGGCCAGTGGCGGCGACGAGGAAGCCGACGATGCCGACCAGACGAAGTGCCGGACCGAAGTCCGCTTCGCCATCGCCGTCGCTGTCCATGCCGAACAGCGCGATCCAGGCGATCGCGCCGAGCATGATCGGCAACAGGAACGCCACATAGCCGCACAGGTACAGCAGCACGTCGGCCGTCCACGCACCGACGCGACCACCGACGTTGTGCAGAGGCGCGGTCACGCTGCCCGAATGCGACCAGCCCGGATCCTGCGGCGAGAACGTCACCAGGCTCGCCAGCAGGTACAGCAGCAGCGGCGCGATCAGGATCAGCGCGATGTCGCGCACCAGCCGCTGCTTGCGCGGCGACGGCGGCAGCTTCTCGGCCTTGAGCTTCTTTCGACTGGCTGCGGACGCTTGCGCCACCGTGATGTTCTGCCTCAACAGGAGTTCGTTAGTTGTTGAATATACGACAGAAGCGAGCGAGAAAGGCGACTTTCGCGGAGGTTTCGGGACCTTCGTCGCGCCCTGCCCCTCGATCCACCGTCATCCCGGCGCAGGCCGGGACCCAGGCCGACAGCCTATCCCAGCGCGTGCTTCGCAAAACCGCGGTGCAACGCGAAGGTTCAGCGTTATAGGCCCTGGATCCCGGCCTGCGCCGGGATGACGGACGTGGGGCAACGCCCCCGCAATAACGTCGAGCCAAACGAAAACGGGGAGCGCCAGTCGCCCGGCGCTCCCCGCGTCGTTCGTGCGGAAGGTCGTTTAGACCTTCATGTCCTGCAGCGCCGGGTGGACGATCTTGCCGCCCTCGACGTTGATGCCGCGCACCAGGGCCTGGTTGTTGCGCCAGTCGCTGCCCGAAGCCAGCTTGTTGACCCACGGCAGGATCGCGGCGCAGATCGCCTGCGAGCTGGTCTGCGGCACGGCGCCCGGCATGTTCGTCACGCAGAAGTGGGTCACGCCCTCTTCGACGTAGGTCGGTTCCTTCCAGGTGGTCGGACGCGAGGTCTCGAAGCAGCCGCCCTGGTCGATGGAGATGTCGACCAGCACGCTGCCCGCTTCCATGCCCTTGAGCATTTCGCGGTTCATCACGTGCGGGGCCTTGGCGCCGGTGACCAGCACCGCGCCGACGACGAGGTCGGCCGAGGCGACTTCACGCGCGACGACATCGGCATACGGGTACAGCGCGGTGACGTTGTTGCCCAGGCGCATCATTTCGTCCATGCGGTCCTGGCGCATTTCGAACACCACGACATTCGAGCCGCCGGCCGCGGCCAGCTGCGCCGACGCGCTGCCGGCCTTGCCCGCGCCGAAGACGACGACCTTGCCGCGCTCGGTCGACGGCAGGCCGCCGAGCAGCTTGCCCTTGCCGCCCTGCGGCTGGTGCAGCAGGTGCGTGCCGACCTGCACGGCGATCTTGCCGGCGATGACCGACATCGGCGCCAGCAGCGGCAGGTCGCCGTTGGGCAGCTCGACGGTTTCGAACGCGACGCCGGTCAGGCCGATGTCGAGCAGCTGGCGCGTGAGCTTGGGTTCGGCCGCCAGGTGCAGGTAGCAGAACAGCAGGTGATCCTTGCGCAGGTGCGCCAGGTCGCCGGCGATCGGCTCCTTCACCTTCACGATGAGTTCGCCCTTCTCGTACAGCGCGGCCGCGTCGGGCGCGATCTTCACGCCGAGCTGGGTGTACTGCTCGTCCTTGAAGCCCGACTTGATGCCGGCATCCTTTTCGATCCAGACCTCATGGCCGCGCTTGACCAGGTCGCCGGCCGCAGCCGGAACGAGCGCGACGCGCCCTTCGAGGGTCTTGGTTTCCTTGGGAACGCCGATCCGCATGTCTCTTACCTTCGATCGTTGAAAAGTCGCGCGGTGTGCGCGACCCGTGGGGGGATGTGGTGACGAAAAAAACGCCGCATCGGCGGCGTGCGTGCCTATTGTCGTACGTGCCGGGGATGGCCTCACGGCGCACTGCAACATTGCGTCGCGCGGGAGGCCCGGTTCAGTGCCTTGTTTTAGGGGGACCGCGCCGCCAAGCTATGACTCCTACGTTCCGTTGCACACGCCTGCGTATGGCGGCTTCAACGAAACCCTTTCGCGCGCAGCGCACTTCAAACAGCACGCAATTATACCCATGAGCCCATCCAAGCACTCCAAAGTCATCATCCTCGGCTCCGGCCCCGCAGGCTGGACGGCCGCCGTCTACGCGGCGCGCGCGAACCTGAAGCCGCTGGTGATCACCGGCCTGCAGATGGGTGGCCAGCTGATGACGACCACCGAGGTCGACAACTGGCCCGGCGACGCGCATGGCCTGATGGGCCCGGACCTGATGGCGCGCATGCAGGCGCACGCGGAGCGTTTCGATACCGAAGTCGTGTTCGACCACGTCCACACCGTGGACACCTCGTCGCGTCCGTTCCGCCTGGTCGGCGACAGCGGCGAATACACCTGCGACGCGCTCATCATCGCCACCGGCGCGACCGCGAAGTACCTCGGCCTGCCGTCGGAGGAACTGTTCAAGGGCCGCGGCGTGTCCGCGTGCGCGACCTGCGACGGTTTCTTCTACAAGGAACAGGACGTGGCGGTGATCGGCGGCGGCAACACCGCGGTCGAGGAAGCGCTGTACCTGTCCAACATCGCGCGCAAGGTCTACCTCGTGCATCGCCGCGACACGCTTCGCGCCGAGAAGATCATGCAGGACAAGCTGTTCGCGAAGATCCAGGCCGGCAAGATCGAGCCGGTGTGGCACCACCAGGTCGACGAAGTGCTGGGCAACGATGCAGGAGTGACCGGCGTTCGCGTGAAGTCCGTGCAGGACGGCTCGACGAAGGACATCGCGATCCACGGCCTGTTCGTAGCCATCGGCCACACGCCGAACACTTCGCTGTTCGAAGGCCAGCTGGAAATGAAGAACGGCTACCTCGTCATCAAGACCGGCCTGGACGGCAATGCGACGCAAACGTCCGTGCCGGGCGTGTTCGCCGCGGGCGACGTCGCCGACCAGGTGTATCGCCAGGCGATCACCTCGGCGGGCTTCGGCTGCATGGCGGCGCTGGATGCCGAGAAGTTCCTCGATAAGGAAGGCTGAGGAACGCATTCACGGATGACGCGGCTTCGCGTCATCCGCGTTCCAGAACCTACGATGCCCACTGCCCGCATTCTCGACTCGCTCGCGCAGGTTCCGGCCTCGCAGTGGGACGGTCTGCACGACGGCCGCAATCCCTTCGTCGCGCACGCGTTTCTATCCGGGCTCGAACACCACGGCTGCCTGCGCGAACAATGGGGCTGGCGGCCGCAGCACCTCACGCTCTGGGACGGCGACGACCTCATTGCCGCCGCGCCCGCGTACCTGAAGAACAACTCGCACGGCGAGTTCGTGTTCGACCACGCCTGGGCGCATGCGTATGCCCGCGCGGGGCTCGACTACTTCCCGAAGTGGCTCTGCGCCGTGCCCTACTCGCCCGTCACCGGGCCGCGCCTGCTGGCGCAGACGGCGCAGCGGCGACGCCTGCTTGTCGAGACGATGGCGGGTCTGTGTGCCGGCAATGCGTTGTCGTCGGTCCACGTCAATTTCCACACGGACAAGGAAGACGCTGACTTCCCCGAAGACTGGCTCGCGCGCATGGACGTGCAGTACCACTGGCGCAACGATCGCGGCTGGCGCACGTTCGACGACTATCTCGCCGCGTTCGACCACAAGCATCGCAAGAACATCCGCCAGGAACGCGCGAAGGTCGCACGTGCCGGCATCGCGTTCCGGGTGGTCGATGGCACGCGGGCGACCGCGGACGACCTGTCGGCGATGCACGACTTCTACCTGCAGACGTTCGCCGAGTACGGCAACCATCCGGCGATCACGCTGGAATTCCTGCAGCATCTCGCGCGGGAAATGCCGACATCGCTGGTGATCATGCTGGCGATGCGCGACGGCGCGCCGATCGCGGGCGCGCTGTGCCTGCGCGGCGGCGACACGCTGTACGGCCGCTACTGGGGCGCGATGGAAACCGTGCCCGGGCTGCATTTCGAAACCTGCTACTACCAGGGCATCGAGTACTGCCTGCGCGAAGGCTTGAGGCGCTTCGAGCCCGGCGCGCAGGGAGAACACAAACTCGCGCGCGGCTTCCTTCCGACGCTGGTGCGCAGCCGGCACTGGATCGCGCACGAAGGCTTCCGCGATGCGCTGCGTGAGTGGTGCTCGCAGGAGGCCGCATCGATCCACGCCTATGCCCGCACGCTCGACGCGCACTCGCCGTTCAAGGCGGCCGATGCGCCATCATCTGAGACGTGAGCACCCTGCCCGCCCTGCTGCCGCCCGAGCCCGATGCGCCGTTCCCGCCGGTGGAACGCGCTTTGCGCCAACCCGATGGGCTGCTCGCGTTGGGTGGCGATCTTTCGCCGCAACGACTGCTCAACGCGTATCGGCACGGCATCTTTCCTTGGTATTCGCAGGGCCAGCCGATTCTGTGGTGGAGCCCCGATCCACGCACGATGTTCGCCACCGATGGCGTGCGCCTGGGTTCGAAGTTCCGTCGAAGCCTGCGCAGGTCGGAATGGGAAGTCCGCGCCGACACCGCGTTCGCGCAGGTCATCGGCGCCTGCGCGGAAAGCCCGCGTCCCGGCCAGGCCGGCACGTGGATCACGCGCGAGATGCGCGCCGCCTACGAACGCATGCATGAACTCGGCCACGCGCATTCGTTCGAGGTGTTCGATGGGGGGCGACTGGTCGGCGGCATCTACGGCATCGCGATCGGCCGGATGTTCTTCGGCGAAAGCATGTTCAGCGCCGTATCGGGCGGCTCGAAGGTCGCGCTGGCGGCGCTTGCCTTCCACCTGCATGACTGGGGCTTTCCGCTGATCGACGCGCAGGTCGAGAACGACCACCTGCTCAGCCTCGGGGCCGAACTCTGGCCCCGGGCGCGTTTCCTGGGTGCCGTCGCCGAATTGACCGCGCAGCCGGGTATCGTGGCGCCCTGGACGGACCGCGTGGGCCGCTGGCCGGCCTCCCGGTTGGCCGGCGAACCAGCCGCCGGAAAAGGGCCTGCCGAGGCCGCTTCGCCCGATCCTTAACCGATTTTTTGCACGAACGCCACCGGCATGGCAAAATGCGGGGCTTCGTTGCCGCTCCGCTCCTGGATCCGGCGCCACGACGACACATATCAGGAAGCACATGGCAAAAGACGACGTGATCGAATTCGAGGGCACGGTGGCGGAAACCCTTCCGAACACCATGTTCCGGGTGCGCCTCGAAAACGGGCACGAGATCATTGCCCACATCTCCGGCCGCATGCGCAAGAACTACATCCGCATCCTGACCGGCGACAAGGTGAAGGTCGAAATGACCCCGTACGACCTGACCAAGGGTCGCATCACCTACCGCATGAAGTAATCTGCTTCAGGTAGTTGTGGTAAGTGCTTGACTGGAAAGCGGCCATTGGCCGCTTTCTTCGTTTCCGGGTGACCGTCGCCCGGCCGTTCCCGCGTTGTCTCCCTCGACCGACCACCGGCCGCCTCGGGGTACCGCCATGCCCAGCCGTCGTGCGTTCCTCGCCGCCCAGGGCGCGCTGTTCGCCGCCGCCGCGGCGCCCACCGGCCTGCTCGCCGCCCTCGCCGCCAACACGCCGCCGTTGCCGCGTCTGGACGACTGGGAATCCGTGCGCGGGATGTTCCGCCTGGATCCGGCCTGGCTGCACTTCTCCGGGTTCTACATCGCCTCGCATCCCGAGCCGGTGCGCCAGGCCATCGAGGCCTTCCGACGCACGCTCGACGAGAACCCGCTGCTCACGGTCGAACACGGCATGTTCGGCACTGACGAGCAGAACATGGAACGGAGGGTCCGCGAGGCCGCTGCGCCGTACCTGGGCGGACGCGCCGACGACATCGCGCTGACCGGCAGCACGACGATGGGCCTCGCGCTGGTCTACCACGGGCTGCAACTACAGCCCGGCGACGAGATCCTCACCACCGTGCACGACCATGTCGTGCACCACGAATCGATCCGGCTGTCCGCGCTGCGCAACGGAGCCAGCGTGCGGAAAATCCGTCTGTTCGAACGCTCCGCCGACGCGACCGTGGACGGCATGGTCGCCGCGGTGCGCGAGGGCATCGGACCCAGGACGCGCGTGCTCGGCATCACCTGGGTCCAATCGAGCACCGGCCTGCGCGCGCCGGTGCGTGCGATCGCCGATGCGGTGGCCGAAATCAACGCCAAGCGCAGCGAAGACCAGCGCGTGCGCATCGTCCTCGATGGCGTGCATGGCTTCGGCAGCGTCGATGCGGCCGCTGCGGAACTCGGTGTGGATTACTTCTGCGCCGGCACGCACAAATGGATCCTTGGTCCGCGCGGCACGGGGCTGGTGTGGGCATCGGCGGAGAACTGGGCCCGGCTGCGGCCGACGATTCCGTCCTTCTCCGATCTGGAGCTCTACGAGGCCTGGAAGGACAACCGCCCCGTGCGCGGCCCGAACGTCGCCGCGCGCGTCACGCCGGGCGGCTTCCACGCCTACGAACACCACTGGGCGCTGGCCAGCGCGTTCGCGTTGCAGCAGCAGCTGGGCCGTCCGCGCGTGGCCGGGCGCATCGCCGAACTCAATGGCCGCATCAAGGACGGACTGACCGGCATCCCGGGCCTCACCTTGCACACGCCGAGGGACCCGGCACTGTCGGCCGGCATCTGCTGCTTCGAACTCAAGGGCAAGACGCCGGACCAGGTCGTCGAGGCGATGCTGCGACGCAAGGTGCTGGCCAGCAGCAGTCCGTACGCGGTGAGTTATGCGCGCCTTTCGGGCGGCCTGATGAACACGCCCGACCAGGTCGACCAGGCGCTGGCGGCGCTGCGCGAAGTGGCGAAGGGCGCATAGCAGAACGCCGGATGGCACGAGGCCACCCGGCGTTGCTTCCGCATCACATCATCCGGTCAGACGGTCGCCGGCAACAGCTTCTCCGGCTCGGCCTGCGCGGTGACGACCAGTTCGTCGTCCTTCACGTCGATGGTGACCTTGCCGCCGTTCACCAGCTTGCCGAACAGCAGCTCGTCGGCGAGCGGACGCTTGATCCTGTCCTGGATCACGCGCGCCATCGGGCGTGCACCCATCAGCGGATCGAAGCCGTGCGCGGCCAGCCAGTCGCGCGCGGTCGGCGTGGCCGACAGCGCCACGTCCTTCTCGTGCAGCTGGGCTTCCAGCTCGATCAGGAACTTGTCCACCACGCGCAGGATGTGCTCGAAGGCCAGCGGCTGGAACTGCACGACCGCGTCCAGGCGGTTGCGGAATTCCGGCGTGAAGCTGCGGCGGATCACTTCCATCGCATCGGTCGAATGGTCCTGGCGGGTGAAGCCGATCGTTCGGCGCGAGGCCTGCGCGGCGCCGGCGTTGGTCGTCATCACCAGGATCACGTTCTTGAAGTTCGCCTCGCGACCGTTGGTGTCGGTGAGGATGCCGCGATCCATGACCTGCAACAGGATGTTGAAGATGTCCGGATGCGCCTTCTCCACCTCGTCCAGCAGCAGCACGCAGTGCGGCGTCTTGACGATCTTCTCCGTCAGCAGGCCGCCCTGGTCGAAGCCGACGTAGCCCGGAGGCGCGCCGATCAGGCGGCTGACCGAATGCGGCTCCATGTACTCGGACATGTCGAAGCGGACCAGCTCGATGCCCAGCTGCAGCGCGAGCTGCTTGGTCACCTCGGTCTTGCCCACGCCGGTCGGGCCGGCGAAGAGGAAGTTGCCGATCGGCTTGTCCGGATTGCCCAGGCCCGAGCGCGCGAGCTTGATCGCAGAGGTCAGCGTGTCGATCGCCGGATCCTGCCCGAAGATCACCATCTTCAGGTTGCGCTCCAGGTTGCGCAGCACGTCCTTGTCGGACGCCGACACCTGCTTGGTCGGTATGCGCGCCATCTTGGCGACGATGGTTTCGATTTCCTCGACGTCGATCAGCGTCTTGCGCACGTCGTCGGCGAGCAGGCGCTGGCGGGCACCGGCTTCGTCGATCACGTCGATGGCCTTGTCCGGCAGCAGGCGGTCGCCGATGTGCTTGACCGACAGGTCCACGGCGGCCTGCAGCGCGTCGTCGGCGTAGGTCACGCCGTGGTGCGCTTCGTACTTGGGCTTGAGGCCCTGCAGGATCTCGTAGGCCTCGCCGACCGTCGGCTCGACGATGTCGATCTTCTGGAAGCGGCGTGCGAGCGCGCGGTCCTTCTCGAAAATGCCGCGGTATTCCTGGAACGTGGTCGAGCCGATGCAGCGCAGCTCGCCCGACGCCAGCGCCGGCTTGATCAGGTTGGACGCGTCCATCGTGCCGCCGCTGGCCGAGCCGGCGCCGATGATGGTGTGGATCTCGTCGATGAAGAGCACGGCTTCGGGCAGCTTCTTCAGCTGTGTCAGCACGGCCTTCAGGCGCTTCTCGAAGTCGCCGCGGTACTTGGTGCCGGCGACCAGCGCGCCCAGGTCGAGCGCGTAGATGGTCGCGTCGGCCAGTACTTCGGGCACGTCGCCGTCGACGATGCGCTTGGCCAGGCCTTCGGCGATCGCCGTCTTGCCCACGCCGGCCTCACCGACGTAGAGCGGGTTGTTTTTGCGGCGGCGGCACAGCACCTGGATGGTGCGTTCGACTTCGTCGGCACGACCGACCAGCGGGTCGATCTTCCCGTCGCGCGCGAGCTGGTTGAGGTTCACCGCGAACTCGGCCAGCGCGTCGCCCTTGCCCTCGCCCTCGCCGCCCTCGCCGCCCGGCGATTCGCCGTCGTCCTGCGAACGCGTCGGCTCCTGGCCGCCGCCGTGCTTGGCGATGCCATGGGAGATGTAGTTGACGACGTCCAGGCGGGCGACGTCCTGCTGGTTGAGGAAGTAGACGGCGTGGCTGTCCTTCTCGCCGAAGATCGCCACCAGCACGTTGGCGCCGGTGACTTCCTTCTTGCCGCTGGACTGGACGTGGTAGACGGCGCGCTGCAACACGCGCTGGAAGCCCAGCGTGGGCTGCGTGTCGCGATCAACGTCCTCCGGCAGCACCGACACCGAGGTGGCGATGGCCTGCTCCAGGTCGGTGCGAAGTCGCTGGAAATCGACGCCGCACGCCTTCAGCACGCTTTCGGCGGACGGGTTGTCGAGCAGTGCCAGCAGCAGGTGTTCGACCGTCATGTACTCGTGACGCGCCTCGCGGGCGCGCTTGTAGCACTGGCCGATGCTGTATTCGAGATCCTTGCTGAACATGGTGGCGTAAGCCTCCGGAAAGCTACTGCCGTCCTAGATGGGGACGGGCATGGGGAATTCCATGCTCGCCAGGCCATGGGACCCAAGACGCGATCCCGAGGTTCCGCCCTTATCGCTCAGGACGTACTGAGCAGGACTTTTAGGCCTTTTCCATCGTGCACAGCAAGGGATGTTGGTTGAGTCTTGAAAATTCGTTCACCTGCGCCACTTTCGATTCTGCGACCTCGCGGGTGAAAACGCCGCAGACGCCGCGGCCGCGGGTGTGGACGTGCAGCATGATCTGGGTCGCCTTTTCGGCGTTCATCGCGAAAAAACGCATCAGGACCTCCACCACGAAGTCCATCGGGGTGTAGTCGTCGTTCAGCAGCAGGACGGAATACAGCGGCGGGCGGGCGACTTCCGGCTTGCCCGTTTCCACCAGGACGCCATGCTGATGCTCGTGTTCGGTCTGTTTGGCCATGGCGGGATTATAGGCTGGCGTCCAAACCCTTCGTGGGGGCCTGCGTGGACGCATCGGGTTGCGGGCCGGCACAATGTCCCGATTTACGGAATAACCGGTTCCGGAACAGCGGCCCAGCGATGCCTGGACTCACTCGCCTTTTCTTCACCTTCATGGAAATGCACATGCGACTTCACGTTCTCGCCGTTGCCCTGGTGTCGCTCTCGGTCGCCATGCCGGCCGTCGCCGCCGACACGGTGTCCATGCGTGAAACGCACCGTTCCGCCGATCCGGCGATCGCCAGGCAGCTCGACAGCCTGGAGTACAAGTACGAGGTGGACGACGACGGCGACTACAAGCTCGCCTTCGACATGGACAACGGCCGCTCGCAGCTCGCCTTCGTGATTTCCGCCCTGGAAAGCTTCGGAGAGGTGAAGGTGCGCGAGGTCTGGGCGCCGGCGTACCGGGCCAGCAACGGCGCGTTCCCGGAGGAAGTCGCCAATCGCCTGCTGGAGGACAGCAACTCCAGCAAGCTGGGCGGATGGGTCAAGCAGGGCGACACGGCGGTGTTCGTGGTGAAGCTGGCGGCCGACGCGACGCAGAGCCAGCTCGACGACGCGCTCGACTTCGTGCTGCGCACCGCCGACCAGATGGAACTTGAACTGACCGGCAAGGACGAATTCTGATGACCTACCGTCAAGGCCGCTTCTGGCAGCCGGACGTCACCGTCGCCACGGTGGTCGTCGATGACGGGCGGCTGCTGATGGTCGAGGAAACCGTCGGCGGCAAGCTGGTGCTCAACCAGCCGGCCGGCCACCTGGAACCGGACGAGACGCTGATCGAAGCCGCGCTGCGCGAGACGCGCGAGGAAACCGGCTGGGACGTGCGCCTGACCGCCTTCGTCGGCGCGTACCAGTGGAAGGCGCCGATGAATCCCGATGGCACAGGCGGCCGTCATTACCTGCGCTTCGCCTTCGCCGCCGAGCCGGTCGCGCACGATCCCGCGCGCACGCTCGACGAAGGCATCGTGCGCGCGGTCTGGATGACGCCGAGCGAACTGGAAGCCACGCAACCGCGTCACCGCAGCCCGCTGGTATGGCGCGTGGCCGCCGACTTCCTCGGCGGTCGTCGTCATTCGCTGGAAATCACGCAGCACCTCGCATGAGCACCGCACCGCGCACCATCGTCGGCATGTCCGGAGGCGTCGATTCCTCCGTCGCCGCGTTGCGCCTGCGCGATGAGCGCGAGCCGCTCGCCGGGTTGTTCATGCAGAACTGGGCCGATGATGGGAGCGGCGATTGCAGGGCCGAGGACGATCGCCGCGATGCCGTCGCCGTGAGCGGCAGGCTTGGCATCCCGATCCACTTCCGCGATTTCTCCGGCGAATACTGGAAGGGCGTGTTCGAGCACTTCCTCGCCGAGTACGCCGCCGGCCGCACGCCGAACCCGGACGTGCTGTGCAACCGCGAGATCAAGTTCAAGTATTTCCTCGATGCGGCACGTGCGCTGGGCGCGGAGTTCATCGCGACCGGCCACTACGCGCGCGTCGAGGAGCGCGGCGAACGTCACCTGTTGCTGCGCGCGGTCGATCGCAGCAAGGACCAGAGCTACTTCCTGCACCAGCTCGGACAGGCGCAGCTGGCGGCGACGAAATTCCCGCTGGGCGGCCTGCTCAAGCGCGACGTACGCCAGATGGCGCTCGACGCCGGCCTGCCGACCGCGGCGAAGAAGGACTCCACCGGCATCTGCTTCATCGGCGAGCGCGATTTCCGCGAGTTCCTCGGCCGTTACCTGCCCGCGCGCGAAGGCGAGATGCGCACGCCCGATGGCCACGTCATCGGCCGTCATCCCGGCGTGTTCTATTTCACGCTCGGCCAGCGCGAGGGCCTGAACATCGGCGGCGTGCGCGGTTTCGAAGCGGCGCCGTGGTACGTCGTGGGCAAGGACGTGGCGGAGAACGTGCTTTACGTCGACCAGGGCGCCGACAGCATGTGGCTGCATTCGCAGGCACTGTGGTCGGAAGCGGCGCACTGGATCGCCGGCCGCCCGCCTGCCGCGCGTTTCGAATGCACCGCGCAGACGCGCTACCGCCAGGCCGACGAAGCCTGCGAAGTGGAGGTGCGCGAGGATGGCTCGCTGGCCGTGCGTTTCGCCCGGTCGCAGCGGGCGGTCACGCCGGGGCAATCCCTGGTGCTTTACGACGGCGATGTCTGCCTCGGTGGCGCGGTGATCGCCGCCACGGACGCGCCCCTTGAAGAACGACTGAAGGCTCGAGCTGCATGACCCAGAACACGTCGATGTCCACGCGCGTCCTCGCCCTCGCCGGCCTCGTGCAGGCCCTGGCCCAGGTGCGGCGCGTCGCGGACACCGGACAGGCCAATGCCGCCATCCTCGCCACCGCGATGGATTCGGTGTTCCGCATCGATTCGCCCACGCCCACGGCTGTGTACGGCGATATCGAGGCGTTGCGCCCCGGCCTGACGCTGCTGCGCGATTACTTCTGCAGTTCGCAGCGCGACGAGCAACTGCCGCGACTGGTGCTGGCGGTGATGCAGCTGGAACGCCGATTCGTGCGTGACGACGACATGGGCCAGCGTGTGCAGGCGGGCATACGCGCGCAGGCCGGCAATGCCGAGCGCATGGGCAGCACGCATCCGGACGTGATGGGCGCGCTCGGTTCGCTGTATGCCGAAACCTTGAGCCATCTGCGCCCGCGCGTGCTCGTGCAGGGCAACCCGCATTACCTCGGGCAGGCGACGGTGGTATCGGAAGTGCGCGCGATCCTGCTCGCGGCCGTGCGTTCGGCCGTGCTGTGGCGCCAGTGCGGCGGCAGCCTCTGGGACTTCCTGTTGCGCCGCAGCGCCCTGCTGGCCGCGGTGCGCGACCACCTGGAACGCTGAACGACGCATCGCGGGTTCGATGTAGCGTCTGGCGTTCGCGTCAGCCCGCGACCGGGCCTGCCGCCACCGCCCACCAGACCGCGGCCCCCAATGCCACGAGTATCGTCCAGCGCATCGCCTGCTCCACCCGGTCGAACCGGGCCGGCTTGTCCGTCTTCATGTCGCATCCCCCTGCGTGCCGCCTATGAGATAGCGGCACAGGACTGAAGTCCTTGACTGTTTTCACGCATTGGATGTGGGCGGGCGGCCAGAACGTGAGGTTTGTTCGCGGTTTGAGACGGTGGCCGCAGGTTCTCGTTGGGCTCGTTGCGCGCCGCGCGATGCCGCTTCGTAGCCCGGGTAAGCGAAGCGCACCCGGGGTTGGGCGTGACAGGTCCCGGGTGCGCTTCGCTTACCCGGGCTACAAGACCAGGATCAAAAACAAAAACCCCGGCCGAAGCCGGGGTTTTCGTTCAACGCATCAGGCAGACGCCGATCAGGCCTCTACCGTCTCAGCCACCTGGCGGTAGTCCTCGATCTGGTCGAAGTTCATGTAGCGGTAGATCTCCGCGCCCTTCGCGTTGATCACGCCGATGTCGGCCATGTATTCCTCGCGGGTCGGGATGCGGCCCAGGCGCGAGCAGATGGCGGCCAGCTCGGCCGAACCCAGGTACACGTTGGTGTTGCGGCCCAGGCGGTTCGGGAAGTTGCGGGTCGAGGTGGAGAACACCGTCGCGCCCTCGCGCGCCTGCGCCTGGTTGCCCATGCACAGCGAGCAGCCCGGCATTTCCATGCGCGCGCCGGCCGTACCGAAGGTGCCGTAGTGGCCTTCCTTGGTCAGCTCGGACGCGTCCATCTTGGTCGGCGGCGCGACCCACAGGCGGGTCGGGATGTCGCGCTTGCCTTCCAGCAGCTTCGCGGCGGCGCGGAAGTGGCCGATGTTGGTCATGCACGAACCGATGAACACCTCGTCGATCTTCGCGCCGGCGACGTCGGACAGCGTCTTCACGTCGTCCGGATCGTTCGGGCAGGCCAGGATCGGCTCGACGATCTGCTTGAGGTCGATCTCGATGACCGCGGCGTACTCGGCATCGGCATCGCCTTCCAGCAGCTGCGGGTTGGCCAGCCACGCTTCCATCGCCTTGATGCGGCGGGCGAGCGAACGCGGATCGGCGTAACCCTCGGCGATCATCCACTTCAGCAGCGTGATGTTGCTGGTGAGGTATTCGACGATCGGCTCCTTGTCGAGCTTGACCGTGCAACCGGCGGCCGAACGTTCGGCCGAGGCGTCGGACAGTTCGAACGCCTGTTCGACCTTCAGGGTCGGCAGGCCTTCGATCTCGAGGATGCGGCCGGAGAAGATGTTCTTCTTGCCCTGCTTGGCGACGGTCAGCAGCCCCTGCTTGATCGCTGCCAGCGGGATCGCGTTGACCAGGTCGCGCAGCGTGACGCCCGGCTGCATCTCACCCTTGAAGCGCACCAGCACCGATTCGGGCATGTCCAGCGGCATGACGCCGGTGGCGGCGGCGAAGGCCACCAGGCCCGAGCCCGCCGGGAACGAGATGCCCACCGGGAAGCGCGTGTGCGAGTCGCCGCCGGTGCCGACCGTGTCGGGCAGCAGCATGCGGTTGAGCCAGCTGTGGATCACGCCGTCGCCCGGTCGCAGCGCGATGCCGCCACGGTTGCTGATGAAGGCCGGCAGCTCGTGGTGCGTCTTCACGTCCACGGGCTTCGGGTAGGCGGCGGTGTGGCAGAACGACTGCATGACCAGGTCGGCCGAGAAGCCCAGGCACGCCAGGTCCTTCAGCTCGTCGCGGGTCATCGGGCCGGTGGTGTCCTGCGAACCCACCGAGGTCATCTTCGGCTCGCAGTACGTGCCCGGACGAATGCCCTTGTTCTCCGGCAGGCCGCAGGCGCGACCGACCATCTTCTGCGCCAGCGAGTA
>Ga0209676_1001630_pt1 | contig 19832 bp, 15 predicted proteins | sample AraplaCvi_mLB_r2_FD_184282 | JGI IMG/M metagenome (GOLD analysis project Ga0209676, IMG submission 184282) | Arabidopsis root microbial communities from North Carolina, USA - plate scrape MF_Cvi_mLB_r2 (SPAdes) (version 2) | ecosystem: Host-associated > Plants > Roots > Endosphere | place: USA...
TAACCGACCCTCCGATGGACATCTTCCTAAATCCCGAAATCTGGATCGCCCTGGCCACGTTGACGGCGCTCGAGCTCGTGCTCGGCATCGACAACATCATCTTCATCTCCATCCTCGCCGGAAAGCTGCCGCCGCATCAGCGCGACAAGGCGCGCAAGCTTGGCATCGCGCTCGCCGCCATCACTCGCCTGGGCCTGCTGTTGACCATCGCCTGGCTGGTCGGCCTGACCAAGCCGTTGTTCGAGGTCTTCGGCAACGAGTTCTCGTGGCGCGACCTGATCCTCATCGGCGGCGGCCTGTTCCTGATCGCCAAGGCCACGCATGAAATCCACCAGAAACTGGAAGGCGCCAGCCAGCCGGTCTCGACCGCCGCGGCCGTCGGCGCCAGCTTCGGCGGCGTGATCGCGCAGATCATGGTGCTGGACATCGTCTTCTCGCTGGACTCGATCATCACCGCCGTGGGCATGGTGGACGAGCGCTGGGTGATGGTGGCCGCGATCCTGATCTCGATCGTCTTCATGCTGGCCTTCGCCAGGCCCATCGGCGATTTCGTCGAGCGCCACCCGACGGTGAAGATCCTGGCGCTGAGCTTCCTGATCATGATCGGCCTGGTGCTGATCGTCGACGGCTTCGGCCAGCACATCGGCAAGGGCTACATCTACACGGCGATGGCCTTCTCGGTGTTCGTGGAGATGATCAACCTGTGGATCCGCAAGCGAGAAGCGGCGAAGACCGAGCCGGTGAAGCTGCATGAGCGGTTCGAGGAAGCGCCGTCGGAGTGACGGCGGGCATCCCGTCCTCCCCTGCGAAAGCGGGGGAGGAGGCGGGCGTTACCCGACATTCCTCCAGCGCCGTATGGAGCGCTGGAAGAACTGGCTGTTGGGAATCTGCAGCGTCGTGTCCGCCCCGTCGGGCCGGGTTTCCTGCAGCGTCGTGTAGATGAGATTGATGTCCACCACGCGCCCCTTCAGGCCTGGCTTCTCGCCGTTCTCCAACAACTCGATTTCATCGTGCAGGCGGAACGGGCGCGAGGTGAGGATCAGGAACGTGCAGAAGATGTTCGACAGCACGCTCCACGCTGCGAAGAACGCCACCGCCGCCACCGCGGCGAAGCCGGTGATCGCCGTCCACAGCACGGCCGCCGAGACGCCCAGGCGCTTGAGGATCAGCAACGTGGCCGCGATATAGATCAGCGTGCTCAGAAGGCGCCGCGAACCGATCGCCAGTTCCGGTGCAAGTTCGTATCGCGCGCATACGCGGGCCAGCAGCTTGCGAAGCAGCAGGCGCAAGGCCCACGCAGCGGCCAGGATCAGCGCCGCTTCGCCCAGCGGCACGATGAGGCTCATGCCATCGCGCACCCAGGGTGTGCTGGAGAAAGTGCCGGCGGGCGAGAACACGTTCATCGCGTTCTCCGGGCGTGCGTTGCGTCGACGTTGCAGGTGCGTCGTTGGCGGAATGCGTCGTTCATCGCATCAGCGTAATCGCTTCCCGCCGCAGGGTGTAGCGGCCAATGCCTACCCGTACTGCTTCGCCCATTCCTCGCCGCGACGGCGCATCTCGTCCTCGCTCACATCCTCGATGTGCGTGCCCAGCATCCAGCGATGTCCGAACGGATCCACGACCGTTCCCATGCGGTCGCCCCAGAACTGGTTCTCCACCGCCTGCAGCACGCTTGCACCGGCTTTGACGGCGCGTTCGAACGCGGCGTCCACGTCGTCGACATAGATCAGGATGCTGCCGGTGGTGCCGCCGCGCGATTCCGGCCCCAGCGCGTCCCATTCGGGGAATTCGTCGGACAGCATGAAACGGGCATCGCCGATGCGCATCTCCGCGTGCGCCACCTTGTCGCCTGCATCCAGGCGATACGTCTGCTTCGCGCCGAAAGCGTTCTCGTAGAAGGCGATCGCGTCGTTCGCGTCGCCCACGACGATGGCCGGCGTGATGCGATGGTAGCCCGGCGGAATCGGATTGACGGCCATGGCGCGCGCTCCCGGTGCGGAAAGCGCCAGCATGCGCGCGAGCGCGTGATGCCTCAGTAGAACGCGATACCCGGCCGCAGCAGCAGTTGGAACACCAGCAGCAGGGCGATGGCCGCCAGCAGCGGCACCACGAAGGCCCGCACCGGAATGCCGCCCGCACGCGCATCGCGCACGCGCCATGCGCCGGCCAGCATCCACAGCGCGCCGGGCACGCCGACGATGAGCGGCAGCAGTACCACTTCCAGCGCTTCGCGCGGCACGCGGAAGGGAATCACCAGCGCCGTGCCGACCAGCATCGGCAGCGCGATGGTCTGCAAGACGAAACGCGTGCGCGCGGCGGGCGTCGCGATGGCGGCCGGATCGTCGGCCAGTTCCAGCGTCGGCCGCAGCAGTGCGAGCGAAACCATCACGATCGCGATCAGCGCGGCGAACGCCGCGAGGTTCTTCGCGGTCTGCGACAGACCGAAGTACACCATCGCCATGCCCACGTCGCTGCCCGTGCTCAGCGCGCCGATCACCACCTGCGGCAGCGCCATCAGCAGTCCGCAGTACGCCATCCAGATGACGAACAACCGCCAGGCGCCCGCGCGTGGACGTCCCGCGCGCACCGCGAGCAGGCACGCCAGGCCGACGATCGCCGTCGCCAGCGCGCCGGTGCCCTGGAACAGGCTCGCCAGCGGATTGCTGCCGTTCCACAGGTGGTTGTTGTGATAAAGCGTCGGCTGCAGCCCGGGCGTCAGCGCTTTCGGTACGACGAGGAACAACTCCTGCACGAAGAACGTCAGGTTGAACGCCAGCGTGTAGAGCAGGGCGGAGACGCCGACCGTCGTCCAGCGCCAGCGCGACGACGCGGCAACGGCGGCATTCGATGACGATACGCGCCAGCCGGCCAGCGCGAGCAGCGCCGGTCCGGCCAGCAGGATCAGTGCGGTGACGATCAGGAGCATGCGCAGTCCCTCGCGGAGGAGCGCGCATCATCCCGTGCGACGGTTGTCGGGTCTAGTCGCGATCCGGCGCGCCGAGCGGGAAATACGACCGGTACGGCCGCGCTTCGTCCACCGCCCGCGCGAACGCGGTCCGCGCGAGCAGTCGCGCCCGGTACGCGCGCACGTTCGCGAAACGCTCATCGATGCGATGCGTCCAGTCGGCATAGAACAGGAACGGGCCCGCGCCACAATCGGCAAGGCTGAAGCGCGGACCAGTCGCCCATTGGCGGTGCGCCATCACGCCGTCGAGCCACGCATAGGCGTTCTCGAGCATCGCACGTGCTTCCTCGACGCCGTAGGCATCGCGTTCGCCTTCCGGACGCAGGGAGTCGAACACGAACTTCTGCTGCGGCGTGGAAATGTAGTGGTCGAAGAAGCGATCCATCATGCGCACGTCGATGGCTTCGTCGGCATCGTCCGGAATCAGCCTCACCGGCCCCGGATGGTGCACGTGCAGGTATTCGATGATGCAGCTGGCCTCGGCGACCATGCGGCCGTCCTCGACCAGCACGGGGAAGCGCGCGACCGGCCACATCGCGGTGAGTTCGCGCCAGGCGTCGCACTCGGGGGATTCAAGCAGCTTCCACTCGAATGGCGTGCCGTTCTCGTACAGCGCGGTCAACACCTTCTGCGAATACGAGGAGAAGGGATGGGCATACAGCTGCAGCATGGAAGCTCCGGGAAGGCGGGGCGGGTGCCCCCTCATCTTCCCCGACGAGCGACGGGTTGGCTAATCGACATCCCCCACGCGCAAACGGGTGGAGAGGAGCGGGTGGCGCGCCACCCGGTCCTTCCACCCGTCCTCGCCTTGGACGTCAGACGGCCTTCAGCGCGTGATGTCGTAGTTCGCCGACGCGGCGTTCGAGACCAGAGACGACAACGGCAGCAGCTGCGACAGGAAGCGGTTCCAGCGCGTCACGCCGGCCGGGCCGACCCACACCACATCGCCGGGCTGCAGGCGGAACTTGTCGCCCAGCGCGAACGCCACCGGCGAGGCGGCATCCAGGTGGTACACCGTCGCCGACGACTGGGGCGACTGCTCCATCGCCTCCAGGCCACGGATCACGTACACCGCTTCGCCCTTGGACGTGATCGGATTCAGGCCGCCGGAACGGCCCAGCGCCTGCGTCAGCGACATGTCGGTCGTCTTGAAGTTCAGCGCCTGCGGGCGCACGACTTCGCCGATCACGTACACCTCCTTGCGGTCGTTGAACGGCAGGAAAAGGCGATCGCCCGGCTTGAGGTAGATGTCCTGCGCGACGTTTCCATCGCGATTGAGCGCGTCCAGGTCGAGGTTGTAGTTGCGGCCATCGCGCGTGAGCACCAGGCCCGACAGGTCCGCCTGCGCGACGTCGATGCGCGCGCGGCCCACGACCTGCGACAAGGTCATCGGGACGGTCGTCACGTCCTGCGGCGTCGTGTCGACGAACGCGCCTTGCAGCGCGACGCGGCTACCGAAGCCGACCACGTTGACGTCCAGCTGAGGATTGGTGAGGTACTTCGCCAGGCGCGAGGTGAGCGTGCTGCGCAGGTCCTCGATGGTCATGCCGGTGACGTTGAGTTTGCCGGCATACGGGAAGTAGAAGGTGCCGTCAGGCTGCACCAGTCGGCCGTTGGTCACGGCCTGCTGCTGGTTGCCCGCGGGCGTGGTCAGTTCGGGGTGGTCCCACACGGTGACGATCAGCGTGTCGCCGGGCTGGATCTTGTAGGTTTCCCCGCGGAAGGCCAGCAGTTCCTGCGGAACGACCGCCTTCGGGGCGGGCGCGGAGACCACCTCGGAGGTGATCGGAACCATCTTCACCTCGCCGCCGATGAAGCGCGAATCCTGTATGTCGCCGCGCGTCATCTGCTGGCCGGTGCATCCGGTGATGACAGTCGCGATCGCGACCGAGCAGGCAAGAGTGAGCGTCTTCAATGCATGGCCCTCGGGTTCTTGGCGCGGCACATGCTTCATGCCTGGCGTCGCGATTTCCATGCCGGACGCAGCCGAGTTGGAACGATGTGGTGAATGTTGCGATGTCCGTTCGTTCGCAACGAAAGCCTAGAACGCGTACAGCGCACATGGCGTGATCGCAGACAGGTGCAGTGCGATTGCATTCAGTGTTGCGAACGGCAACGTGAACGAGCGCACGTCTCGTTCAGTTCCGTAGACGAACCATCACGAGCGCTCCCATTTCCTTGATCGCGCGTCCACTCCGCCATAACGCGCGACGTGACGGCACCCAGCGCTGCGTCCAGCGTTCGCGTGTGCCGCTCTCGGGAACGGGCACGGGTGTGATGTCGACGCCTGCGTTGCGGAACTCGACCACCGCGCGCGGCATGTGCAGCGAGGACGTCACCAGCAGGATGCGGTGGAAGCCGTGCTGGTCGGCGAGTTCAGCGGTGTAATGCGCGTTGTCGCGCGTGTTGCGGCTCTTGGTTTCAAGCAGCAGCGCGCTTTCGGGAACGCCAAGTCGCTGGATCGCGTGCTCCATCACGCGGGCCTCGCTCGCGGCTTCATTGCCGCCATTGTCGCCGCCGCCGGACAGCACGATCACCGGCGCCTTGCCGGCGAGCCACGCGCGCGCGCCTGCGGCGAGCCGGCTGTTCTCCAGGTCGTATGCAGTGACGTTCTGGCGTTCCAGCCAGTAGAAATGCGTGGCGCCGCCGAGTACGACGATCGCGTCGGCCTGCGGCAGCGTGGTTTCATCCACCGGCGGGTACTGGCTTTCGATCCGCCCACGTACCCAGTCGGACACGCTGGGGATGGCGAGCAGGCCCGACCACGCGATGGCGATCACGGTGGTCGCGATGGCGAACCGGCGCCAGCGTACGAGCGCCAGCAACGCCGCGAAGATCAGCAGGGCGACGGTCAGGGCAGGGGGATAGGTCAGGGCGACGAGCAAGGATTGCAGGGCCTGCATTGCGTGCGGACGTCCTCAGATCAGGATTTCGTTGGTGACGTAGTAATAGAACACGGCGCACGACAGGATCAGCCCGAAGCGCAGCAGCAACGGATTGCGCAGCAGCGCCAGGCGGCTGTGGACGAGCATCGCCGCCAGGATCAGCGACACGCTCAGCCATGCCGGCAGCAGGTAGCGGTTGGAGAAATAGCCCCAACCCACGGCGAAGAACGGCAGCGTCATCACCAGGTACACCGCCGCGCTCTGCTTGATCTTCTCCCGATACTCCGCGCGTACCAGCGGCGCGAGAACGTAGGGCAGCATGTACCAGAAGATCGAGAACACCGCGAAGTCGATGCGCACGCCGACCTTGGAGCGATCGGTGGCGGTGTAGGTCATCATCAGTTCGTACAGGGCAGGGATCGCCGCCCGGATGACCATCGTCGACAGGCCGCTGACGTAGGATCCGAACGCGATCAGTGCGATCACGCGCTGCATCCTCGTGCCGAACAGCAGCACCGGCGCGAAGACCAGGTACATCAGGGACGACAGGTGCAGGCTGCTCGCCACCGCACCCAGCAGCACGAAGCTCCACCATTGCCTGCGCTGGAACGACAGCAGCGAGGCGAACACCAGCAGCGCGGCCAGGCCCTGCCGAACGGCGTTGATCGTCGCGTTGACGAACATGGGCGAGACGTACAGCAGCATGATCGCCGCACCCAGGAACGTCAGGAAGCCCCGGCGCTGTATCGGGTCGCTCCCGAGATAGTCCTGGTACCGCCGCGTTGCGATGAAGATGGTCCCGAGCATGAAGGCGAACAGCGCGGTCTGGTAGCCGATGATGCCGAAGCCCAGTTTCCACAGCCCCCAGGTGAGGTAGACGAAGCCCGGTTCCAGGCGCGTTTCGCCACCACCGGAACTCAGGCCCTGGAAGAAGCCGGCATAGGTCTGCGTATCGGTGCCCACGTCGAGAGGACGCGTGCCCACCAGCCAGCAGCCGAACAGCCCGACGGCGATCAGCAGCAGCACGCTGAGCGTCGTCGTGGCAGGAATGTAGGTCGAACGGCGCTGCACCATGCCGTATTCGGGAACGTTGGCGTTCACGACGTCGCGCCTCCTTCGGTGGCCCGCCGCAGCGCCAGCAACATGCGCTGGCGCGCCTTGCGCACCATGCCGATGCTGCGCGCGAAGCAGTGTTCGGGGTAGCTCACCAGTCCCTGGCGCAACAGTTCGCGGCGCACTTCACGGCCGGCGCGATGCATGGCCTTCAGGTCTTCGCTCAGCCCGCCCGCGCCGTAGTTGGCCTTGTGCCAGTAGGCCAGCACCTGGTCGAGCTTCGCGCACCGGTAACCGGAGAAGCCGATCTGTCCCCAGAGCAGGAAGTCCTCGACGCGGCGATAGTTCTCGTCGAAACGGAACGGAAGATCGCGCCGCAGCACCACCGATGCGGTCGGGAACGGATTGTTCAGGAGCAACCGGCGGCGGGGAACGATGTGCGTGCGCGCCTGGCGCGGTGCGGCGGGCGGCGGGATGTCGCGGTCGCGCACCAGCATGCGGTGCGCGAGCAGCGCGATCTGCGGGTCGGCGCGCAGTGCACGCATCTGCAATTCGAGCTTGGTCGGCACCCAGGTGTCGTCTGCATCGAGGAAGGCGACGTACGGCTGCGTGGCCCGCTCCCAGCCTGCGTTCCGCGCGCCGGAGGGCCCGCCGTTCTTCGGCAGTGATACGACTTCGATCCAGCCCGGCGCATAGCGGGCGGCGACCGCATGAAGTGCGCTGACGGTATCGTCCGGACTGGCGTCGTCGACCAGGATCACCTGCGCCGGCCGGAGCGTTTGTGCATGTACCGAGGCGATCGAATCACCGATCGTCTCGCCGCACCGGAAGCAGGGCACCACGACGGAAATGGGCGCGACGGACGCATCGTGCGCGCTCGCAGCGTGGTGGGCATCGGCGGTTCGCGGCTCGTCGATCATCTGTGCCATTGAAAACGTTCAGCGCGGTTTTTTGGGTATACGGAAGGTGAAGCCGGCACGTGCCCCGGGGCTGCGTTCAGGCTGGTGCGTGCGCCGGTCACGTTCATCGCGAATTCGTCGGCATGAACCCGCGCACGCCAAGCCATCGCGCAAGCAGCAACAGGATTTCCGAAGCGACCGTCGCCCACGCCGCACCCATCACGCCATAGCGCGGGATCAGGATCCAGTTCAGCACCACGGCAACGACCGCTGCGAACAGCATCGATACCACGCGGTAGCGCATATGGCTTTCGGTCAGCAGCGCCGCTTCCACGGCGGTGGAGAGAAAGCGCACCGGCACGCACAACGCAAGTACCGCCAGCAACGTCGCAACATCGGCGAACGCCGGCCCGAACGCGAGCGGTATCGCCCAAGGCGATGCAATTGCCAGCAACAGGCCGACCACGACGCCCGCGCCCAGCATCGACAGGTTCCCGATCCGATAGACACGCCAGAAGCGCGGGCGATCGTGCACGGCCCAGCGATGCAGGCGCGAGAGCAGGAACTTGTGGTAGACGGTCGCGGGGAACAGGTAGATGGCGGTCATCACGCCGAGCGCGACGCCATAATGGCCGGCATCCTCGTTGCTGCTGAGGTATTTCAACAGCACCGTGCTGACCTGGAAGAACACCGGATACAGGATCGCCGCCACGCCATACGCCCAGGCCTGCGACCACAGCTGCGCGACATTCGGCGTCTGCAGCGGTTCCAGCGAGGTGGGGCGTGGCCCGTGACCCTGAAGCTCCATGCGCCCGTGCCACATTGCGTTCAACTGCGGCAGCGCGAGCGCGGCGATCAGCAGGGCGACCACACCGTAACCCAGCGCCGCGCCCAACGCGTTGGCGGCGGGCAGTGCGAGCAGGGTGGCGGCCACCGCCAGCCGCCCGGCGGACATCAGCATCTGCCATAGCGCCAACGCGCTGTGGCGCTCCTCCAGACGGAGCTTGCTGCCGACCAGATCCACCGCGAAAAGCCCCGCGATCACCGGCGTCAGCAACAGCAACGTGTCGCGCGTGTCCGCATCGACCACCGGACCCAACAGCGCCCACGCGACCACACTGCCGACGGCGAGCACGCACGTCCATGCGGAGAACCGGAACGACGGACGCAGCCAGCGATCGCCCGCCCAGCCTTCGGCGCCATACACGCGAAGCCGGAACTGCGAAAGTCCGAAGCCCGCAAGCGGCGCGACGACGGTGACCGTCGCCAGCGACGAGGCGAACAGGCCGTACTCCGCAGGCCCGAGCCGTCGCGCGAGCAACACCTGCGCGAGGAACACCATGCCCGCGCCGGCCATCGTCGCCAGCCACAGCAGGCTGATCGCCGTTGCCGCGGGTCGCCAGGCACTGGCGTTCATTCGTTGGCGCAACCCAGCGTCGGCGCGCGCGCCGGAAGCGGCGAAGCCAGCAACTCCGTGCTCAACAGTTCCCGATAGACATCCAGCGTGCGGCCGATCACCAGTCGTTCGTCGAAATGCGCCAGCGCGCGTTCGCGCGCCTTGGCGCCAAGTTTGCGCACCTGCGCGCGATCGTCGTCGAGCTGCATGATCAGGCCCGCCAGCGATGGCGCATCGCGTGGAGGCACCTGCAATCCGTCCTCACCGTGCGAGGTGACGACTTCGCGGCAGCCGGGGAGATCGGTGGTGACGATGCACAGGCCGCTCGCCGCGCCCTCGATCAGGCAGCGCGGCACGCCTTCGCGGTAATAGCTCGGCAGGGCCATCACATCGACCGAACCCATCAGGGCGGGCATGTCGTCGACGTGGCCGAGCCACTGGACGAGTCCGGCGTCGTGCCAGGCCTGGACTTCGTCGTGTTGGAACGAGCTGGGGTTGCCCGGGTCCGGCGTGCCGGCGAGCAGGAATTCCACCCTGCGTCCGCGCTGCTTCAGCATGCGCGAGGCTTCGACGTATTCCCCGATGCCCTTCTCTCGCAGCAAGCGGGCGGCGAGCAGGACGCGCAGCGGCGCCTGGTCGGGGCGATCGGTGTTTGGCTGGAAGCGCTCGACATTCACGCCGGAGCTGCGGATCACGCGGATGCGGTCCTTCGGCACCAGGCGCTGCTGCGTGAGGGCCTGCGCGTCGTCCGGGTTCTGCAGGATGACGCGTGAGTTGCCGCTGCCCAGCGTGCTTCGCATCAGCGCGCTCACGACCGGACGCAGCACGCGCGCCTTCAGGCCGTTGCTCGCATACACATAGCCCAGGCCCGCGACCGCGTTGACCACTGCCGGCACGCCGGAAAGGCGCGCTGCCATCGCGCCGTACACCGCGCACTTCACGGTGAAGTTGTGGATGAGGTCGGGGCGCTCGCGCCGCAGCAATGCGGTCAGGTGCCCGACGGTCACCGCTTCGCGCAGCGGATTGAGGCTGGCGCGATCCATCGGCAGTGTTTCCCAGCGGATGCCATGCTCGGCGAAACGCTCGCCGAAAGGCCCGTCGGGCGAGACCATGACGACTTCGGCGCCATTGGCCTGCAGGTGGACTGCGGTGGGAAGGCGGAAGTTGTAGAGATACCAGTCGGTGTTGGCGAAAAAGACGATGCGCATAGGTGTGACCTGGCAGCGCTCCTTCCTGGTGCGATGCGTGGAGAGGCGTCCGGTTGCGGATGTTGATCCGATTCTAGCCAGCGCGATTTTCGCCTCCGTGCACGCATCGCTCACGTTTGCATCGCCACGTGAACGAAGAAATGCCGGTGTCGTCACGCCGTCGCAATGGCGTTGTGATGTAGGCGAACGAGACGGTAACGGCCGCACAAAAAAAGGCCGGCTTGCGCCGGCCATTGCCTAAGCCTGTCCGTGCGGCCGCTCCATGGTGGAGCGGCCACAAGGCGAGGAATCACTTTGCGTACTGGTTCGCCGTCACGGTGATGCTGGTGGCGGTGCTGGCTTTCTGGATGTGCGGATCGTTGCCGCTTGGCGGCGGACCGGCCTTGATGCCCGTCATCGTCACCAGCGCGTTGTTCGCCGTGTTGGTGCCGAAGATCTTCGTGTAGTTGTTGCGGAACACGTTGCTGCTGGCCTGGTAGCCGCTACTGGTCGAGCTGAACATCAGGCCGCACAGGTAGTTGCGGCTCATGCGGTTCAAGGCGATGTAACCGTCCTTCGCGCCGACGGTCAGGATGCCGTAGCCGCCGTTGTACTCGACCGTGTTGTTCTTGATGGTCACCCCGCTCACGCGCTTGTACACCAGGATGCCGTTGCCCTTGTTCTTGCGGATCAGGCAGTTCTCGATATGCACGGTTTCGGTGGTGCGCGTGTCGTTCACGTCCGGCTCGATGTCGATGCCGCACTGCGGCGCGATGCCGTTGGAGTTGCTGAACTCGCTGTCGTAGACCTTCACGTTGCGCGAGCAGCCGATCGTCATGCCCTGGCGGCGGTTGTTCGTGCACACGACGTTGGAGATCACCACGTCGTTGCAGGGCACCACCGCGCCCGACGCCTGGGCCGCGCCGCCGATGGAAATGCCATCGCCCCAGCAATCGGTGACGTAGATGTCGCGCACCGTCACGCGGGTGGAGCCGCGCACCATGATGCCGTGGCCCCACTCGCCGGCGGAGCCGAGGTGGCGATAACGGTCGCCGCGGATCTTTCCGCCGGAGATCTCGACGTCGCTGACTTCCATCGCCATCAGCACGTAGGCGCGCTCGGCGCTGTTGCTCTTGGCCCACAGCTCGGCCTTCGCATCCAGCTGCAGGTGCGTCTTGCTGCGCAGGCGCACGTTGCGCGTGGGGTCGATCACGTAGTTGCCCGCCGGAACCAGCACGGTGCCGCCAGTGGAGGGCAGGGAATTGATGGCGGCCTGGAACGCGCTTGTGTCGTCGGCCGAACCGTTGCCCTTGGCGCCGAAGTTCTTGACGTTGACGGAAGCGGTGCCACGCGCGCGCTTGGGCGGCGTGTAGGTGAGGGCGGTGGTCGCGCCGGTGGCAGCCATCACCTTGCCGATGCCGGCGAAGCCGAGCACGGGCGGAATGGAGAGCAGCAGGGACTTGCGTAGGAATTCGCGACGTTCGGCGGTCGCGGGCGCCATCAGCTGGATATCGTTCACAGTAGGGTTCCGGAATCAAGGAACGCCCCCGGGTGAGCGGTTCGGCTCGATTGGGGCTTGGTGTGCGAAGCGCGCCCCCTCGCGGCTTCACTTCATCACGCCACGATCATGTTCGTGACTGCCGTGCACCCTACCGGAACAAACGTGAATCGAAACCGTAAATTTCACTATTTGTGCACGCAGACAAGGAAATCGACCTGCGTTGTTCATGTTCCTGCGCGTTCAAGTTCATGACTGCGTTGTCGATGCTGCGCCGACGAACGCGTTTGCGCAGGATGAACCGGGCTCGGCTGTTGCGTGCATGGATGAGTCCGCCACGAAAAAAGAAATGCGTCGGATGAAATCAGCGCGCACGCAATCAGCGCAGTGAAGATTTCATCACACCGCACGTTCGTTTTTCGTAGGCCCGGGTGCAAAGGCGCCGGGCACCCATGAGTCCGGATGGAACGAAACGCCGGGTTTGCGCCGTCTGGCGCCTGGCACGGATGAGCCCGCTTCGTCCTCAGTCGAGGTAGCGGTTGTTCGACTCGACGCTGATGCGCTCGGTCTTCTCGCCGATGACGACATGACGCTTTCCGCCGCGACGCCTTCCTTCGGCAGGCGTGGTGCCCGCGGGGCCGTTGTCGTCGAACTCGTTGCGCGCGATCACCAGCCCCCGCGTGCCGGGACGCACGCCGACGCCGCCCAGCACGTTCTCGCGGATGCGATTGTTCTCGATGCGGCAATCGCTCGCGCCCAGCGTGAGGATGCCGTGCCCGCGGTTGTGCTCGATCAGGCAGTCGCGCACCGTGGCGTCGCTGACGCGCTTGTACAGCTGGATGCCCGCGCCTTGGTTGCCGCGGACGGTGCAGCGGGCGATGAGGATGTCGTCGGCGATATCGCCTTCGTCGGGCTCCACATCGATGCCTGCACCCGGCAGCGTGCCGCCGGTGTCGATGAACTCCGAATCGAAGACGCGCACGCCGCGCGACCGGCCGATGGTGAGTCCCTGGCGGCGATTTCCGGCGCAGGAGACGCGTTCGATCGTCACCTCGCGGCTCGGCACGAACGCTGCGCCCACCTTCGCGCCGCCGATGGAGATGCCGTCGCCCCAGCAGTGCGAGATGTGCATGTCGCGCACGTTCACGCGCTCGGACGCGCGGATCATCAGGCCGTGGCCCCATTCGCCGGTCGTGCCCTTGTGGCTGGAACGCTCGCCAATGATGCGGCCGCCGGAAATGGTCGTGTCGCTTACACGAAAGGCGTTGAGCACGTACGCGCGTTCGGCGGCATTGGGTTTGGCGAGCAGGCGCGTGCCCGGCGCCATCGCCAGGTGCATGTGGCTGCGCAGTTGTATCCCGACGACGGGATCGATGAGGTAGTCGCCGGGCGGAACCTGCACGGTGCCGCCGGATTGCGGAAGCGCGTCGATCGCGGCCTCGAACGCCCGCGTGTCGTTGGCGACGCCATTGCCGACCGCGCCGTGTTTGCGCACATCGACAACGGCGCTTCCAATGGGACTCGCCGCCGGCAGCGCCAACGGCGCGGCGGACGCGATCGCGAGAGATGTGGCGATGCGCCGCCGCAGCAGGTCAGGCATAGGCGCGTTCGCGTGGTTGGGCGTCCTCGGCCTGCGCTGCACTTTCGCGCCGGGCGGCCAGCCACGGCAGCACGACAGCCAGCAGGTAGAACTTCGAAGCGTGGTACTTGTTGTCGAGGCGACGGCGGTTGCGATCCAGCCACGCACCCGCGCCGGGCATCTGTTCCGAATCGCGCGCGAACTCGCGCACGCGGTCGAAGCGCGCCTTCGCCAGGCCCCGCACATCGAAGCGGAAGCTGCCCTTGCCGGTGACGTAGGGGAGTTCGTCGAAACGCGTCGCGATATGGTCGCGGATCAGGAGTTTGTTGAGCTTGGTGACGGGATCGACCTTCTGGTAGCGCGGTACCTCGCGGTGGATCCACTCGCGCAGGGTCAGGTCGCAGAACGGATACGCCACCTTCAGGCCCAGCGAGGCGCTGGCATACAACCCCTTGGCGAACGCGCCCGCGGAACCGGCGATCGACGTCGACATGTCGCGCCATTCCCACAGGCTCGTCGCCGAGCCGATCTCTTCGCGGTAGAGGTCCAGGCGGTGACGCGAGTGCTGCGACATCGGGCGGCCGAGCAGTTCGTCCACTTCTTCGTCGGTGAAGCGCGAGCCCGGGAAGGCGCGCTCGATCTCATTCATGCGCAGCGTGCTCAGCAGGTAGCAGAGCTTGAAGCTGCGATCCACGCCGGGCAGCTCGGACCATCGACCCGGGAGGGGGATGTCGCGCGAGAGACGCTTGAGCATCTCCTGGCGTTTGCTCATCGGCGTACCGAAATAGCTGTCCGCACCGAGGCCGTCGATCACGCCGTCGCCGCCGCTGCCCGCGACCTGCGTTCCCAGGTCGATGCATGAAAGCAGGGCGAAGTCGGCCGTGAGCAGGGGCATGCGATGGACGACGTCGAGGTAGCGGTCGTAGGCGCGCGCCGGGTCGCACAGCAGCGTCTCGTGCTTCAGTCCGAGCGTGCGCGCCACATGCGTGGCCGACTCGACTTCGTCCTCTTCCTGCCCGCCAAGGTAGGTGATGCACGTCGTGTCCGGGCGCGCATCGGCGATCGCGATGGCGAGCGTGGTCGAGTCCTTGCCGCCGCTCTGCAGCAGCCATGGATTGTGCATGTTCGAACAGCTGCGATGGATCGCATCGCACAGGCGCCGGTGGTAGCCGGCGACCCAGTCCTGCTCGGTCGCCGCGTACTCGGGCACTTCGCCGGCATTGCGGAACTTGAAGCGGAACTTGGGTTCGGTGTGCATGTCGTCGTGCGGGCAGAACCCGAACGTGACCAGGCGGACGCCTTCGTAGATCGAGTACGGCGGATATACGAAGGCGTTGCGCAGCAGGTCGGCGACCGACACCGGGTCCACCGCCGGCGGCGGGACATCCTCGCGCATCAGGCGCGAGAAGTCCGGCGTGCCGTAGTAGGGCGACATCGTGATCTGTGTCCGCATCGCCATTACCTCGCGCCCGCCTTCGCGGGCTCGTCCCGCATCGGCTGGTAGTCGTAGTACGTATAGGCGTACTGGCCCGAGCCGCGCTTCTGCACTGCGTTGAAGATCGCGCCGCGCACTTCCACGCCGTTCTGTTCCATGCGCTGCTTGGCCAGCGCGATCTCGCGCTGCTGGTTCAGGCCCCAGCGCACCACCATCAGGCAGGTGCCGACGTGGTGGCCGATCACCGCCGCGTCGGTCACCGCCAGCACCGGCGGCGTATCGATCACCACGATGTCGTACTGCTGTGCGAGCTTGTCCAGCAGTGCGGTGAAGCGCGGATGCATCAGCAGTTCCGACGGGTTCGGCGGAATCGTGCCTCGCGAGATGAATGCCAGGTTGTCCGTGCCGCCGACCTTGCGCACCGCCTGCACTTCGTCGATGCGGCCGGAAATCAGCTCCGACAGGCCGCCATCGGCGCGCGTGCCGAGCGCCAGGTGCAGCGTGCCGCGGCGCATGTCGGCATCGATCAGCAACACGCGCTGGCCGGCCTGCGCCATCGTCACGGCGAGGTTCGCGCAGACGAACGACTTGCCCACGCCCGGGCTGGGCGCGGCGATCATCAGCATGTTGTTCTTCATCTCGAAGCGGGCGAAATGCAGGCTGGTACGCAGCGTGCGCAACGCCTCCATGGCCAGGTCCGACGGCGAGCGGAACGCGAGCAGCCGCTGCTTGCCGTCGCGGCGCGCCGCCGTGCCGGGCTGGGCGACGATCTGCTGGCCCTTCGCGCTGAAGGGAATCGACGCATACACCGGCAGGCCCAGCAGCTCGATGTCCACCGGGTCCTCCACGCCGCGGCGGAACATCTGCCGCGTAAGCACGAAGGCCACCATGAACATCGCGCCGATCAGCGTGCCCGCGCCGATGACGATCAGCGGCTTCGGCCACGACGGGCTGTCCATGTTCACGTCGGCCGGATCAATCACGCGCGCGTTGCCCACGGCGCTGGCGGCGGCGATGTTCAGCTGCTGCGCCTGGTCGAGCAGGTTGGCGTAGGTCTGGTTGATGACCTCGACGTCGCGGTTCAGGCGGAACAGGCCCTGCTGCGTATCGGGCAGGTTCCCGATCTGGCCCATGATCTGGTTCTTCTTGCCCTCGAACTGGGCGATCTGGCGCATCAGCGACTGGTACACCGGGTGCTCGGGCGTATAGCGGCTGGCGATGTCGGCGCGCTGCACCTGCAACTGCTGGATGCTCTGGTCGAGCGCGACCGTCTGGTCGAGCAGCGCCTTGTTCGACACGCCCACGTCCATCGTGCGTGTGCGCGACTGGAACGTGTTCAGGCGGGCCTGCGCATCGGCCAGTTCACGGCGGACCTTGGGCAACTGCTCGGTGACGAACTGCAGTCGCTTGGCCGCTTCGGCCGAGTTGCGCGCGACGTTCTGGCGCACGTAGGCCTGGGTGATCTGGTCGAGCACCTGCTTGGCGCGCAACGCATCCGGATGCGGATAGGTGAGGTTGATGATGCCGGAGTTGCGACCCTGCTCGCTGACGGTGATGTCCTTCTTCAGCTGCGTCATCAGCGCCATGGTGTTCAGGCGCGTCATCTCGAAACGCGTGCCGGGATTGGCGGCCAGGCGCTCGACCTGGAGCGTGAGCCCGCGACCGTTGGTGGACTTCTGGCCGACGCGGCCTTCAAGCATCGTGTTGCCGTCCGGATCGAGCAGTTTGTAGCGGCCTTTCTCGCCGGCGATCAGCTGCAAGGGGATGCCGATGAGCTGCTCGGGCACTTCGAACTGGCCGACGTCGACCTGCTCGCCGCCCCAGGCGTAACTGTCCAGGCCGAACCACGGGGATGCGACTTCGCCAGGATGCAGGCGCTGCTGCATGCGCGCGACCATGTCGCCGATCAGCGGCATGCGCACCGGTTCGACGACGGTGTCGAGGTCCAGGCGTTCTATTGCTTCACCCAGCACGCGGCGCGAGGTCAGCAGCTGCGTTTCCGTGGCGGCCGGTGCATCGACGATCGGCGGTGCCGGCGCGGTGGTCGGCTGGTTCAGGCCCGGCACCGTTGGCGGTCGTGATTCGACCTGCACGACGGCGTTGGCCTCGTACTTCGGCGTGGCGAACAGCACATAGGCCACCGCGACGATGAAGAAGGCGAGGGTTCCGAAAAGGATCGGCCACTTGTTGTCGGTAAGCGTCGATACGAGGGTCGGGATGTCGATGTCGTCCTCGCGCGCATTCGCCGCGGGAGGAACGCTATAGGGGGCATCGGCCCGGGAGATCACGTGAGTGGCCATGTTTCGTCACCTGGTGAAGAGCGGGGCATGCGACAGCGCACGCTGGGGGAACGCGGCGCGCCGCGCGTATGTCGTCCGCGACGCTCGGGTCGGGGCACGTTGCGAACCGCGCGAAGGCAGGGCGTTCACGACGCCCCCCACGCTTTGCGGATCGCGACCTGGTTTGGCGAACCGGCGTCCCGCGTCAGGGTCGTCGGATGAGCTGCTGGACGCAGGCCCGCCAAGGCATCGGCGACGCGCACGTCGGCGTCGCTCAGTTCCGGGATGGAGTTGCGGTCGATTTCCACGACGCGGCGCGGCGGCAGCCACGCTTCGCCGAGCAGGCGCGAGACGTGCCCGGCGATGGCCTGCGCATCGTGGACCATCAGGTGCACGCGACCCTGCGCTTCCACCGGCGGCGGATCGAGCGACAGCAGCGGGATTTCCAGTGCCATCGCTTCGGCATGCAGGGACGGGCCGACGAAGGCCAGCCGTGCGCGACGCAGCAGGAACAGGGCGGCGAGGTAGTCGGGCGCATCGATGCGATGCAGGTTGGAAGGCGTATCGCTGTCGAGGAACACCGGGTTGATCGCGCAGACCACGTCCACGCCGGGGTGCTCTTCGGCGATGCGCGTGAACGCATTGCACATGAGGGCGCAGTGAGATTCCTCGCATTCGTGGCCCAGCATCAACACCAGTGGCACGTCTTCGCGCAATGCGGCGAAGCGTTCGTTCAACGCCAGGCCCATGCCGCTGTCGGGCTGCAGGCGTTCGAGCGCGGCGCGCAGTGCATCGGGTGCGGCGTTGCCGGTCACCAGCACGCGATGCGCCGGCACGCCTTCGGCGACAAGCTGGCGGCCCGCCGACTGCCCGGAGGCGACATGCAGCGAGGCGAGGGCGCGAGCGATGCGGCGGCCCGGATCGTCCGCCACGCGCGGCGAGGACGTGTTGGCGAGGCCGCCATCGATGCACACCACCGGAACGTGGTGGTAATGCGCGGCGAGCGTGGTGGCCAGCGTCGCGGGCGCATCGCCCGGCACGACGACGAGGTCGGGACGCACCTGCGTCATCACGCGCTTGATGCCGCCCAGCGCGCTGGAGGTCATCTGCGCCGGATCCTCTCCCGCGGCGGGAACTTCGACCTTCACGTCGGCCGAAAGATCGAACAGTTCGAGTACGCGCGCGGATTCCTGCTCGGATTCGGCGGCCACGCACACGGTCGTTTCGAAGCGTTCGTCGCGCGCCAGCTGCTGCGCGATCGGCGCCATGCGCACGGCATCGGGCGAATCGCTCAGCACGCACAACGCACGCACCGGCGGCCTCGGGTTGATGTCGCTCGCCGCTTCGCTCGCGGCATCGGCCAGGTGCAGCACGTCAGGCAGCGCGATTCCCGCCCGTGCAGGCGTGTCGACGCGTTCCTTGACCGCGCGTTCCTCGTCCTGGTCGTCGAAGTTCGCCAGTGCTGCGAGGAAATTGATGCCGTGGTTGTTGGTCTGCGTATGCATCGGTGCGGCCACCGGGCGGGGCGCGCTCCGCGGCCAGCGGCCGCGACGCTTCATCAGCGCCTTGGGTACCCACCACACGTGCAGCGCCATCACCAGCATGAAGGCCGCGAAGGCGAGCGACTGCGGCATGTCGCGCAGCGCCCAGCCGATGAACACCAGGATGCCGGCGATGGCGACCATCGTCAGCAGCACCAGGCGCGGCGGCATGCCGGTGTCGCACAGCAGGTGGTGAAGATGCTGGCGGTCGGCCTTGAACGGCGAGCCGCCCGCGCGCAGGCGGCGGTACATCACCGCCAGCGTGTCCATCACCGGCAGCGCCACGCACCACAACACGTCCGGGGGATTGAGTCGGCCGACCTTCGCGTGGCTCATGTAGATGAGCGCCCACGCCAGGATGAAGCCGATGAGCGTGCTGCCGGCATCGCCCATGAAGACCTTGCGGCCGTCGGGCCAGCCGAGGTTGACGAACAGGTAGGGGATCAACGCGGCGAACAGCACCTGCAGCATCACCAGCACGCCTGGCACCGACCACGAGGAATCGTCGAACAGCAGGATCGCGCCGATGCACACCATCGCCATCGTGGCCGCGAGGCCGTCGATGCCGTCCATCATGTTGAAGGCGTTGATGAGCCCGATGACGGCGACGATGGTGAATGGAATGCCGAACAGGCCGATGTCGATGTGGCGCGTGCCGACGATCTGGCCGAGGTCGTGCACGTAGATGCCGGACATGAAGAGGACCAGGCCGGCGGCACCGGCCTCGACCAGAAGGCGCGAGGTGACGCTGAGATTGCTGGCATCGTCCAGCGCGCCGGCGGCGACGATCATCACCGCGCCGGCAAGCAGGCTCGTCACGAACCCGTCGATATAGCCCAAGTAGCTCAGCCCCACCAGGGTGCCAAGGAAGAAGCACAGGCCGCCGATCAGCGGAATGCTGCCGCGGTGCTGTTTGCGCGCGTCCGGCCGGTCCACCAGTCCGATCTTCCTCGCCCATGGACGCATGGCGAAGATGGCGAACAGTGTAACGGCCAACGCGATCGCGCTGGCAGCTACCAGCTTGGGGTCCCTCATGCATGCACCTCGGATCAGAACACGAACGACTGAAAGGGCAAAGGCGTGTTGCGTTCCGTGTGCGTGCGCACTCAACCATT
>Ga0209676_1001632_pt1 | contig 19793 bp, 16 predicted proteins | sample AraplaCvi_mLB_r2_FD_184282 | JGI IMG/M metagenome (GOLD analysis project Ga0209676, IMG submission 184282) | Arabidopsis root microbial communities from North Carolina, USA - plate scrape MF_Cvi_mLB_r2 (SPAdes) (version 2) | ecosystem: Host-associated > Plants > Roots > Endosphere | place: USA...
GCCCGGTCAGGCCCTCGGCCGGGGTGTACGACAGCCCCTTCTCCTGTGCCTGGCGCAGCAGGCTGCACACGCGGGCGTGCGCATACTGCACGTAGAAGACCGGATTGTCATTGCTCTGCTGGCGGGCCAGGTCGATATCGAAGGTCAGCTGCGAATCGGGCTTGCGCGCGATCAGGAACCAGCGGGTGGCATCACGGCCGGCTTCCTCGATCAGGTCGCGCAGGGTCAGGTAGCTGCCGGCCCGCTTGGACAGCTTCACTTCTTCGCCGCCGCGCATCACCGTCACCATCTGGTGCAGCACATACTCCGGCCAGCCCTTGGGAATACCCACGTCCAGCGCCTGCAGGCCGGCGCGCACGCGCGCCAGCGAACCGTGGTGGTCCGCGCCCAGCTCGGTGATGGCCCGCTCATAGCCGCGCTGCCACTTGGACAGGTGGTAGGCCACGTCCGGCAGGAAGTAGGTGTAGGTGCCGTCGGACTTGCGCATCACGCGGTCCTTGTCGTCACCGAAGTCGGTCGAGCGCAGCCACAGCGCGCCGCCTTCCTCATAGGTATGGCCGGCCGCGTTGAGCTGGGCCACGGTCTCTTCGACCTTGCCGTCCTTGTACAGCGAGCTTTCCAGGAAGTAGATGTCGAAATCCACCCCGAACGCGGCCAGGTCCTGGTTCTGCTCGTTGCGCAGGTAGGCCACCGCGAAGCGGCGGATCGCGTCCAGGTTGTCCGGGTCGCGCTCGCCCACCACCGCATGGCCTTCCAGCTCCACGGTAGCGCCGGCCAGGTAGGCCTTGGCCACGTCTTCGATGTAGTCACCGCGGTAGCCGCCTTCCGGCCAGCCGGCGTCGTCGGGCTTGATGCCCTTCGCGCGCGCCTGGGTGGACAGGGCCAGGTTCTCGATCTGCACGCCGGCGTCGTTGTAATAGAACTCGCGCTTGGCGTTCCAGCCGTTCACTTCCAGCAGGCGGGCCAGGCTGTCGCCGATCGCCGCGGCGCGGCCATGGCCCACGTGCAGCGGGCCGGTCGGATTGGCCGACACATATTCCACGCCCACGGTACGGCCGTTGCCGCTCAGGTTGTGGCCGTAATCGGCCCCTTCCTTGAGCACGCTGGCCGCTTCGCGCTGGTAGGCGCTGGGGGCGAGGTGGAAATTGATGAAGCCCGGGCCGGCGATCTCAACGCGCAGCACGTCGTCGCTCTTGGGCAGGGCGTCCAGCAGGGCCTGGGCCAGGGCGCGCGGGTTGCTGCGCGCCGGCTTGGCCAGCAGCATGGCGGCATTGGTGGCGAAATCACCGTGTTCACGGGTCTTCGGGCGTTCCACCACGAATTCCGGAGTCAGGGTGTCGGCCGGCAGCGTGCCATTGGCACGCAGCGCTTCGATGCCCTGGTTGATCAGGGCGCGGAGGAGATTTTTCACAAGGCCTGCTTTGAAGACTGGAGCGGCGGAATCGGCAATTTTAGCCCAGAAGCTGCCCCGATCCATTGAACCGGGGCACAGCGGGGGCTGGCGGCGGGTCTCCGGATGGGGCCGGAGCCGTTGGGAGGCGGGCAATCCGGCTGACCGGGCCGTTCAGCTGGGGGTGAATGGGCCGCGCCGGAGCCAGCCGCGCTCGGCCATGGAGACCGGCGGGCCGTCGCCCACGACGATATGGTCGACCAGCCGGACGCCCACCAGTTCAAGGGCCTGCTGGAGCTGGTCGGTGATCTCGCGGTCGGCCCGGGAGGGTTCGGGCCGTCCGGATGGGTGGTTGTGGCTGACGATGACCGCCGCCGCGTTGTGCAGCAGTGCCCGCCGGACCACCTCCCTCGGGTAGACGGCCGCGGCATCGATGGTGCCGGTGAACAGTTCCTCATACGCCAGGGTCCGGTTGCGGGTGTCCATGAACAAAGCGGCGAAAACCTCCTGCGGCCGTGCGCGCAATCGCATCTTGAAGTAGCGCCCGGCCGAGCCGGGATCGCAGATGCTGTCGCCGCGCTCCAGATCGGCCAGCAGATGGCGGCTGGCCAACTCCAAGGCGGCGACCAGCTTGCAGGCGCGCGCGGGGCCGAGAGCAGGCAGCTTCCTCAGCCTGCTGGCATCCATGTCCATGAGCTTGCGGAGTGGTCCATGGTTTTCGAGCAGGCGACGGGCACTCTGCACCGCATCCAGCCCATTGCAGCCGCTGCCGATGAACAGGGCCAGCAGTTCAGAGTCGGAGAGGGCTTCGGCGCCCAGCTTGAGCAGCTTCTCCCGCGGACGATCGTGCTCGGGCCAATGTTTGATTGCCATTCGGCCAGTGTCGGCGTTCAGGCAAGCGGAGGGCATAGGAAACTACCGCGTGACCTGGTGGGAAAGGACAACTGCTATAAATTGCTTTGCATCAGCTGCCTTCAGCGGAGTTCTGATGGGTTACTGGAAGCGATTCGCCCTCGCATGGTTCGGCCCCGCAGGTATGGGAGGTCAGCAAGGTGGTAATGATTGCAACAGCTCTATTGCAGATCACTCAGGATGATCGCGCTCCTTTTGCCGCTGCACCTCTTTGTGCGTCTGAACCAGACTCCACGCCCCGAACCCAAGGGCTACAAGGGCAATCACTACGGTTGAGGCAACGAGGATTTCAGTCATGGGACGTGCTCCGAACGATTCAGGACATCTTTGAAATGCGAGTGAACAGCATGTAGCTGAGGCCGAGCGAAGCGAGGGCGATGATTGCCACGCAGTACATGATTGCCTGTCGGTCAACCGCGTCGCCTCCAATCAAGGTCAAGCAGAGGAGAACGCCATGAACGGCGATCAAGCAGGCCGACATGCCATTCTGCGAAGTCTTCCAAGACCGGTCAGCGTCGACAATGTGTTCGATCTCGTTGATATTTGAGATGAGAAGGACGAGGCCGAATGCGATGAAATCCTGCGGCGCAAAGGGCTCGATGCTTCCTTCCTTGGTCACCAGCCAGACAAGGAACCTGGAGAAGATAGGAAACAGTCCGATGAGGACGGTGTACGCAAGCCATTTGCTCTTGACTGTCTGCATCTCCTGCCCCCGGTGTCGATTCTGCGTTGAGCCTTGAGGATGCGAAGTCTATGGCCGGAAAACGGCCGAAGTTGAATAGCTCGTCTCAGTTTTGGAAGTATCTATCGACCGAATACACCCGATGTCGGAACTGGCGTAGTTGCGTGAGTAAGCAGCGACAATAGGCTCGCAGTGGCCTCGCAGTTCAAGCAGGCCGCCGGCTTCGATCCATGCTTCCAGCCTGCTGGAAGGTTCAGGCGGGCAACTTGAAATAGCGGGAAGTCATGCCCCCCACCGCGTTCGCTACGGACTCGATGCCAGGCTGCTGCTCCGGCGACAGCGGCATGACGATCTCCTCTCGGCAGACCAGGTCATCTCCATCAAGCTGCGCGTAGCTGATACGCAGGTTGTCCCAGGTCACGATATCCGGCTTCACCGTCACCACCCCGCTGCGGCTGATCCAGTCCTTGGTCTTCGACAGGTGCAGCGTGCGTAGCGCGTCGGTGTAATCGGCGTACAGCAGGTTTACCGGAATGGCCGGGTGGCTGCCGCTGGCCAGATGTTCGAACAATGCTTTGTTGTATGCGCAGAACCACGCAGGGCGTTGCCATGCATCAGGGTGGCTCATCTCCTGGCGCGCGCGGTCCCATGAAGCGGCCTGCGCTGCACCCACGGGCTTCGTCTGCGTCTTGGGCGGCTTGCTCGTGCGGCCGCTGGTGGCCAGTGCTGCCACCTGCGCCTCCCACTCCGTACCTTTGAACCGGCGCACATCCGCTTTCAGGAGTTTGCGGTGTGCTGCAAGGGCTTCCGCCACCACCGCCGCCACGTCAACATTGCCCGCGTTCAACGCCAGCGTAAGTGGCGTGCGGCCGCGCTCGTTGGCAGCGGCGGGATCCAGGCCCCAGTCGATCAACAGCCGGGCAACGGCGACCGGGTCGCCCATCCGCTGCCATGTGGTGGAGATGCCACCGCGGCTGGCTTTCAGCCCGTCCACATCGCCCGACGCATACATCAGCGCGTTGGAACCGGCGGGATTGACCACGTGTACGTTGGCACCGCGCTCTGCGAGGAACCGCAGCAGCGGCACACTGCCAAGGTACGCGCCAATCAACAGCGGTGTGTACATCTGCCGGTGGTCCATGGCTTCAATGCTGGCGCCGGCCTGCAGCAGCGCGTCGATGGCCTCGAAGATGTAGCCCATCTCCGCCGGATCCGCATCCGCATCAAATGCCGGGTTCCACACTTCGCCGCGCATGTCGCGCAGGCCAAGCACGGTGCAGATCGGCGAATCCTTGGTCAGGCGGGGGTTCGCACCGGCGGCGAGGAGCAGCCGCAGTTTCCCCACCGCCCACGCGGCCGGGCTGAAGATGAAGTCCCGGCAGGTGGTCGAGAGGGGTGTGGCGCTACGGCCGGCTGCCTTGTTGGGATCCGCACCCTTGACCAGCAGCAGGGAGATCAGCGCCAGGTGCGCCTGGATGCGCCCGACAATCGTGGACTCGTCCGGACCGTCATGGTGAAGCAAGCTGTTGTTGCACACCCAGTACAGGGCGCGCTCGTTGTGGCCCAACCGGATGCGGTCGGGATGCACGCCGGAGCGAACGCGTCGTTCGATCTCTGCGAACGCGTCCTCGCAGGTGAGAGGGGTGTCCAAAACAACAGGGGAAGACGAGGTGGCCACAGGCAGTTCACGATCCTTGATCTACTGCATTCAATGCTAACAACCGCAACGCGCGATGCACTGGACAAGTTGTCAACTTGCCTGGACAGCTATGCCAGTGTGGCGCGATAGATTCCGAACACGGTCAGCGCAATCAGGGCCCAGGTGATCAGACCGGCAGCAGCACAGGCATTCTCCGAAGGCTCCCTCTTCGGCGCCAGCACACTCAGGACCAAATGACCGGTACCCAATATGATGGTATGGAACAGCAGGTCAACGAACATCCAGGCAATGAACCTGCCAATGCCGCCGAGCAGGCTTCCTGCAATCTCTTCAACAGGCATCGTGATTTTCCCTTGTCACGCTTCAGAGCTGACCTGCCGGAGTAATTCCCCGCCCGCCGGTAGGTCGTCAGGGCAGGATGTTCGCATACCGCAAGGGCAGGCCGCCCCACGAGAAGCACCCGCCAAGCCTTCATGACCAAAAACCCACTCCTTATGCCCCTGGGGCATCAGCCCCGCACACCCCATCGGGTAAGCTAATCGCCTCAGATAGACAGGAATTCCGCAGGTGGCTGACTCCCCCCAGGCTTCCCCGGCGCAGGCGCGCCCGCTGGCAGGCCAGAAGCTGTTGTTGTGCGTGGGTGGCGGCATCGCGGCCTACAAGTCGCTGGAACTGGTGCGCCGGCTGCGCGACGCCGGGGCCCAGGTGCAGGTCGCCATGACCGCCGGGGCCCAGCAGTTCGTTACCCCGCTGAGCTTCCAGGCCCTGTCCGGCCAGCCTACCCGCACCACCCTGTGGGACAGCGCGGCCGAACAGGCCATGGGCCATATCGAGCTGGCGCGCTGGGCCGACCGCATCGTGGTCGCCCCGGCCACCGCCGACCTGCTGGCCCGCCTGGCCAACGGCCATGCCGATGACCTGGTCACCACCCTGTGCCTGGCCACCACCGCGCCGCTCACCGTGTGCCCGGCCATGAACCATCGCATGTGGCTGCACCCGGCCACCCAGGCCAACATCAGCCTGCTGCGCGAGCGCGGCGCCCAGGTGATCGGCCCGGAAGATGGCCCGCTGGCCGAAGGCGAATCCGGCCCGGGCCGGCTGAGCGAGCCGCACGCCATCGTGGCCGCGCTGGCGTCCGTGCAGGACCGCGCTGTTCCCGAGGCGACCCAGGAATTGAAGGGCCTGCGCGTGGTCATCAGCGCCGGCCCCACCTACGAAGACCTGGACCCGGTCCGCTACGTGGGCAACCGCAGCAGCGGCAAGATGGGCTATGCGCTGGCGGCGGCCGCCGTGCGCCAGGGCGCGCAGGTGGTGCTGGTCAGCGGCCCGGTGCACCTGGCCACCCCGGCCGGGGTGCAGCGGGTGGACGTGCGCTCGGCCGCGCAGATGCGCGATGCCGTGTTCGGCGCGCTGCCCGCCGACATCTATATAGGCGCGGCGGCGGTGTCCGATTACACCCCGCGCCAGATCGCGCCGCAGAAACTGAAGAAGACCGCCGGATCGCAGACGTTGACCCTGGAACTGGTGCGCACCGCCGACATCCTGGCCGAAGTCGCCGCGCAGACCAACGCGCTGAAGCTGGTGGTCGGGTTCGCCGCCGAAACCCACGACGTGGAGAAGTACGCGCGCGGCAAGCTGGTCGACAAGCGGCTGGACCTGGTCATCGCCAACCAGGTCGGGATCAGCAACGGCGGCTTCGAAAGCGATGAAAATGCGGCGACTGCGTACTGGCAGGGCGGGGAGCAGGTGTTCCCCGGCACCAGCAAGGCGCAGCTGGCCGAACAACTGTTGTCCCTGATTGCCCAGAGGTTGCACGCATGACCCAAGCCCCGTCCCTGCAGCCGCTGCAGGTGAAGCTGCTCGATCCGCGCTTCGGCGACACCTGGCCGCTGCCGGCCTACGCTACCGAAGCCAGCGCCGGCCTGGACCTGCGCGCCGCGCTGGAAACCGAGCTCACCCTGCAGCCGGGGGACACCGCGCTGATTCCCAGCGGCATCGCCATCCACATCGCCGACCCGAACCTTTGCGCGGTGGTGTTGCCGCGCTCCGGGCTGGGCCACCGACACGGCATCGTGCTGGGCAACGGCACCGGCCTGATCGATGCCGACTACCAGGGCCCGCTGCTGATCAGCGCCTGGAACCGCGGCCGCGAGGCCTTCACGCTGCAACCCGGTGACCGTATTGCACAGTTGGTCGTGTTGCCGATTGCACGCGTGGGGCTGCAGGTAGTGGATACTTTCACCGACAGCGCCAGGGGAACGGGTGGATTCGGCCATACCGGGGTGCGCTGACAGGGGGAACACGATGAGCAAGGCAAGTGCGGAAGGACAGCCGCGATTGACAGGCAAGCGTAACCAGCTGCTGCTGGTGGGGGCCTTGGTGCTGCTGGCCGCATGGTTTGCGTGGAGCGGCGTGCGCCAATGGCGACAGGCGTCGGTCGGGCACGCGCTGGAGCAGTCGCGCGACCAGATCGTGCAGGGCGTGCAGACGGCGCTGAATGGCCAGACCGCGCAGCTGCGCACCCTGGTGAAGAGCGAGCGGGTCAGTGCCGCGCTGGCCGCCGGCGACGCCGATGCCACCGCGCTCGCCGTCCGCGAGGGCTGGCCGGGCACCGAAGAGGTGGAAGTGTTCACCACCGACCTGGACGCGGCCTATGCCGACCCGAAGACCTTCGGCTACGCGCGGCTGGCGCTGCTGGAAGCGGCCATCGCCGGCGACACCGTCACTGCACGCGTGGTGCGCGATGCCGGTGGCCAGCGCCTGGGCCTGGCGGTTCCGGTGCAGCTGGGCGCGCAGGGGCCGGCGGTCATCTACGTGCGCCAGCCGCTGCTGCGTTTGACCGGCACCTTCGACCAGGTGCGGGTGCCGTCTGCCGGCTACCTCGCGCTGCGCCAGGGCGGCCACAACATCATCGAGCAGGGCGACGCCGCACTGTCGAACGGCGCCGAAGGCCTGGCCCGGCCGATCGGCAAGTCCGGCCTGCGCCTGTCGGCGGCGGTGCCGGACGTGGAACCGGGCCCGTTGGGGCTGGGCGCCATTCCGTCGTTCATCGTGGCGGTCCTGTTGCTGGCCATCGCCGGCATGCTGCAGTTCGGCAAGGGCAAGGTGCCACTGCCGCGCCGCCGTGCCAGCGCGGTCGAAGGCGAACATGGCCCCACCCTGCGTGAGAGCCTGGAAATGGATCCCGTGCTGGACGCGACCCCGGCCGCGGGCGCGGCGCCCCCGGCGCTGCCCGCCGGGCCCGGCCACGAGGTGCCGGAAGGCATCTTCCGCGCCTACGACATCCGCGGCGTGATCGGCCGCGAGCTGACCCCGCAGGTGGCCGTGCTGATCGGCCAGGCCATCGGCTCGGTGCTGCAGGTGCAGGGGCTGCGCGACATCGTGGTCGGTCGCGATGGTCGCCTGTCCGGTCCGGAACTCAGTGCCAGCCTGATCGAAGGCCTGCGCCGTTCCGGCTGCGACGTCATCGACATCGGCCTGGCGCCGACCCCGGTGGTGTACTTCGCCAGCTACCACCTGCGCGCGGGCAGCTGCGTGGCCGTCACCGGCAGCCACAACCCGCCCGACTACAACGGCTTCAAGATCGTGGTCGGCGGTGAAACCCTGTCCGGCGATGCCATCACCGAGCTGTACCAGCGCATCCGCGACGGCCAGCTGCACGTGGCCGCCGAGCCCGGCAGCCTGCAGCAGCGCGAGGTCAACGCCGATTACATCCAGCGCATTGCCGACGACGTGCAGCTGGACCGCCCGATCAAGGTGGTGGCCGACGCCGGCAACGGCGTGGCCGGGGAACTGGCGCAGCCGCTGCTGGAGGCGATCGGGGCCGAGGTCATTCCGCTGTATTGCGACGTGGACGGCACCTTCCCCAACCATCACCCCGACCCGAGCGATCCGGCGAACCTGGAAGACCTGATCCAGACCGTGAAGCGCTTCGATGCGGACATCGGCCTGGCCTTCGACGGCGATGGCGACCGCCTCGGCGTGGTAACGAAGGAAGGCAGGATCATCTACGCCGACCGCCTGTTGATGCTGTTCGCGGCCGACGTCCTGCAGCGCAACCCGGGCGCGCTGGTCATCTACGACGTGAAGTGCACCGGCAAGCTGTCCGACTACGTGCTGCGCAATGGCGGCAGCCCGATGATGTGGAAGACCGGGCATTCGCTGATCAAGGCCAGGATGCGCGAAACCGACGCGGAGCTGGCCGGTGAAATGAGCGGGCACTTCTTCTTCAAGGAGCGCTGGTTCGGTTTCGATGACGGCCTGTATGCGGCTTCGCGCCTGCTGGAAATCCTGGCCCAGCGCGATGAAACCCCGTCCGAAGTGCTGGACGAGCTGCCGGACAGCGTGTCCACGCCGGAGCTGAAGGTGCCGGTGGAAGCGGGCACGCCGCACGCGCTGGTGTCGCTGTTCGTGGCGGCGGCGCAGGCGGAAGAGTCGGCGTTCTTCGGCGCGCGCCTGTCCACCATCGACGGCCTGCGCGCGGATTTCCCCGATGGCTGGGGCCTGCTGCGTGCGTCCAACACCACCCCGGTGCTGGTGCTGCGTTTCGAAGGCAACGACGAGGCCGCGCTGGAACGCATCAAGGCGCTGTTCCGCGAACATCTGCAGCCGTTGCTGCCGGGCGTGGAATTGGGCTTCTAGAAAAGCGTACCGACCAACGGTCGGTACCTACCCCGCAGGTTGGCAGCCAACGCCGACATCACCGGTAGGTATCGACCGTTGGTCGATACAACCGCAGGTTGGCAGCCAACGCCGACATTGCCGGTAGGTATCGACCGTTGGTCGATACAACGCGCACCCCGGCTACCCCTTGAACCGAAGCCCCACGCCGGGTTCAGTGAACAGGTAGCGCGAATCCAGCGCCGAATCGCCCAGCTTGTGGCGCAGCTTGCCCACCAGGATGCGCAGGTAATGCGTATCGTGCTGGTGGGTCGGCCCCCAGATCTCGGCCAGGATCTGCGGCTGCGTCACCACCCGGCCGGCGTTGCGCAGCAGCAGCGACAGCAACGCGTATTCCTTGCGGGTCAGCGCCACCGGTGCCCCGTCCAGGTGCACCTCGCGCCGGACCAGGTCGATATGCAGGTGGCCGTCGTCGAACTGCGGCAGCACCCCGTCGGCCGACACCGTGCGCGTGCGCAGCAGCGCACGCACCCGCGCCATCAATTCCTGGGTGCCGAACGGCTTGGTCACGTAGTCGTTGGCGCCGTTGTCCAGCGCCAGCACCTTCTCGGTTTCGCTGGCGCGCACGGTCAGCATGATCACCGGCACCTGGCTCCACTGGCGCAGCTCGGCCAGCACCTGGTGGCCCTCCATGTCCGGCAGGCCGATGTCCAGGATCACCAGGTCGGCGCCTTCGCCGACCAGCTGCTCCAGCCCGTCCTGCCCGGTCGCCGCCTGCAGCACGCGGTAGCCCTGCGCGCGCAGGCTGATGTCGAGGAAGCGGCGGATCTGCGCTTCGTCGTCGATCACCAGCACGCGTGCCGGCGGCACACCATGGGAAGGGTCAGGATTCGTCGGGGTCATCGGCAGGGGGGGGTTGCAGCAGGGGCAGCGTTATGCGGATCAGGGTACCGCGTCCGTCGCGGCCCGGCAGCGCCTGCACGCTGCCGCCGTGCGCCCCGACCATGCCCTGGGTGATGGTCAGGCCCAGCCCGGTGCCATGTCGGCCGCGGTCGCCGCGTTCCACGCTGTAGAACATGTCGAAGATGCGCGCGCGTTCGTCGTCGGGAATGCCGGGGCCGGCGTCGAGCACATCGATGCGCAGTGCGCCGTCCACCCGCCGCGCCTGCACCTCCACCGCCGCGCCGGGCGGGGAGAACTTGGCCGCATTTTCCATCACGTTGAACACCGCCTGTTCGACCAGCGCCGGGTGCACCCAGATCGGGCCCAGCGTGCTGGGAATGTCCAGCTGCAACCGCACGTCCGGCTGGTAGCGCTGCAGGCGGCGCGCCGCCGAGCCCACCAGCTCGTCAACCCCGATCCAGTCGCGGTTGATCTTCAGCCCTTCGTGGCCCAGCCGGGTCATGTCCAGCAGGTTCTGGATGTAGCGATCCAGCCGCTCGCCCTCCACCAGGATGGTGTCGAGCAGTGCGCGGCGGTCGCTGGCGTCCATCGCATCGGCGTAACTGGACAGGCTGTCGGCCGAACCGATCATCGCCGCCAGCGGCGAACGCAGGTCGTGCGAGACCGACGACAGCAGTGCCGAACGCAGGCGTTCGGTTTCGTTGCTCACGTGTGCCTTTTCCAGGTCGGCCACCAGCCGGGTGCGCAGCGCGGCCTGGGCAATGTCGTCCACCATCGCCTCGGCCAGCTGGCGCTGCTCCGGGGTCAGGCGCGGGGCGTTGCGCGGGAAGCGCATGCCGGCCACGCCGATGGCGCGCTCGTCGCCATCCAGCAGCGGCAGGAACCACCATTCCGCACCCGCCAGCGTGTCGGTGAAGCGGCCGCTGGGCTGGCCGTGGCGGTGCGCCCAGTCGGCCGCCGCCAGGTCGGTGTCGCCCGGCGCGGCACTGCCGCTGGTGCTGGTGTCGGCACCGATGCGCAACCACGCGGGCGCATCCAGCGCCTGCTCCAGCGCCTCGCGCCCGGCCTGCGCCACCGCTTCGTTGTTGGGGGCGCGGGTCAGCTGGCCCCCCAGCACCTGGCGCGCGTTCGCGTGCCGGTTGGCCGCGCGCAGCGCCACTACCTGCATGCGCAGGCGCGAGGCCAGGCGCCCGGCCACCAAGGCCGCCACCAGGAACAGGAACACGGTGATCACGCCCTGGCGCGCGCTGATCGCAAAAGTGAAGCGCGGCGCGATGAAGAAGAAGTTGTAGGCCAGGAAGCACAGCGCCGCCGCCATCACCGCCGCACTGGTACGGCTGCGCGCCGCCACCACCACCACCGCCACGATGAACACCATCGACAGGTCGTACAGCCCGACCCAGCGCTCGGCGACCAGCGCCACCAGGCACGCCAGTGCGGTGGCGGTCAGTGCCAGCAGCGTGTCACGGCCGGTACTCAGCGTGGGCATCGACAGTCCGTGCCGGCGCGCATGCGCGCGCGCCTGCGGGGTGCCGATGATGGTGATCTCGTAGTGCGCCCCGCGCTGGATCAGCTGCTGGGTCAGGGTGCGGTTGAGCATGCGCGCGAACGGCCGCTCCCGGGTACGTCCCAGCACCAGCGTGGAGACGCTGTTGTGTGCGGCATGATCCAGCAGCGCGTCGGCAATGCTGGGCCCATGCAGCAGCTCGGCCTCGCCGCCCAGCCGCCGCGCCAGCGCGAAGGCCGCATCGATCTCGCGGCGGGTGCTGTCGTCTTCGCGGCGGCGCTGAACCGTCACTACGGTCCACGGCGCATCGCGGCGCTCGGCAATGCGCCGGCCCACGCGCACCAGGTACTCGCTCTGGCCGCCGCCATCGATCGCCACCAGCACCCGCCGGCGCAGCGGCAGGTTGCCTTCCCCGCGCGCGGCGCGGGTTTCACGCAGGCTGGTGTCGACCCGGTCGGCCGCCTCCTGCATCGCCAGCTCGCGCAGCGCGGTCAGGTTGGCCGGCGAGAAGAACGCCTGCAGCGCCTGCGCGGCTTGTTCGGGCACGTACACCTTGCCCTGCTGCAGGCGCTCGATCAATTCGCGCGGCGGCAGGTCCACCAGCACGATATCGTGCAGGCGGTCCAGCACCGCATCGGGCACGGTCTCGCTGACCCGCACCCCGGTGATGCGCATCACCACATCGTTGAGGCTTTCCAGGTGCTGGATGTTGAGCGTGGTCCAGACGTCGATGCCGGCGTCCAGCAGCTCCATCACATCCTGCCAGCGCCGCTCGTGGCGGCTGCCGGGCACGTTGCGGTGGGCCAGCTCATCCACCAGCACCAGCGCCGGGCGGCGGGCCAGCACTGCATCCAGATCCATTTCCTGCAGCGCATGCTGCTGGTACTGGCGCTGCAGCAGTGGCAGCTGCGGCAGGCCCTCCAGCAGCGCCGACGTGTCGGCGCGGCCGTGGGTTTCCACCAGCCCCACCACCACGTCCACGCCCCGGCGCAGCTGCTCCTGCGCGCGGCCCAGCATGCTGTAGGTCTTGCCCACGCCCGGCGCGGCGCCCAGGAATACGGTGAGCTTGCCGCCGGCCTCGCGCTGCAGGCTTTCCACCAGTGCGTCGGCCTGTCGGGTGCGGGAGTCGGTCATGGGGGCAGAGTGTGCGCCGTTCGGTGGCAAGGCGACATCATCGCGCAGTCGTCTCCGCCGCGCCGGTTGCCGCCTTGTTGTTCTTCAACCCGTCCAAGGCAAGGTTCAACGTCATCACGTTCACCCGGGGCTGCCCGAACACGCCCCACTGCGGGCCCTGCGTATGCGCCTGCACCAGCGCCTGCACCTGCTCCACGCCCAGCCCGCGGTTGCCCGCCACCCGCTTGACCTGCACGGCCGCGGCGGCCGGCGACAGCTCCGGGTCCATGCCCGCGCCGGACTGGGTCACCAAGTCGCCCGGCACGTCGTCCACGGCGATGCCTTCGCGCGCTGCCACCATCCGGGTCGCCTCGGCGACGCGTTCCTGCAGGGCAGGGTTGCTGCGCGCCAGGTTGCTGCCGGCGGCGGCCATCGGGTCGTAGTTGGCCGCCGACGGGCGCGCCTGGAAATAACCGTCGCCCACGAACGGCTGTGCCACCAGGCGCGAGCCACGCACCTGCTGGTTGTCCAGCAGCAGGCTGCCTTCGGCCTGCACGGGGAACAACGCGGCACTGATGCCGGTGGTGGCCACGGCATACGCCAGGCCGAGCAGCAGCAGGCTGGCCACGCCCAGGCCGAGGGCCGGGCGCAGCGCACCGCTGTGCTGCAATGACACCGGAGTGGCGGCGCGCGTGCGCGCCGGGCGGGACAACGAAGCAGCAGCGGAGCGGTTCATGCGCCAAATACCGAGAAGAGGAAGAGGTCGATCAGCTTGATGGCCGCGAACGGCAGCAGCACGCCACCCAGCCCGTACACCAGCATGTTCCGGCGCAGCAGCGCGGTGGCCGTGGCCGGGCGGAAGCGCACGCCACGCAGGGCGAGCGGAATCAGTGCCGGAATCACCAGGGCGTTGAAGATCAGCGCCGCCAGCACCGCGTTGCGCGGGCTGGACAGGTGCATCACGTTCAACGTGGCCATCGCCGGCAGCGTCGCGGCAAACAGCGCCGGGAGGATCGCGAAGTACTTGGAGACGTCGTTGGCCAGCGAGAACGTGGTCAGCGCACCGCGCGTGATCAGCTGCTGCTTGCCCACTTCCACCACCGCCAGCAGCTTGGTCGGGTCCGAATCCAGGTCCACCATGTTGCCGGCTTCCTTGGCCGCCTGGGTGCCGGAGTTCATTGCCAGGCCGATGTCGGCCTGGGCCAGCGCGGGGGCATCGTTGGTGCCATCGCCCACCATCGCCACCAACCGCCCACCGGCCTGCTCGGCGCGGATCCGGGCCAGCTTGTCTTCCGGGCGCGCTTCGGCGATGTAATCGTCGACGCCTGCTTCAGCGGCAATGGCGGCTGCAGTGAGCGGGTTGTCGCCGGTGATCATCACCGTACGGATGCCCATCGCGCGCAGCTGGGCGAACTTCTCGCGCATGCCGTGCTTGACCACGTCGCTCAGTTCGATCACGCCCAGGATGTAGCGGCCCTCGCACACCACCAGTGGCGTGGCGCCGTTGCGCGCCACCTGTTCCACGCGCCCGGCCAGCTCGGCCGGCACCGTGCCGCCGAGCTCACGCACGTAGGCGGTGATCGCGTCCGACGCGCCCTTGCGGATGCGTCGGCCACCGTCCAGGTCCACGCCGGACATGCGGGTCTGCGCGCTGAATGCCAGATAGTCCGCGCGGTCGGGCTCAGCGGTGCTGCAGCCCTGCTCGCGCGCCAGCCGCACCACCGATTTGCCTTCCGGGGTCGGGTCGGCCAGCGAAGAGAGCAGGGCGGCTTCGCGCAGCTGGGTCGCGTCGATGCCGGCCAGCGCGTGGAACTGGGTCGCCTGGCGGTCGCCGTGGGTGATGGTGCCGGTCTTGTCCAGCAGCAGCACGTCCACATCGCCGGCCACTTCCACCGCTTTGCCCGACTTGGCCAGGATGTTGGCGGCCAGCGCACGGTTCATGCCGGCAATGCCGATCGCCGGCAGCAACCCGCCAATGGTGGTCGGAATCAGGCACACCAGCAGCGCGATCAGCAGCAGCGGGTCCACCTGCACGCCGACGAAGGCGCCAATCGCCGGCAGCGTGGCCACCACCACCAGGAAGGTCAGCGTCATCGCCGCCAGCAGCAGGGTCAGCGCCACTTCATTGGGGGTCTTCTGCCGGTTGGCGCCTTCCACCAGCGCGATCATCCGGTCCAGGAAGCTGTGCCCGGGCTCGGCGGTGATCTTCACGATGATCTGGTCGGACAGCACCTTGGTGCCGCCGATCACGCCGCTGCGGTCGGTGCCGGCTTCGCGCAGCACCGGGGCCGATTCGCCGGTCACCGCCGCTTCGTTGATGGTGGCCAGGCCATGCACGATCTCGCCATCGGCCGGCACCAGCTCGCCGGCACTGACGATCACGTGGTCGCCCGGGCGCAGCTCGGCGGCGGGCACCTGGGTTTCACTGGCCCCGGCATGCGCCGCGGCCAGGCGGCGCGCGCTCAGGTCCTGGCGCGCACGCCGCAGCGACGCTGCCTGGCCACGGCCGCGCGCTTCGGCCACCGCCTCGGCGAAGTTGCCGAACAGCACGGTCAGCAGCAGGATCGCGGTCACGGCCAGGCCGAAACCCAGCGGTGCGTTGCCGGTCAGGGTCACCAGCAGGCTCACCAGCGTGCCCACCATCACCACCGCCATCACCGGACTGTGCAGCAGGTGGCGCGGCGACAGCTTGATCACCGCATCGCGCAGCGCCCGGCGCAGGCCGGCGCCATCGAGCAGGCGCGGGCGGCGCGGGGAAGTTGCATTCAAGGGATAGGTACTCATGGTCTCGCGTCTCAGTGCAGCGTCAGCGACAGGTGGTCGGCAACCGGGCCCAGCACCAGCGCCGGCATGAACTGCAATACGGTCAGGATGACGATCAGCGCGATCAGGGTCAGCGCGAAGGTCGGGGTTTCAATCTGCAGGGTGCCTGCCGATTCCGGCGCGCGGCGCTTGGCGGCGAGCTGCGCGCAGACGATCAGCGGAATCACCAGCACCGGGTAGCGGCCCAGCAGCAGCACCAGGGTGCAGCTCAGGTTCCACCACGGCGTGGCGTCGCCCAGCCCTTCGAAGCCCGAGCCGTTGTTGGCGAACGCCGACACGTACTCGTAGAACACCTGGCTGACCCCATGGAAAGCGGGATTGGAGGTGCCGGTGATCGACGGAATGGCCAGGGTGATCGCGGTGAAGGCCAGGATGGTGATCGGCTGCAGCAGGACCAGCAGCGCCAGCAGTTTCACCTGCGGGGTTTCCAGCTTGCGGCCGAGCAGCTCCGGGGTGCGCCCGGTCATCAGCCCGGCCAGGAACACGCCCAGCAGCAGGTACACGATGAACTGCTGCAGGCCGCAGCCGATGCCGCCCCAGATCGCGTTGACCAGCATGTTCACCATCGGCACCGCGCCGGCCAGCGGACTCAGCGAGTCGTGCATGCCGTTGACCGAGCCGTTGGAGACCTGGGTGGTGACGGCCGCCCACAGGCCGGTGCCGTCGGCACCGAAGCGCACTTCCTTGCCTTCCATCAGCAGCGGGCTGGCGGCGGTGGCCGAATGGCCTTCCAGCCACACCGTGGCCGCCACCGATACGCTGGACATCGCCAGCATGCAGCCGAACACCAGCCCGGCCAGGCGCTTGCGCCCGGTAAACGCGCCGAGCATGAACACCACCGCGATCGGGATCAGCAGGATGCCGATCAGCTCCAGCGCGTTGGACAGCGGGGTCGGGTTTTCCAGCGGCATGCTGCTGTTCGGGCCATACCAGCCGCCGCCATTGGTGCCCAGCTGCTTGGCCGCCACCATCGCGGCCACCGGGCCCAGCGGCAGCTTCTGGGTCTCCATGCCGGCCGCGGCATCGATCGGCGTCGCCACCGGACCGGCGGCCAGAGTGGAAGGCACGCCCTGGCTGGTCAGCAGCACCGCCCACAGCAGGCACAGCGGCAGCATGAAGCGCACGCAGGCCCGCACCACGTCGGCGTAGTAGTTGCCGACGTCGATGCGCTGGTCGGCCGGCCGCGTGGCCTCCTCGGCAACGGCGTCCGGCACCTTGCCGAACAGCGCACGCAGGGTGGCCACCACCAGCGCCAGGCCCATCATCGGGGTCACCACCTGCAGGCCGGTGATCGCGGTCATCTGCGCGAAGTAGGACAGCTGCGCCTGGCCGGAATAGTGCTGCTGGTTGGTGTTGGTGAGGAACGACACCATGGTGTGCAGCGCCGTATCCCAGCGCATATTGGGAATCTGGTCGGGGTTGAACGGCAACCACGCCTGGGTCATGAACACCGCCTGCACCAGCACGGCGATCACCAGGTTGCTGAGCAGGAACGCGCCAACGTAGCCACGCCAGGACATGCCCCGCACCGGGTCAACGCCCAGCACGCGGTACAGCGGTTTTTCAATCCAGGCGAACAGCGCATCGCCGCGCATCGGCCCACCGCGCATCACCCGGGCCAGGTACAGCCCAAGTGGAAAGGCCAGCACGATGCTGGCCAGCAGGATCAACAGGATCTCGGTCATGGTCGGCTCCGGTCAGAACTTTTCGGGCGCAAGCACGACGTACAGCAGGTAGGCGGCGGCAACGAGCACCAGCACCCCGCACACCAGCGACAGCCAGGCAGGCAGGGTAGGGCTCGCCGCGGCAGCGGCGGCAACAACAGGCAAGGTCAGGCTCATGGGACGTCCAGGTGGAACCACTCCACGTCAGGGCGCCATCGTGATCCTGGCCGGCGTAAAGGCTCCACGCCTGCCCGCCCGTCAACCCATAAAAAGAGCATAAAAAAAGGTTCACCGACGCAGGTCGGCAAACCTTGGGGAAACGCATTGATCCGGTAGCGCCGGCCGTTGGCCGGCCCTCATGGACCTTTACCCGCGCGGATCGCTCGAAACACCCTTCAACAACCGGTACCGCTGCAGCGTCTCCTCGATCTCCACGTCCAGCGCCCGGCGCTGTTCCACATACGAGGCCTGCATGCGTTTCTGCGCCACCAGTTCGGCATGGCGCCGGCGGATGTCGTCGGCCTGCTTGGGCAGTACCGGCTGGCCGGTCAGTTCGCGGTCGCCCGCGCTGCCCAGCAGCGTCACCAGCGCATCGCGCAGGCTGGCCACGTTGTAGCTTGCGGTGTTCACGTTGTTGTCCAGGATCCCGGTGCGCTCCACGAACACCCGGCGCAGGTCGGCTTCGTTCTCATACGTGGACAGCATCGCCTGCTCGGTCCGCTTGCGGGTTTCCTCGGCGGCCAGGTCCAGCTGGGCCTGCGCCGCCGCAACGGCGGCATTGGCGCGCTCTTCCTGGGTCAGGGTTCGCTCCACGCCACCGCGGCGCAGGCCGCTGTTGACGCTGAATTCCTCGCGCGCGCTGTTCACCGCTTCCTGCGGCAGCGCGTCGCTGCAGATGCGCTCATTGCCCTTGTTCCAGCAGTACAGCTTCTTGGGCTTGGCATCGCCGCTGTCGCGCTGCGCCTGTGCGGTCAGCACGGGCGCGGCCAGCAACAGGCCAAGGACGGTGAACGTGGCAATCCTGGACATGGGAGCCCCCTGCTCTCAGCGCGTAGGACGGCTGCCGTAGCGGGACCGGTAGTCCTCCAGCGGCTGCCGGTACCCGACAAGTTCCGGATTTCCGGAGGCAAAATCAAGCAGGTCGCCCAACGTCGCCACCGCTACCACCGGAATGCCGGCTTCTTCTGCCACGGCCTGGGCCGCCGAACGGCGGTCTTCTTCCGAGGCGATCTCCTGCCGGTCCAGCGCCACCACGATACCCGCGGGGGTACCGCCGGCCTGCTTGATGATGCCCAAAGCTTCGCGGATGGCGGTGCCGGCGGTGATCACGTCGTCCACGATCAGCACGCGCTTGCCGTTCATGTCCGCACCGATCAGGTTGCCGCCCTCACCATGGGCCTTGGCCTCCTTGCGGTTGAAGCTCAGCGGCAGGTCGCGGCCGCGCTGGGCGAACTCGCAGGCGGTGGCGGTGGCCAGCGGAATGCCCTTGTAGGCCGGGCCGAACACCACATCGAACTTCAGTCCGGTGGCTTCCACCGCATCGGCGTAGCAGGCGGCCAGCTGGACCATGCGGGCGCCGGAATCGAAACGGCCGGCATTGAAGAAGTACGGGCTCAGGCGGCCCGACTTGAGGGTGAACTGGCCAAAACGCAGCGCATCGGCGGTCAGGGCCAGCTGCAGGAAACGGTGACGGTGGTCGCTCATCTGAAGCTCTATTCAATTCTCTTGGAGCGCAGATGCTAATGCATCCCCGCCAATTCAGGCTCGTGGCCACCCGCCGCAGGCCCTGCAATGGCCGGATCCGGCCAGCCGATCGGCAGGGCAACCCGGTATGCTTTGGCGGTTATCGCTCCAGACCCGGGTCAGCATGCGCATCATCAGTTTCAACGCCAATGGCATCCGTTCCGCCGCCACCAAGGGCTTTCTCGAATGGTTCCGCGCCCAGGACGCCGACGTGCTGTGCATCCAGGAGACCAAGGCGCAGGAAGACCAGCTGACCGACCCGATGTTCCGCCCGGACGGCCACCACTGCTTCTACCGTGACGCAATCACCAAGAAGGGCTACAGCGGCGTGGCCATCTACAGCAAGCGCGAGCCCGACCAGGTCATCACCTCGCTGGGCTGGGCGCCGTTCGACGACGAAGGCCGCTACATCGAAGCGCGCTACGGCAACCTCAGCGTGGTCTCGTTCTATATCCCCTCCGGCAGCTCGGGCGACCTGCGCCAGGGCTTCAAGTACGAAGTGATGGAATGGCTGCGCCCGATCCTGGCGCAGTGGCTGGCCAGCGGCCGCGACTACGTGCTGTGCGGGGACTGGAACATCGTGCGCTCGGCGCTGGACATCCGGAACTGGAAATCCAACCAGAAGAACTCCGGCTGCCTGCCGCCCGAGCGCGACTGGCTCAACGGCCAGTGCGTCGACGCCGGCCAGGCGCTGGATGTCGCCGGCGGCCAGGGCTGGACCGACGCCTACCGCCTGCTGCACCCCACCGGCGAGGACTACACCTGGTGGAGCAACC
>Ga0209676_1001633_pt1 | contig 19783 bp, 25 predicted proteins | sample AraplaCvi_mLB_r2_FD_184282 | JGI IMG/M metagenome (GOLD analysis project Ga0209676, IMG submission 184282) | Arabidopsis root microbial communities from North Carolina, USA - plate scrape MF_Cvi_mLB_r2 (SPAdes) (version 2) | ecosystem: Host-associated > Plants > Roots > Endosphere | place: USA...
TGGATCCCTCTCTGCATAGAACACGGCTTCGCCGTCCTGGCTCACCAGGGCGAGGCTAACCAGCTCTCGGCCCTCGAGGTCCGCCCACTCTGTATCTAGGAAGAGATAGGTAACTGTCACTGCCCGCACGCCCTGCCGCCCCGAGAGAGCGTGCCATAGATCGCACGGCGGGGCGCGGCCAACTTATGCTCTCAAGGGGCGGCCAACTTATGCTCTCAAGAACACGTGAGTCACTGCTACGTGGTGCTAATGTCCGCTTCCGACCCAAAGCGGACCCTCAGCTTGTTCGCTGGATCTGGCCTGCCTATGCTCAAAGCCGAATCGCAAGTCCACCCTTTGAATCAGGGCAACAATGACGGCGCCTCAGCAGTTTGACCTTCTTTCCGGTGAGTACGTGATTCGGCCGCTTTCGTTCTCTGGGCTTGCGTTCACCGCCGATGTTCAGCACGTCCGTCGCCGAGGCGATCAGGTCTTTTATACGTCGGTGGCCTACCTGACTGGGTTCAAACACCCTGCCGCCGACATGACGTACCCTCACTGGAACGTTCGACTTTTCATAGATTCACGTGTCCGCTATGAAATCGAATCCGGGACTTCCACCCTACTGTGGGATGTGAATCTCCAGTCAGCGGAACACAGCGCTGATCGTGGACGGCTGGAATCATTGCGTGATAGTGAATTGCCGTCAGTTCACCCTGACTTGATGCAAGAGCTTGGCCCTGCGTTAGTTCGCGTTGGATGGGCCTCGGAGCCCCTGCACCTCCTGGCTTACGCGGCGACCCCTAGCTTCGATGCCGAGCTTGGGGAAGTTTTTCACGATAGCGGAGACTAGCTTCCCGAGAGCCGGCGCAACTGGCGCATGTCCGCTTTTGGCCGATAGCGGACGTTCGACCGGGACGCCCGGCAGCCGGGCTGCTAATGTCCGCTTTCGACCCAAAGCGGACGTTCGACCTGCGTCTGGAGCGATGCTCTCGGTCCAATTGTTCTCAACCGGGCCCACCTCCTTGGCTTACCGTCGGCGCATTCGGACCATGTCAGAGCCAATCACTCTCGAACAGATCTTCGCTGCGTTCGTGCGCCAAGACACTTTGGAGGACGTTGCGCTTGAGATGGCAGGCCTCGCACGAATTCACCCAGAAATCGTAGATGAGATATACGCCGCGCTTACGCCGGATATCGGTTCTGGAAACGGGCAGCCGCTGATTGATGCGGTCAACCGCAGCGGATACAGGGTTTCCAATGCCCTAGAAGCGAAGGAATTCTGTGCGGAGTTGCTGGCGCTATTCATGCGCCAAGTCGCCATTTGAAATGTATGCGTCAATGTCCGCTTCTGGCCTTTAGCGGACTCTGGGATTCCAGATCACCTCAGGTGCCGGAATAGGTATCGAGGAACTTGCCGACAACGTTGCCCTCCTCGGATCCGTCCGGGTGCGCGATGAGCCAGTCGAGGATGTCCCCTTCCGGAAAGCGGTACGTGTCGCCATAGCGATAGCCGCGAACCGTCCGAATATCGCTCCAGATCCTGCCGGAAATCATGCCGCCCTCGATTCTGCGGACAGCGATGAAGACCTGCTCGAACGCGCCGGATCCATCGTGCAGTCGAGTGGTGACAAAGAAGGACTGGCCATCCGGAAGCCCGGCCTGGAACTTCCTCTTTGCCGACGGGTAGGTTTGCCTCGCGTGGGCTACGTAAGGCGCGATGGCGGCCTCGAACGCGGCCACCGAATCGGTGGGGACTGAGCTGGACTTGTCTTGAGGCGCATTCGGCGACAACAGGGCTTCCTGCGCCAGCGTGCTCGAGGCAAGAAGAGTCAGCGTAAGGAGAAGCACGTAGCGCATGAAACCTCCACTGTGGATTGCCGCGCTACGAACTCGAAGCCAAGGTACGTCAGCTTCTTGTGCCGGGCGTGCTGCCCTGCACGATATCCCGATCAAGCAGGCAGTCGATGAAGGCGCGCAGCGCGGGCAACATGTGCCGACGGCTTGAATAGTAGAGATACAGCCCGGGCACGGTCGGCGACCAGTCGGCGAGCACACGCTTGAGGCGGCCATCGCGCAGCGCTTCGGCGACCTCGTCATCGTTGTAGGCGTACAGGATGCCGAGCCCCTGAAGCGCGGCGGGCACGACGATGTCCTGGTGATTCGCGATCACCACCCCTTCGCCGAAGAACTCGACCGTCCTGCCCTTCTTCCTGAACTCCCACCCCGCGATCTTTCCGCTACCGGGGAAACGCCAGTTGATGCAGGCGTGGCGATGCAGGTCATCGGGTGTCCTCGGCTCGCCATGTCGGGCGAGATAGTCCGGTGACGCCACCGCCAGCAGTTCGAAGTCCGGAGTGAGCCGTACTGCGACCATGTCCTTCTGCAACCGTGCGCCCACGCGGATGCCTGCATCGAATCCTTCGCCCGCGATATCGCTGAGGCCGTCTTCGATCACGATGTCGAGAACGACATCCGGGTGCGCGTGGACGAACCGCCCCAGACGTGGCGCGATCACCTTCTTCGCCGCCATGCTGAGTGTGTTGATCCGCAGCGTTCCAGCAGCGCGAGCGTTGGCGCCTACGGCCTGCGCGACCGCATCGTCCATGTCGCGCAGGATCGGCGCCATCCGCTCGTGCAGACGCCGTCCGGGCTCGGTCGGCGAGACGCTGCGTGTCGTGCGATTCAACAGGCGGACACCCAGCCTGGATTCGAGCTGGCGAATGGTCTGGCTGAGGGCGGATCGCGACAGGCCGAGGTGATCGGCGGCCCGGGCGAAACTGGCGCGATCGACGACGGCCACGAAGGCCTTGAGTTCCGCGAAGTCAGAGCCGCGCATTGTGCACCGATCGCTACATAGCCTGATCAGATCATAGGTGATTCTCTAACCTGGCAGGACGAATCAATCTGGCTCCGTACCCCACCAACGGAGCACTGCAATGAAAGACCTGGACCTGCCCGAGCCGATCGCGGCCTACTTCGATGCCGACCGCCACGACGGCCAGGCTGTCGCCCGCTGCTTCACCAGGGAAGGTGTCGTGATGGACGAAGGCAAGACCCATTCGGGCGCCGCTGCGATCGAGGCCTGGAAGAACGAAGCGACGGCCAGGTACAGCTACACCGCCGAGCCCCACACACTGCAGACGGAAGGGAACCGCTACCTCGTCATCGGCCGGGTATCGGGCAACTTCCCGGGCAGTCCGGTGGACCTGCGTTACGCCTTCGTCCTCGAACACGGCAGGATCGCGTCGTTGGAGATCGCGCCATGAACTTCGACCTCCAACTGGCGGGCAAGCGCGTGGTCGTCACCGGCGGCACGCGAGGTGTCGGCGCGGCCGTTGTCGAACTGCTGTCCCGGCTTGATGCACGCATCGTGGCGACCGCGCGCTCGCATCCGAAACAGCCCATCGAGGATGTGCACTACGTAGCAGCCAACCTTGCGACGGCCGACGGCGTTCGCGCGGCGGTTGACGCGGCCGGGTCCCATCTCGGCGGCATCGACATCCTGATCAACGTGGTGGGTGGATCGTCGGCCCCGGCCGGCGGTTTCGCCCGGCTGGACGACGACGAATGGGCCAAGGCGCTCGACTTGAACCTCATGTCGGCCGTGCGGATGGATCGCGCAGTGCTCCCCGCGATGATCGCGCAGGGATCGGGCGTGATCCTGCATGTGACGTCCATACAACGCGTGCTGCCGCTGCATGACGCCACCATCGCCTACGCGTCGGCCAAGGCGGCGTTGTCGACCTACAGCAAGGCATTGTCGAAGGAAGTGACGCCCAAGGGCGTACGCGTGGTGCGCGTCTCGCCGGGCTGGGTGGAGACGGAGGCTGCGGTTGAGTTCCTTGGAGGCATCGCGGCCAACGCGGGCACGGACCATGAAGGTGCCAGGCAGATGGTCATGCAGGCACTGGGCGGAATTCCATTGGGGCGCCCGGCCAGGCCGGGCGAGGTGGCCGATCTCATCGCGTTCCTGGTCTCTCCCCGGGCCGGGTCCATCACGGGCGCGGAATACACCATCGATGGCGGCACCGTGCCGACCGCGTAATAAACGCTGGTCGGCGTCAGGCGCCTGTCGCTGGGGAGCGAGCGGCCGACGTGATCGAGGAGACCAACGGAAGCCCGAAGGCGTCGGGCTTCCGTCCGCGAACCTCCTGCGACAGGAAGGCGAGGGCGCTCAGTCCTTGCCGGTCGCACGTGCCTGCTTCGCGGCGGTGTCGATCACGTCCGCGACCACCTTCGGCTTCGTCATGAAGACCGCGTGGCTGGCCGGGGTGTAGGTGATCGTCGCGCCGATGCGCTTGGCCATGTGCACGAGCATCGCCTGGTCGAACGCCTTGTCTTCGGTCGCGATCACCGCCCAGCTCGGGCGCGTGCGCCATGCCGCTTGGGTAAGCGGCGTCTGGAAGGCCGACATGGCGATGGGCACCTGCGAGTCGCGCATGAAGGCCGCGTCCGCATCGCTGGCGTCGTGGGCGAAGCCGGCCTTGAACTTCGCGAGGTCCAGGAAACCGAAGCCGTCCTTGCGCGTGTCGATGACGAACTCGGGCGTCTGCGCGAAGCCCTTGTACTGCTGCGCGGTCGTTTCGCCGGCGTCGGGGGCCAGCGCCGAAACGTAGACCAGGCCCGCGGCGTTCGGATGCACGCCGGCCTCGGTGATGACCGTGCCGCCCCACGAATGACCGACCAGGATGGCGGGACCGTCCTGCCGGTCGAGGACGCGTCGCGTCGCGGCGACGTCGTCGGCAAGCGAGGTGAGGGGGTTCTGCACGATCGACACGCGATAGCCGCGCCGGGTCAGTTCGTCGTAAACGCCGCGCCAGCCCGAACCGTCGGCGAAGGCGCCGTGCACGAGGACGACGTTGCGGATGTGGGCGGGGCCGGCCGCCTTCGGCTCGGCGGCATGGGAGGCGGCGGGCAGGGCCAGGGCGAGCAGCACGGCGGACAGCGAGCGGGCGAGCGTGTTCATGGCGTCATCTCCGGGTAGTTGGTGAATCGCGATAATTGTTATCGCGATAAGCAACAGGCTAGACCGGCACAATTTGGATGTCAAGATATTATTTATCGTGGTAATGTTTTGCCACGTCGCCCGGATGCCCCGGGCCCAGGAGCAGCCGATGGCCGCCAGAGCGAAAGCGCCCTTCCCGTTGGACGAACAGCTGTGCTTCTCCCTCTACGGGGCCAGCATCGCGATCAATCGCGCCTACAAGCCGCTGCTGGACGAACTTGGCCTGACCTATCCGCAGTACCTCGTCCTCAGCTCGCTGTGGGAAGACGATGGCCTGACCGTAAGCGGCATCGGGGCGCGCCTCGCGCTGGAGGCCAGCACGATCACGCCGCTGGTCAAGAGGCTGGAGCAGGCCGGGCTGGTGGAGCGCCAGCGCAGCGCACGCGACGAGCGACAGGTCCACGTGCAACTGACGAAGGCCGGCCGTGACCTCCGCTCGCGAACGCGGTGCCTGGCGGAATTGCTGGCGGACCGGTCGGGCATGGCGCCCGGCGAACTGGTCGAGCTCAACCGGCAGGTCCAACGGCTGCGCGACGCGATGTCCGCTTCGCCGCAGCAGGACTGATCCCGCGTCGCTTGTCATAGCGCGGTGCGGCGGCGCGGGACGCCGCGCCGCGCGTGCTGTAGCGTCGGGGACTTCGACCTGCACGAGGCAGGTTCGCATGGACGTCCGGGGACACTCATGAACGCCACGACCTCCACCACGTCGCGACACCTGCTGCGCGATCTGTCCACCTCCGCGATCGCGGCGGGTTTCGTCACGGTGCTGGTGGGATTCGCAAGCTCCGCCGCGATCGTGTTCCAGGCGGCGCAGTCGCTGGGCGCCACGCCGGCACAGATCGGCTCATGGATCTGGGCGCTGGGTCTGGGCATGGGGCTGACGTGTATCGGCCTGTCGCTGCGTTACCGCATGCCGGTGGTGACCGCGTGGTCCACACCCGGCGCCGCGATGTTGATCGGCAGTGTCGCGGGGTTGCCGCTGTCCGATGCGATCGGCGCGTTCGTGCTGTGCGCGTCGATGATCGCCGTGGCGGGGTTCTCGGGATTCTTCGAGCGGATGATTCGCCGGATCCCGGTATCGCTGGCGTCCGGCATGCTCGCCGGCGTGCTGTTGCGGTTCGGTCTCGATACGTTCGCGGCGTTGCGTTCGCAGGGGGGCTTGGTGCTGGCGATGCTGGGGGCGTACCTGCTGATGCGCCGGTTCGCGCCGCGCTATGCGGTCATCGCGACGCTGCTCATCGGCATCGGGTATGCCGGCGCCGCAGGCTCGCTGCGGATGGACGGGCTCACGTTCGAACTCGCGCGCCCGGTGTTCGTTGCGCCCACATGGTCGATCGGCGCCGTCGCGGGCATCGCCCTGCCGCTGTTCATCGTGACGATGGCATCGCAGAACGTTCCCGGTGTCGCCGCGATCCGGGCGGCGGGCTACCCGATTCCGATTTCGCCTGTCATCGGCTGGACCGGCGTGGCGAACGTGTTGCTTGCGCCGTTCGGCGCGTTCGCGCTGAATCTGGCCGCGATCACCGCCGCGATCTGCATGGGGCGCGAGGCGCACGAGGATCCCGCGCGTCGCTACGTCGCATCCGTCGCGGCTGGCGTGTTCTACATCGTGGTCGGCTTGTCCGGCGCGACGGTGGTCGCGCTCTTCGCGGCGTTTCCCAAGGAGCTGATCGTGGCGATCGCCGGCATCGCGCTGCTCGGCACGCTGGGCAGCAGCCTTGCCGCTGCGTTGCGCGAGGAATCCGAACGCGAGGCGGCGCTCGTGACCTTCCTGGTCACGGCATCGGGCCTGTCGCTGTGGGGCATCGGCTCGGCGTTCTGGGGCATCGTCGCCGGTGTCGTCACGATGGCGGCGTTGATGCGGCCCAAGCCCGCGCGGCCCTGATTTTGAATGAAGCAACAGGAACGTCGTCGGAGACAGCAGAATCCCGCCGGCTCAATTCGGGCACCATGCGTCGTCGCGACGTCCTCGGTGCAGCACGTAGGGCGCATAGCATTGCGCCGAGCCGGGTTGCCTGAAGCGGCACAATCGCACCACGGTTTACTCCACCGCCCACCCTCACGATGACACGCAACGTCCTCTTCATCTGCAGCCAGAATCGCCTGCGCAGTCCTACCGCGGAGCAGGTGTTCGCCGACTGGCCCGGCATCCAGACCTCTTCGGCCGGCTTGAACCACGACGCGGAGAATCCGGTGACGCCGGAATTGCTGCAATGGGCGCACATCATCTTCGTCATGGAGCGTGCGCACCGCTCCAGACTTTCCGCGCGATTCAAAGCGCATATCTCCGGCGCCCGCGTGGTTTGCCTGGAAATTCCCGACGATTACGAATGCATGGATCCGGAACTCATCCAGATCCTGAAGGCGACGGTTCCGAGGCACTTGCCGCGCCATTGACATGAGCGCCGGCCGCGCGATGGCAGACATGGCGACGGGCAGCGCGTTCCGGCCTCATACTCCGACCATCCTTCATCTGGACATCGGGGGCTTCATGCGTCGTCGCGACTTCCTCAGTGCAGCCGTCGCCGCCAGCGGGGCGCTAATGCTTCCCGGCCGGTCGGCTTTCGCGGCGCCCGCGGGCGTGGCGGGTCTGACCTCGCTGACCGTCGGCGCCAAGCCCATCACGGCGCAGGAGCGGCAGGCGCGGATCGCCAAGCTGCAGCGGTTGATGGTCGATCAGAAGATCGGCGCGCTCATCGTGGAGTCCGGTTCCAGCCTGGATTACTTCACCGGCATCCAGTGGCATCGCTCCGAACGCACGACGGCCGCCGTGATTCCCGCCCATGGCGACGTCGTCGTCGTGACGCCCGCGTTCGAGGAGCCGTCCATTCGCGAGACGCTCGCCGTCAGCGGCGATGTGCGCGCATGGAACGAGCACGAAAGCCCGTTCGCCCTGATCGTCGGCGCATTGCGCGATCGTGGCGTCACGTCCGGCGACATCGCCTTCGAATCCACCACGCGCGTGTTCATCGTCGATGGCGTGCGCGAGGCCAGCGGCGGTGCGTATCGCGTCGTGTCCGGCGATGCGCTGGTAAAAGCCGTCCGCCTGATCAAATCGCCGGCCGAACTCGCGCTGATGCAGGCGGCCAACAACGTCACGATGGCGGCGCTGCGTTACGTGCACGACAACGTCCGCATCGGGATGCGCCCCGATGAAATCGTCGCCATGACCGATGCCGCGACCTCGGCGCTGGGCGGCGACCCGGGATTCGCGCTCGTGCTGCTCAACGAAGCCAGCGCGTATCCGCACGGTTCGAAGCAACCGCAGACCGTGCGCGAAGGTTCGGTCGTCCTCATGGACGTGGGCTGCACCGTGCATGGGTACCAGTCGGACATCTCGCGCACGTGGGTCATGGGTTCGCCGACGGCGAAACAGCGCAAGGTGTGGGACACCGTGAAGCGTGGGCAGGAACTCGCGCTCGCGACCGCGAAGCCGGGTGTCGCGGTGGGTGCGATCGACGACGCCGTTCGCGCGTACTACGAGAAGGAAGGCTGGGGCCCCGGCTATCGCCTGCCTGGCCTGCCGCATCGCACGGGCCACGGCATCGGACTGGACGGCCACGAGCCGCCGTATCTGGTGCACGGCGACACCACGCCGCTTGCGCCGGGCATGTGCTTCTCCGATGAGCCGGGCCTCTATATCCCCGGAGAATTCGGTGTCCGCATGGAAGACTGCTGGTACATGACCGACTCGGGACCGAAGCTGTTCACCGCGCTGGCGAAGTCGATCGAGGAGCCGATCTGAAGGATGCCTGCTCCGTTTGGCGTTCTTCGATGTTCGCGCCAGACCGGTAGCCGTTGGCCGGTCGGATGACGCGTTCACTTGTTGAGCGGTTCGCTGGCGGCGCGACATCCAGGGCTTGGACCTGTTCGGCGGTCCGCGCTATTTCGATGTGAGCACGACATCCGTGTTCGACCCGGTCAACGAGTCGTTGCCGACGGTCTCGCGCAGTCACGACGCGGGTTTCACCGATTCCATGTCCGGTGCGCGCTACACCGCTACGCATTCACGTTCGGATTCCGGCAACGCGCGGCGCCGCAGCGGTCAGCCTGCTGCCCGATGCAGCAGAGCGCTGGAGTTCCTGGCCCGGTGCGAAACACACAAGCGCCTCGCCGCAGGCCGCTTCTGATGATAACGTCCGGACCGGACCGGACGCGGTCACGCACAACCGATCGCATCGGGGGGATGCCATGAGGTTCGTTCTCGTCGCAGTGTCGTGCCTGTGGCTCAGCGCATGCGCCTGGGAAACGCTCGACTCGTCCTACGCAAAGGCCCAGGACGCCATCGACGCCGGCATGGTCCGGAAGGGATGGATTCCCGCCTGGATTCCAGCCGAAGCCACCGACCTTCGTGAAGTGCACAACCTCGACTCGAACGTGAGCGAGCTTTCGTTCGCGATGCCGCGTGCCAGTCGCATCCGCTTGTCGCCGGACTGCAAATCGATCCCCTACTCGGAAACGGAGCCGGCGTGGATCGGTCGTGCCTGGTGGCCCGACGAGGATGCGCTGCAGCGTTCGTACGTCTTCTTCGAATGCCGAGCCGATGTCGCCCACCACTCCCGGTTCGTCGCCATCAGCAAAGGCGGCGATCGCGTCCTTCACTGGCGTACGTATGCGCGCTAGCCCGATCCCTCCTTCTCCGCCCGGCTGCCACATGAAAACCATTGTGCTTGCGCTGTGCCTGTCCAGTTCCGCCGCACTGGCATGCGATACATCGCACCTGGAGTTATCCGGCACGATGACCGTGACAACCTGCTCTCCGAAGCAGGGAGCAAAGGACTGCGTCAACGCGGCCGATGCGTTGTACGAGTACGTGCAGTCGGAACCGGACAGCGACGAGTCCTTCACGATCGCACTGCAGGCGAGCCCCTGGCGCATGTATGACGGCGACATGCGCATCCTTACCGCCGACGATATCGCCGGCGCCGTAAGGCCGCATCTGGATGGCAAGGTGGAACGCGTCGAGTTGCATGGCTCCTGGACCGGTGTTTCGCCGGAAGCAGGCGTGCCATCGCTGGCCGATCGCGTCTCCAGCGCGCTCGATGGCTTTCCCGTCAAGGGCGAGGACGGCTTCCTGTGGGTGGCGAAGGACGGTTCGCGCCGCACCACGCGCCAGGCATTCACCGTGCGCGAAGGGGGCGGTTCGTACTTCCTTCCGGCCGGCTCGGAAGTGTTCGTGCCCCTCGCGGGCGGTTGGCCCGCCTACGTCCAGGACCAGATCGGCGAAGACGACATCGATCTGCTGACGCACGCCGCGGCCGGCTGGGACATCCTGTTCCTGTGCCCGGACAAAGCGCTTGCCGGGTTCGAGGACGCTGCGAGGAAAGGCAGTGCCGTCGCCGCGTACAACGCCGCCCTCATGCGGCTGGAACGTGGACGGAAAGGGGACCGTGACGCCGCGATCGCGCTGCTCGAACGCGGCACGACGATGGGCGATGCGAAGTCGCAGGAACGACTTGCCGCCGAGCGGGAACGCAAGTAAGCGTCTGCACGCAGTGGCGTGCGACGTCCTGCGAAGATACAGGGGGCGCAACAGTCTCGGCCGACGCCGTCGAGGCGCACGGGGTTTGATCGCAGCGACAGGAGCAACGAATGAGAAGGACGGTAATCGCGATCGGTCTGCTTCTTCAGATCGCAGGATGCAGCCAGGACCGCGCGCCGCCGAGCGCCCCGCCAGTTGTCGAGGAGGAAGCGGATCGAAACGATGCGCCCCCATTGGCGGCGACCGCACGCATCGATGAGGATGCGGCGCCCCTGCCTCGCGGCGCGACCGCGCGCGAAGTGACGGCGCTCCTGCGCAAGCGGATCGAAGCGGGAGATTCGCATGCCGCGTGCCAGCTCGCGCGCGAAGTCGAATTCTGTGCGGACTCGGAAACGACGAGTCAACGCATGGGCATGGTGGCCGATCGCATCAGGGCCTCCGAAGCGCAGGGCGAGGTCGTGTTGAACAAGAACGACGTGCTGCAGACGATGGCCGAACTGGCCAGGGCGCGCAGCGAGTACTGCGTCGGCATGCCACCTACCAGTCCGGCCGAAACGGTCAACCTCTGGCGACAGGCCGCCCTGCGGGGCCACCTTCCTTCGATGCTGCGATACGGAACCGGCCTTGCGTTCCGGCACGACCGCCTGCTTGATACTTTGGACGAGCTGAAGGTCTACCGGCGCGATGGCGTCGAGATGACCCGGCGTGTCGCGCAAAGTGGGAATGCCGAGGCCAGCCTGGTGCTCGCACGCGCCTACGCGCCACGTAACACGGGGCCCGATCGAACGCCCCTGCTGCGCCAGGCGGTAACGCCCGACGCGGCGCAATCGCTCGCGTATTACCTGCTCGCGCAGCACACGTTGCTGGCCACGACGTCGCCGTACATGACGGCCCTGCAGCTCCAGACCGAGACTCGGGGCTTGCAGCTGATGATGTCGCCCGATGAGGTACGTGAAGGCGAGCGGCGATTCGACGACCTGACGCGTGACCTGAAGCCAGTGCCGGGTGCGATCTTCGATGTGATGAGCGAAGGCGAACGCGATCTGTATGGGCCGACTCCGGACACCGCCTTGTGCGAGCGCCGCAGCGAGGTAACGGTCGGTTTGATGCAGAATTGATCTTTGGATGGAGGTGGTGCAAAGGCGATGGTGACGTCCGCACCAGATTCGAGGCAGCAATTCCAGAGATTTCGTCGAACGGAGGCAACGCGATGAAGGGTCTGCTCGGAGCGCTCGTGCTCTGCATGGCGATGGCGGGTTGCGAAACCGAGGTCGTCGAGCATCGCTATCCGACGTTGGCCGACGCGAGGGCGGATCACCTGTTCGAACGAGGCTGGCTTCCCGACGTGTTGCCGCCATCCTCGGTCGATATCCGCACCGTCAACAATCTGGACGTGGACACTTCGAGCGGCAGCTTCGGCTTCCAGCCGTCGGAAGCGTCACTGTTGTTTGGAAGGCTGAGTGCCGGCGCTTCGATGAAGGCACCTTTCTCCGGGTGGCCTGCAACGTTGGCGGACTACGAGAAGCGTGGGTTCACCGCATGGAGCTACCGGGATCAGTACTCGCACTGGGCTTTCTTCTGCAAGAGCGGTGCAGGCAGATGCGAGTACACGACGTGGTCGACCAACCGTTAGCACGGCCTATTCCGGCCGATAGCGGACATCGAGGCGGTGACGGTGCCCGACCGATGCTAATGTCCGTTTGGGCCCGAAGCGGGCACGAGGGAGTTGGGCTATGGAAGCGATAGAACTCTTTGGGCCAAAGTTGAGTGCGCTCCTGGCACTCGTGGCGTTTGCGTACTTTCTGTTCGCATTCGCCCCCGTTCTTTGGCCTGCGTTTAGAGCGTTTGGGCGCAAGGGCCGCCTCCCAAGACCATGGCTGTTTACCCTCGTCGTCGGTGCGCTTGTCTACGGAATGTTCTGGTTTCTTCTGTGTGCGCTCATGATCCCCGCTGAGATGTACAGCGTATTCATAGCGCCGCAGCTGCAAGAGGCTGGGCTCCCGCACGGGGAGGCCTTGGTAAGGGTGGCCGATTTGGCCGGCAAATACTGGTGGTTGGGCTTGCCGCCGCTCCAGCTGCTTTCTACCGTCCTGGTTACGCGCAAGTTGGCGGCCAAGTGGGATCGACTATGCGCAGCGGCCGCATCCTAACGAAGGACGTGTTTCTTTGAGACTTAGGTCGATCGAGGCTTCGCGCGTGTCCGCTCCCGGCCGATAGCGGACGTGGGTCTCGCTAGTAGCTCGGTTTCCATTTGAGGACTGCGTCCGATGGTGAGCGCCCGGTGCAACATTTGCGGTCGAAGGCTTGACGTCTCGGGCGACCCGCTCACTGCTGATTACGGTGGCGATTGCTGGGGTTGCGTAGGGACCGTGGAGCTCGGTTGGCCGGAATCGGCCGAGCGGGTTGCGGAGGAAATTCGAGTTGGACTTAGAAAGCCTGATGGGGCGGCCAAGCCGCCGCTCGACGGTTAGCAGGCGTACGTCCGCTTCTGGCCGTTAGCGGACATCCGCGAGCGGTGCTAGTGTCCGCTCTCTCCTCGACTGTCCGGGATTCCAGTGGATCGTTTAAACCCGTACGCACCGCCTTCGTCTACGGTTACCACAAAGCAATCCGGCTTAGCCGGTTCCACACGCATCCTGCTGGCGTGCCTGGTAGCCGCACAGCTTGTAGTGACGCTCTTCTCGTTGCCCGACGCGCTGCATCGGTTCCGGTATGGCGATATTTCTCCGCTCGCATTCTTCGGAGCCCTGTTTGCCATGGGCATGCTCACCTTGGGTGGGGCGCTGGTAGTGGCGCGGCGTCGCCCTACAGCTTCTCTTCTGATCGCTGCTGCAGTAGGCGCGCTTGCGGCTCTTCAATGGCACGCACCGTTCGTACTGTCCGGCACTGCCATCAGCGCTATCGCGGTAGTGGTTGTGCTCGCGATGGGGCGGTCTAACCGGTAAGGGAACTAACGAAGCCAAAACGAAGATGCTTCGCCGCTCTGCTTTGGACCTGCAGACGGCAACGTTCGCTTCTGGCCGGTAGGGGACGTTCGGCGGGACCGGCGAGGCATCGGCTGCTAATGTCCGCTTTCGACCCAAAGCAGACATCGGCAACGACTGAGAACTGGGAGCTGCATGAAGCGCCGAATGTTGGTGGCCGTTGTCTTGTTGGCCGTTGGTGGATGCACGCATACGCCGTATCGGCCACCCGCTGCGGGGGCGCCGTCTGCCTCTCTAGTTCTAAAACGAGGTGACAGTGCTCTGCCGGACCACCGGCAAGGGGGCATATTTGCTGTCGATGGCCATCCCGTCGAACTTGACCAGCAATTCTCCGTCGTTCTGCCGCCGGGGCGTCGCGCCATAGCTTTCCTATGTCCAGGGTGGATGTACGTCGACGGGTTTCCCGTAGAGAGGCACGGCTTTCAGGCTGGACAGCGATATGAACTCCGTTGCACCGCTGGCGACATTCGCATAGAACAGATTGAGTGAGCGCCTAAAGCGTTAGTAGGTCCGCTTCCGACCCGAAGCGGACATTCCAGGGGGCGCATGGCTGGATGGCGGAAGAAGAAAGCACCGCCGGCGCGCGGTATGAGAGTGAAGGCGCTGATTGTCTGCATCGCGTTGACGATGTCCTTCAGCGCATGCGATCTGCTGACGGCGAAGTATGTCGACGTTAGTGAAGAGACCGGAATTCGCGAGATTGTATCGACCTCGAGAAGGACAAAGATCGATCTTCTACTTCTTGGCGTGGACTTCTATCCATCAAAGCACAGGATCGAGTCCTACAGGTTGGTCCCTCCGCCGGGATTCGATGGGCCGGAGGTTCTTTCGAGATCGCGACTTCCGCAGGGCACGATTCTTCATTTCACCGGCGCGAAGAGGTGCGAGAACTGCGCTCCCAAGAATGTGCTGCTGAGTGCGACAGTGGATGGCTTTGTCCAAGAACGGCCGGTTTATATCGACATGGCGTTCATCGACCTTCTTGAATAGTCCGCGGCCCTGCGACGGCTTGCTGTGATGCAGGTTCGCGCATATCCGCTCCTGCCCAGAAGAAGCCCGCCAACGCCGATCGTGCTGCGGCCCTTCGCAATAGAGAAGGCCCGCCGTTGGCGGGCCTGAATTGCTCAACCTGCTGCGCCGTTACTGCGCCAGCGCCTTGACCAGATCGAACAGGTAATCGCGCCCGACATACACCGAGCGCACTTCCAGCCGTTCGTTGAGTCCATGCGCGCCATTACCATCGGGGTCGCCCCACATGCCGGGCACGCCGTAGGTCGGGATGCCCACGGCCGACATGTAGAGTCCGTCGGTCGCGCCGGTCGACATCGACGGGATCACCGGCACGCCGGGGAAATACTTCGCGCTCAACGTCTCCATCGGGCCGATGATCGCCGGGTCGAGCGCGGGCGACTTGGCCAGCGGCTTGTCCTTGCGTGCGAGGTCGATCGAGATGGCGGGATTGCCGATGACTCCGGCCAGCGCATCCTTGATCTCCGCAGGCGTATGGCCGGGGAAGATGCGGCAATTGACGTTGGCTTCGACCCGCTGCGGAAGCGCGTTGACCGCGTGTCCGCCGTCGATCATCGTCGCCACGCACGTCGTGCGCAGCATCGAGTGGAAGCCCTTGTCGGTGTTGACGACCGCTTCCGCTTTGGCGTCGGCCGGATCCTTCGCCAACGCCACCATCGCCGCGCCCAGCTCATCCTTGCGCGCCGCACCGGCGCGCGAGAAGAAGGCGCGGGTCGTGTCGTTGAACTCGGTCGGGAACTCGTGCCCACCGATCTTCAGCAACGCCTCGGACATGGCGTAGATCGCGTTCTCGCGCACGGGTTGCGAGCTGTGTCCGCCGGGATTGGTGGCGACCAGCTTGTAGTCCTGGTAGGTCTTTTCGCCCACCTGGATCGATTGCGCGACCAGGTGCCCCTTGCCATCGGTGTCGCCGCCGCCGCCTTCATTGAGGGCGAAGGCCGCGTCGATCAGCTCGCGCTTGTTGTTGGCCAGGTATTGCGCGCCGTTGAACGCGGTGTCGGTCTCCTCGCCGCAGGTCAGCGCCATCTTGACCGTGCGCGCGGGCTTGTAGCCGCTCTGCTTGAAGCGGATGAGCGTGTCGGCCCACGTCGCCGCCATCATCTTGTCGTCGGCGATGCCGCGCGCGTAGTAGTAGCCGTTCTCCTCGACCAGCTTGTACGGGTCGCGCACCCAGTCGGCGCGGTTGGCCGCCACCACGTCGATGTGCGCCAGCAGCAGGATCGGCTTGAGCGTGCTGGACGTGCCGGGATAGACGGCGACCACCCCGCCTTCCTTCGGGTGCTCGGGTACCGAGAACAGCGTGATCTGATCGTCGGTAAAACCTGCCGCCTTCAGGCGCGCGGCGATCTGCCCGGCGGCCTGGGTGCAACTGCCGGTCGTGACCGAAGTGTCGGTCTCGACCAGTTGTTTGTAGAGCTCGAAGAAGCGTTGCTGGTCGGGACGCAGCGGGCCCATCTTGCCGGTCGGCACCTGCGCCGCCACCGGACCCGCGATCAACGCGCCTACCGCCAACGCCATCCACATCGTTCTCATGCTTCACCCCTTGGTTGTATACGCAAATCATGCGCGGGCCCGCGAAAACCGCCCGCCCTGATCCGCCTTCTACAGCATTTCGGGCCGGTTTGGATGCCGGCGGGTTTGGCTTGGCGCGGGATCGGCCGGCGGTGATGCTTGTTCGAGGGATGGCCCTTTCATAAGCTGACGCGAACCGAAGGGGACGTCACGAATGGAATGTTTTGCACACGAAGGAAAAGCCGCTGTAGCGGTGTGTAAGAACTGCGCCAAGGGGGTCTGCCGCCATTGTGCGATCCCGGTTACCAATGGACTGGCCTGCTCTGCAGCGTGCGCACCGTTCGCCGAGTCGGTCGCGCAACTGCAGTTGGCCACCGTCCGTAACACGGGCCTCTATCGCGCCCAGAGAAACGCCCAGTTGCTGATGGCGGGCGGACTTGTCGCGGTAGGTGTCGGCCTTGCATACAACTATCCCAGGGACTACAGCGGCTGGACGTTCCTGACACTGGGCTCACTCTTCGCGGTTCTGATCCTGCGAGCGGGCAGGATGAAGAAATAGACGGCGATCACCGCGACGTGTTCTGGATGTCCGCTTCCGACGGATAACGGCCGTTCCATGGCGAGTTGCCACGCGCCATGGCGCGCACGGAACCTGGCGGGCAGAAGGCCTTGATGGTGCCGTAGCGTGGCTCTACCACGGTGCATCGCGTTCCGAGGGTGCCCGATCGGGGCTATGGGTGTGGGTTCCTTACCCAAACCGCTAACGCCAGATCGAGCCGAAGCCGCATTGGTTGGCTGATTGGAGAAGGTCCGCTGCTGGCCGATAGCGGACATTGGACCCAGCCAGCCCCGCGAGGGCGATGCTAATGTCCGCTCTCGAACCACAGCGGCCATTCGCTGGGGCCGCAAGTTCGCGTATCGAGTGATGAGGGGAAGAATGAGATACTGGCTTGGGCTGATTGCATTGTTCCTCATCAGCTGCGCCCACACGGACGGTGCATCGGTCCTGGTTGAGCCTGGCACTGCGGCTGTTTCTCCGGACGGAACACTTCGTGAGTCCATTGGCATCGAGACACTCGGCGGAGTGTTCACTCCGTTGCTTGCCAAGGGTTGCAAGGTCCCGTGTTCGCGCTCCCAGAACTTCAGCACTGCCGAGCACGGCCAAAGCCAGATCCTTCTCCACCTCTTTCGCGGGGACGCGGCTCTCACCAAATCCACGCATCCTCTGGGCAACTTCCAGATCATTGGTATCGCCTCCGCGCCGCGCGGAGAGCCCAGCATTGGCGTGGAGTTCAGAGCGGATGAAGATGGAATCACGCTCAGGGCCTTAGACAACAATGGCAGGTCTCGCCTGTCCATTGCTCGCGTTGCCCCCTGACCACCATGCAAGCCGAGGTCACTAGAAGGGCGGCTGACCGCGTTGGATGTCCGCTTCTGGCCGATACCGGACGTTCGACCGGATCGGTCCGTCGCAGCGATGGTAATGTCCGCTTCCGTCCCGAAGCGGACATTGAAGACGGGGGAGCTTGAATGCATCTGGAAAGTGTCGAGATCTATTCAGATCAATCGAATATGGCTGTCATCCGGCACCCCGGGCGCCGGTTCCCAGGCATTCTTGTGCAAGGCGACACGCTGCACGCGTTGTATTCGCAGGCCGAACTCGCGCTCGGAAATGGGGCTGACGCGATGGATGAGCTAAGCGACTTGCGAGACCGCCTCCACGAGATGCTCGACCATTACAAAGCAGTTCTACTGGAACACGGCCAGATGCTCCCGTACGCGGAGTAGCAACCTGATGTCCGCTCCTGGCCGATAGCGGACCTCGGCCGAACAGACGGGCGAGGGCGGGTGCTAATGTCCGCTTTCGACCCAAAGCGGACATCCGGATTCTTTCGACGCTGCTTTCGGCGACGGGATTCCCTGGATACACAACTGGACCCGCGAGTTCACCCATCAGGTGTCTTGATCCCATGGAAAATGAGTTGCCATTGCCAGACGGTGCCGCCGAGGACGCGGATGCTGTCGAGGTCGCGCGCATCTGGGTGACCCGGCAGGATCTTCTCGTGTCACTCAACGTTGGCCTCTACCCGCCGGAGGTGAGTGCCGGCGAGACCTCTGCTTGGGGAGACATCCTGGCGGACACCGTCAAGCACCTCGGCAAGGCACTATCCCAGCGCTATGACCTCAGTCCGGCTGCCGTCGAACGGGAGATCGTGGCCAGGTGCATCCAATCGCTTGAGCAGTACGAAAAGCCCTTCGTGGGCGGTTTCAATAGCGACATCGGATAGGGACCGAAGCTGCTTCTCGAACGGCGAAGATCGGGCAGGTGGGGAACGGATCGGGTGGTAATGTCCGCTTTCGACCCAAAGCGGACACATTGGATCTGGGTCGAGACGGGTGCACACATGGGGAACTGAAATGCTGGTACGCGTGGTCGTTGCTGTGGGATTGCTCACCGGCGCTCCGCCAGTGCTGGGGCAAGAATTGGATTCGTTCTATGAGGACGTGCTCGTTACGTTGACGCATGAGTGTTCAGATGCCTTTCCTGATTTGAAGGAAAGTATCGACGCGTCAATTCTTGGCTACGTGAAGGCGAACCACGCCGCATTGTCAGCGGACTACGTGGAGAGAATTCGGCAGGCGCCATCGAGCAAGAAGACCTTCACTCGTGAACAGTGCGTCCGGATGGCAGCGTTGCCGCAGGTTTCGATGAGCGTGCTGTTCGAGCAGGCTGCGAAGGAGCGGCTAGAGGCGGAGGAAGCCAGAGCCGCGTTCGAGCGCGGAAGTAGTTCACCTGCGGATGAGTGAAGACGCGCAGCGTTGCCCAGAGGTTTAGATCGACAACATGCAGGGCCACTTCTGGCCGATAACCGGACCCACGGGTCCGACTATTAGATAGTTAGGCGTCAGACATGACTCGCCCAATAGTTTCAGAAGGCTACGAGATGCTCCTGGTCGGGCTCGCGACAGCGCTTGTGCTCGCGGCGAGTCATAAATGGCCCATGTATGCGTACTACCTATGGGGCGCGTTCATCGCCGTCATCGTGACGCGCCTCTACTTCGATTTGAAGAAGCCGGTAAATTATGAGTCTATTCGTGTTTTGCCAGGTGGGGTCGAGTACGTAGTATCTGGTCAAAAGCGCCTTGTGAAGTTCGATGAAGTGGTGACGCTATCGCTGATTCGGGAGCAAGCGATTTTCGATTGCCTCGACGGACCCTACATCGAATCGAAGTGGTTCTTCCGAATGGTTGATGGCTCTGGAGTTGAGGTCGTGGACGAGTGGCCGCATCGTAGATTGCTGATCCAAAGCTTTCGGACGCAGTTGCCTCATTTCGATGAACGCGCAGCGCGTGCAGGTGTCAGAGCGTCGGCTGAGGGTGAGTGGCTCTGCTATCGGGCGCCAAGGCTTCCGCCCGGCGCGTAAGAATTCATTCAAGCCAACTTTCAGGCGCTGGCGGAGGGCCGCTTATGGAATCGGGTGACTTGCGATGACGTTGTACCGGGTGGTTCTTAGGTGCACAGGCATACCGGATTCGGCAGGCGCCGAGGCGGCGACAGACGTCGCTCGCGAGTTCGAGGAGAACCGTCCGTGGCACACCGTCGTAGATTGTCGCTGGGACGGGACACAGCTCATGCTTGAAGGGCACAACGACTTCGATGCCGATGGACTCGCGTTGCTCCAGGAGTTCAGTGACTGCATCGCGGCGTACGTTCCTGGAACATTCGGGTACGAAGTAAGCGTTGTGTCGGTTAGCCAGGTCGAAGGGCGATGATGGCGCCAACGTCCG
>Ga0209676_1001637_pt1 | contig 19691 bp, 20 predicted proteins | sample AraplaCvi_mLB_r2_FD_184282 | JGI IMG/M metagenome (GOLD analysis project Ga0209676, IMG submission 184282) | Arabidopsis root microbial communities from North Carolina, USA - plate scrape MF_Cvi_mLB_r2 (SPAdes) (version 2) | ecosystem: Host-associated > Plants > Roots > Endosphere | place: USA...
GATCCTGGATTGCTAATATCTAAAGATAATCAATACCAGAAAATTGGCAAAACCCAGAAAATGCAAAGAGGCTGCCTTTTTGAGACAGCCTCTTTTTTAGTTTGCTAAATACGGTTAAAGAAGCGCCTGTCTGACTTTCACCAGCCAATCGGCTATTTCCTTCGCATCGGAATCTTTGTTGTACACACTGTTATCTCCGACACTTTGAAGCAATACCGCCTGGTAAGTTTTCGAGCCGGTATCATAACGGTACATATAGAACGCGCTGGCCCCCATGTCAGCGCCAACACTGACGGGTTCGGTATAATCCTTGTCGCTCACCCGCCTCAGCTTACTCACATATTCGGACAATTCGTTGGCCGGAACAGTGTATTTAGAAATAGTAGTTTTCGCCACTCTTTCATCCATTTCCGCCACGGTAAATGGACCTGTGTCAGCAAATTTCCAGTCCTTGGGCTTGTCATAGGTCCGCACGCGTCCTGTTTTGTCGATCAGGAAGCCGTTGTTCTGGAAACCCCAGGCGTGGTTGACATAGTTGACCTCGAAAAGGATTTCCTGCTCGTCGGAAACGGAAATCTCATCATCCGAACAACCGGGTAATACAATTGCTGCGGCAATCATGCACAGGGAGAACAAAAACGATCTGGTTTTCATGACATTATCAGCTAATGGGATTAAAGTTACAAATTTTCCACCAACTAAGATCATGACAAACCAGACCGTTCAAAGGTTGCCACCCTTCGCTATTATTCCACCGCAATGTATTTGCCCGAGCAGGCTTCGATACAACCATAACCCAGCGTAAGCTTGCTGGCCGAGAGGTCCGAATAAAACCAGATATGCGAAGGTGCGGTTTTATCGATCGGGATCAGCTCTACGCGTTTGTCGTCGAGCACTTTATATGCATTGAACAAAGGCACCGAAGATTGCCCCTGGCCTTTTGTCTCTATAAATTCTCCGTTTTCCTTAAACTCGATGGTATGGGCCACGTCGGCCGTCACTTCGCGGTAGGTTCCGCTGCCGTCACCCGGATCGGCGAGGTATTCGGTGAGCTTCCATTTGCCGACCAGGCCGTTGTTTTCTTTCATGGCTCTTTTAGCCGTGTCATCGATTGGGTCGGCGGTTTCGTTCTTGCAGGCCATCACCGTCCAGAGGAGCATCAGCGCAAGGAGTAAGCGGGTTGTTTTCATGGGCTAAGAATTAAATTGGTTTCGGTTACATAGATTCGCCCGTTTCATTTTTCGTTGGAACAGCCTGAAAATTTAGTAACCGAAACCGCGCATTCATCGCCGCCGCTATTTACGGATTGTCCGGAAAGTGAGATTAATCCGCGGGCCGTTCTGTGTTTTCGATTTCGGAATGCGATGCTCCCAGGTGTGCTGTAAATCGCCCTTCATGATCAGCAGCGAGCCGTTTTCCAGCGTCAGCCCATATTTCCTCGAATGGTCGGGGCGGTAACGGAACTCGAATCGCCGCTCCTGCCCTATACTCACCGATGCGATCACAGGATTGCGACCGAGCTCATCCTCATTGTCGCCATGCCAGGCCACTGAATCGTTGCCATCGCGGTAGTAGTTGAGCAACACGCTGTTAAATGTAAAACCCGTCTTCCGTTCTATCTGCGTTTTAAGGCCGCCGAGCTCGCCCGTCCATGCGTACGGTTCGAACCTTGTGCCGGAAAACGTATACGATTTATCGGTATCGCCGTACCAGGCCATAAGCCTGGGAGCGGTCACTTCCTTGCCGTACATCTGCATTACCTGCTGCCGCCAGGGCACTTCCTCTATCCATCGACGCATGAGCCCGGCGCATTCTGCAGCCGGTATGAAGCAGGGATAATATTCGAGTAAATCCTCGGGGAATTGAAGGGCTTCCTGGGAGCCGAACAGACTTAATTGTTTCATGAAGTTTGCTGATCAATGTTTCCGAAACATAACAACAAACTATCCAAAAAAATCTAAGCTGCCTTCTTAAACCTCCTCTGCCTCCACCGGCTTAGTAACCGCATTTCCCTGCTCCACCCATTGCACCTTCACGTTTTGCACTTCCGCCTGACGGGCCATTTCCGTCTCCATTTCCGGGAATTGGTGGTACATACCTTCCTTGTGAAAACCATAATGAATGGGCACCAGCACGTCGGCATGCAGCAGGCGCGTCACCGTGATCGCCTGTATGGGTGTGAGTGTAATGGGCACCGGACTTGGCTCCACGCGCGGAATATTCACCACCGCGCCATTCACAGGCAGGAACACGGCGTCGAAATACTGCCAGGTTTTGCCCAGCTGCCAGAACTGGTTATGCCACATCGTATCACCGCCGTGCAGGATACGCTGGCCGTCGGCCTCGATCACCCACGCAACCTGCTTGTCTCCCACGCCGTCCATCGCAAATACGGCCGTCACTGTGAAATTTCCGATTTGCTGCGGTGCATTCAGGGCGAGTGCCAGCGGGGTGAAACCGTCGCTAGTCACTTCGGCGGCGATCTGCTCGGAAATGACGAAACGACCTTCCGGTTTCAGGACGGCGCGGATTGCCTCGGGGTCGTAGTGATCCGAGTGCAAATGCGTGATCAACACCACGTCCGCCGCCGTATTTCCTACAAATTCAAAAGGTTTTTCCGGCCCGATGGACGCGCCGCGTTGGTAATTCTGTACGGCATCTATGAGTAATATCTGGCCATTGGATTCCACTTTAAGGCCTGCCCAGGATAATCTTTGAAGTTTCATGTGCTATTGTTTTTTAGTACATGACAAAAGTATTTGTTTTAGATATATGAGAAAAATGATTTATTTTTATCAAAACAATGAACAATACTCATACAATGTTAACACTTCAACACCTCTATATCATTGAAAAAATCACCAGCGAGGGCTCGGTAACCAAAGCCGCCGAGAAGCTGAACCTCACGCAGTCGGCGCTGAGCCACCAGATCCGCGACCTGGAAGCAGCGAGCGGCGTTAGACTCTTCAACAGGATTGGGAAGAAACTTGTGCTGAACGAAGCCGGCCAGCGCGTGGTGAGCAGCTCACAAAAAGTACTGCCGGTGATCCGCGAATTGGAAGCTGAGCTAAAAGAAATGCGCGAAGGGAAGAAGCAAACGATCCGCATCAGCACTGAATGCTACACCTGCTACCACTGGCTGCCGCGGCTGCTCATCGATTTTCATGAGGAATATCCGGGCACCGACATCCAGATCGTAGCCGAAGCAACGCGCCGCCCGATGGAGTACCTCGAAGCCGGGAAGCTCGAACTCGCGCTGGTCAACGGGACCAATAACAACAGCAGCCTGCATTTCCAACCGCTTTTTGAAGATCGGATGGTGGCGCTGCTTTCCGATAAGCACTCGCTCGCACTGCGCAACGCCCCGCTCGAATTTTCGGACCTGCATTCCGAAACGCTGGTTGCATTCCAGGTCAGCAGCGATAGCAACCTGCTTTCGCCGGACCTGGTGTCGCAGCTTTCTCCTAAAAAAATCATCCACATTCCGATGACCGAGGCCATCGTGGAAATGGTGCGGTTCGGAATGGGCATTACCATTATGGCCGAATGGGCAGCCCGCCAATACCTAAGCACAGGCGGGCTTATGACGCTTCCTTTCCGTTCGGAAATCGGTAAACGTCACTGGTACGCCTGCACGCATAAAGACCGGAGCGATGCGCTGAGCGGGCTTGTGGGCAGGATACAATCGGCATTGCTGGGAACTGAAAACCCGGTGATGGCCTGATTTCAGGGCATTTCGTAGCCGGTAATGCCCTGTTGTCTCAATTTTTTCATGAGGAGGTTGCGCCCGCGCAGGAGCTGAGAGCGCGAAGTACTGTCGGTAATCGAAAGCGCCTGGGCGATTTCGATGTGCGAATAGCCGTCGATGAGGTTAAGGCTGATGATCCGTTTGTAGCCTTCGGGCAGCTGCGCGATCATTTCGTCTACGATCCCGATCCCAAGGCGGTCGATCATGCAGGTATGGTCGTTTGATTCGAAATCCAGGGGCGACAGGTCCATCGAATGGTTTTTCGCCTCCTTCTTCGTGACCCGGTGGTAATAATTGATGGCCGTGCGGGTAACCACCGCCCGCATCCAGCGTTCGATCGATTCGATATTCTGCACTTCATCGAGGTGCCTGAAAATCTTCACGAATGATTCCTGGTAAATATCCTCTGCCTCCATGCGCGTCCGTGCAAAGCGCGCGCAGATGCGCATGAGCTCGGTGCGGAAGCGGTTGTAGAAGAGCGTCTGCGCGCGCTGGTCGTTGTGCTGGCAAGCCTTGACGAGGTCGGTCAGCGTGCGGTAATTCTTTTTGGTTGATGCCTTCATGAGCTGTAAAAGGAAGTTGGGTAGTTGACAGACTGGTAATCGATGTCTGTTTATACTGCCCTCCATGCAACCTTATCAGCAAGTGACAAAAATTTTTAAAATAAAAAGGCCGGAAGCAAAAACGCTGCTTCCGGCCCCGGCACTTCATTCATTTACCTAGAATTTATAAGCCACGCTCAATGTCGAGTTCCTAGGCTTCTGCGGGTTCACCGACCAGTAACCGATATAATATTGCTTGTCAGTAATATTATTGATATTCAATGAAATGCGGAAATGACTGGCATTATAGAACACGCTCGCGTTCAGCAAAGTGTAGCCCGGTAGCATGAATACGCCCGTCTTGCTATTGTCGATCACCTTGTATTCTCCGGCATAATTTCCGCCGATACCCAACCCCGCGTTTTTCAACGTGCCGCTGCTGATGCGGTAGGTAGCCCAGAAATTGGCGAGGTTCTGCGGCCCCTGCCCACCAATCACGCGGCCGGGCTCGCTGTAAAAGTCCTCGGGATCGCCCGAGATCACTTTGGTTTTGTTATGACTGAAACCGGCAATGAGGTTCAGACCGGTGAGCGGGTTAGCCACAATATCCAGCTCAAAACCTTTGCTTCCCACCTTTCCGCCCTGGTTGTAATCGAGAATATTGGCGGGGTTAGGCATCACGCGATCAGATACTTTGATGTCGTACACCGAAAGCGTAGCGGACAGTTTGTCGGAAAACAGGTTGGTTTTAATACCATACTCCCATTGATCGGCATGTTCGGGCCGGAACGATTTCACCCGGGGATTTGTGCCGTCGGCATCGGTAACCCGGCGCGGCGCCACATTGATGAACGCATTCATGTAGTTGGCAAAAAGCGAAACCTTGTCGATCACCGGCTGGTACACGATCCCGAACTTCGGCGACAATGCCCATTGGTCATAATCGTCGTCGGAAGTGCTGCGGTCCCCTTTTGAATTGTAACGATCCGCCCGCAAGCTCACCATCGCGCTGAGTTTTGGAGTTAAATTCAGCACATTGGAGGCATAGAAACCTAGCGATGAGTTACTGATATTGCTTGGGCCGCCTTCGGTTCCAGCCAGCAGGTTATCCACGGAAGCTTGCGTGAGGTACACAGGGGCAAGCGTGTCGCCCGAGTACGGATCGACGTAGTTGACATCCCCCTGCGGCGTCACATTACGCGCCCGGCCCCACCCTGAGCCATTGTCGATCACGTTTCTTTTGAAATAATCCACCCCTACCAAAAGCCGGTTCCGCATGTTACCGATCTTGAAATCGCCGTTGAAATTCTGTTGGATATCCGTGGTATTTGTCGTTTGCTGCTCATTGTGGAAGTACTGGCTAAACCAGTTATCGCCCGAAACATCGTCCCAGATGTAGGTGTAAATGCCATTTGACTTCACCGTTCCTCTCGAAAATACCGTTTGCGAAGTCCATTGATCCGAAAGCTTGTAAACCGCCTGCGCCTGCAAATTGAAACGCGGGTTGCGGATCGACAAGTCATTGGAAGTGAACGACAGGCGCGGGTCGAGGTTCAGCTCTCCCAGGTTTTTGAATGGCAGTGGGCTCGAACGGTCGGAATGGAAGAATACCGGCGCCACAGCCCTCTCTTCTTGAAGGATTTCGGTCAGGAAATGGAAGGTAAGCCTGTCGTTTGCCTCATACACGAGCGCAGGCGCGATGAAAAAGGACTTTTTGAAACCCGCGTCCTGGAAGCTGTTTTCGGAGTGGTAAGCGGTGTTCACGCGCAATGCGATCTTGTCGGCTTTGCTGAGCGGCGTGTTAATGTCCGCCGTAACCCGGTTCAGTCCGAAGCTCCCGGCATTGTAGCCGATTTCACCGCCAAAATGGTGGTAGGGCTTCTTGGTGATGGTGTTGATAATACCCCCATAACCATAAAAAGAACCTCCAAATAGCGTGCTGGAAGGCCCTTTGATTACCTGGATCTCTTCTACATTAGACGGATCGAGGTTACCGCTGGTAATGCCCGGAAGGCCATTGTAAAGCAGCGGCTGCGCTTCAAAGCCCCGTAATGCAAAGTAGGAAGCTCCATCGCCTCCCCTGCCCGTCGACTCCCAGGTACGCGCAATACCCGGCACATTGCGCAGGGCGTCGTCGTAGCTGGTAATGCCCTGCTGTTTCATGATTTCGGAAGAAACGGTGCTGTAAACCTGTGGGTTTTCGAGCTTTTTCAACGGTATTTTAGCCACGATCACATTTTCGCGGTTCAGGTTACGGGCGGAAACCATCACTTCCTGCAATTGCGAAGCATTTTCTTTGAGCGTAAAATCCAGGGAGGCAGTGCCGCCAGCCGTGACTTCGATCGTCTGTTCCTGTTTTTCCAGACCGATAAACGAAGCTACCAGCCTGTGCAATCCGGGCTGAATATTCCTGATCTGGTATTTGCCATTTCGGTCGGTCAATGCACCTTTGGAGGTACCCTTTACATTGACGGTCACGAGTTCCACGGGCTCGCCGTCCACAGTACGGACCGATCCACTAATCGTGCCACCTTGTGCAAATGCCTTTGTAACAATAAAATAGAAGATCAGTGCGAGTAGAAATAACCTTTTTGTCATAGCGTAAATTTAGATTTCGCCCAAAAATATTATTTAAACTAAATCTAAACAACAAAATACAGCAAAGAAAAACGATGCTCGTGCCGTCCCTGGGGGCCGTAATGCGGCCGGCTATTTCAGCTTGCCTGAATTGACATAGAAATCTGAAAGAAGCGCCAGGAATTCATCCTTACGCCGACGCGACACCTCGATTTCGGTATTGTCGCTCATCCAAACCTGGCCGCCATCGCCTTTGACATACCGTTTGATGTGTTCGAGATTGATGATGTTGGATTGATGTACCCGGAAAAAATAGTAGTTGTCCAGGATCTCCTCATACTCTTTCAAAAGCCGTGACACCACGATCGCAGGACCTTTTACTAGGTGAAATTTGGTGTAGGAACCCAGCGATTCGCATTGGATAATGTCGGTCATCTGCACGAAATGAATACCCTCCGCGGTAGGTAATGCAATGCGCTGGTTGTCGTTTCGCTTCCGTTCGATCAGTCGCGGCGCACGAACGGGATCCAGCTGCTCCTGCAAAATCCGGAGCTGTTCGGGATTCACACTCCCGACCCTGTCCCTGAACTTCCCGACGGCCGTTTGAAGCTCGTCCGGGTCGATAGGTTTAAGCAAATAATCAATCGCGCTGAAACGGAACGCGCGGATGGCGTATTCCTGATAGGCCGTTGTGAATATCACCCCAAAATCCACCTTTTCGAACGAGGAAAGCAGATCGAACCCACTTTTGCCCGGCATTTGAATGTCGAGGAAAATCAGGTGGGGCCGTTCTTTCCGGATCAACTCGATACCGGCGTCGGCATTGCGGGCTTCCCCGCACACTTCTACCTCCGGGCTGACGATCCGCAGCAGGTTAGTGAGCGCTTCCCGGGCATTGGTTTCATCGTCGATGATGACGGCGCGTAAAGATGGGTTCATAAACTATACGTTTTCAATCGGGATGATCATTTTTACCAGCGTTCCGGCCGGTTGCTTGTCGTGGTCAAAAAGGTCGATCATTTCAATGCGCGCCTCGCTGTCCTTCTGCCTCAGCGCCTCGAAAATGCCCCGCGTCATCTCCTGCCCTCTCGAAATGTGTCCCTCCGTGCGCGGCGCAAAATCACGGCCTACGCCATTGTCCTCGATCGTGCACACAATGTGGCGGTCGCTGAGCCTGGCCGTGATCGTCAGCTTCTTTTCGCCTTCCTTGGGCATCAACCCATGCCAGATCGCATTTTCCACGTAAGGCTGCAAAAGCATCGGAGGCAGTTGCGCATCGAGGAGCACGTCATTTTCTTCAATATCAAATGAATAACTAAACTCGTGATTGAAGCGGAATGACTCGATCTCGACATACATTCTGAGCGTATCGATGATCTTCTCGAACGACAGGTACTGATGATTGGAATTCTCCATAATGCGCCGCACCAGCTTCGAAAATTTGGAAAGATACTTGGCGCCCTCCACCCCGCGGTTGGTAAGCAGGTAGTTCTGCACCGAATTGAGGGAGTTGAACAGAAAATGCGGATTCATTTGTGACTGCAAAGCTTTGAGGCGCCATTCGGTAATCTGGTGGTCGAGGCGGTTGCGCTCGGCCAATGTGCTTACCCGCCAGCGCATCATCGCTACGATCAGCCCGGCGATGGTAAGGCCGATCAGCACCCGGAAAAACAGCGTACTCGTAAAATAAGGCCGGATCGAGAGCCGGATCACAAGCGGTTCCTTGCTGGCCATCCCAGACGCATTGCTGCTTCGTACGCGTAATGTATATGAGCGCGCCGGCAGGTTCGCGAATGAAACCGAGTGATCATTACCAAGGTCCGTCCATTCGTCATCGTAACCTTCCAGTTGGTAGCTGAAACGGTTCTGGGAAGCGGGTTCGAAATTCATCGGCGTAAAACTGAAACTGACCGAATTCTCGTCCGGTTGAAGGGTAATACCTTTCGCCTCGTCCTGAAATACCTTTTTACCCTTCACTTCCACTGTGGACAGCACAATCTGCGGGGAATGCACATTCCCACCAAGCCGCCTGACATCGAGGATATTCAACGCATTGATATATCCCAACAGCAATTCTCCCGGGGCATGGAAGTAAAAACCCACCGGGGCATTGCTGCGGAGGCCTTCGATGGTGGTCAGGTAACGAACCGAGCGCGTTTGAGGGTCGGCCACATGGATACCCTCATTGGTACTAAACCACAACTTGCCGTCGGGCGTCTCGGCGATGTTGGAACAATAGGTGTCTTTTAAAGTACCGGATCTGAAATCGAACGAATCTTTGATCAAACCATTGGATGCTATCCTGGAAACGCCGCCCCAGCTAGCCGCCAGTACTGAACCGTCGGACGCCACTTGAATGGCATTGATGCAGTCGCCGCCTAATCGCCGGTCCTTGTTGTAAGCGAGCTCCCGAATGTTGGTAAAAGTCCTCTTCTTCTCATCAAAAAAGAACAATCCCCTTGAACAGGTTGCGATCCAGATCCTGCCGTCGGGAGTTTCGCGCATTGCTTTGATGTAACTTTGCTGGACCAGCTTCCTGCCCTGTTCCGGCTCCCACAAATGCAGTTCCCGGTTCGTGGCCGGGTCGAGCACTTTCAGGCCCTCGTTCAGGCTGGCGATCCAAAGGCGGCCCTTGCTGTCCATTAACCCATCGCGGAAATCGGTATTACGAAACAGCCCCGTTCCCGCCTGCCAGGGCTGAAAGCGCTCCGAGTTACCGTCGCCCATAAAAATCCCCTTGTCGGTAAATGCGAACGCCTTTCCGCCGATCGTCCTCACCTTGTCGGCAAATGCCTCTTGCTGGCCATACCGGTGCAATTTGAACCGGTTCGACGCCGGTTGCCAATGCAGCACGCCCGAATGCGACAAGCCCAGCCAGTAGCTTCCCTCCTGCGCGGGCTGGATACTCGTCACCTGCACAGGCAGGCGCACTACCTCTGCAGGTATCGCCACCGTGCGCACACCGATGTTCCGGTAGCGGTATTTGAATATGCCGTCGCTTGTCCCCATCCACAGAATGCCGTTGGCGACATCGTCGTACATGTCCTTCACGCGAATGCCCTGGTTGTAAAATTCGGGGAGATGATAGAGCTCGTTCCGCTCCGGGTAGTACACGCTCACGCCATCATTCGTGCCCACAAAGAGCACCTTCCCCCCGTTCTCATCCCGAGACTCCCGTACACAAACCACATTGTTCTGCTCAAAACCAGCCTTACGGATCGAGAAACGGTGATCCGCCGGCGAGTACTTGACCAAGCCATATTCGTAACCGCCAATCCACAGATTACCCGCCGAATCCTGCGAACCACGGCTCAATCGGATTTTAATGCGGTTTTCGGGGTAAATAGCGGCCGGCCCCAGCACGCACACGAGCTTATCGTGGCGCCGGTCGTAGAAGTACAGCCCGAGTTCCGAAACGATCCACAATACACGTTGGCGGTCCTCGAAAAAGCTGGCATACTGGTACACATCACCACCACTACCCGAAGCCGTAAAAGTATAGCGGAAGAGCTTCTTTCGGGCGATGTCGTAGCGTTGCACCGAAGTATAATCGCAAACCCACATCTGGTCGTACGAATCGACCATTCCCTGCTCATGCAGGTCGTTGCCGGTATCTTCGTCGTCGTAATTATTCTGAACCAACGTACTCACTTCCATCGTATTACGGTCTATCCGCGCGATGCCGCGTGTATCCACCGACGTGTACAAATCACCCCTCGAATCCGTCGACACGCCCGAGCAATAGCCAAGCTGCAAACTATCCAGCCGTAGAAACGAATAGCCGTCGTACCGGCAGAGATTGCGCCCCGTGCCAATCCACAGAAAGCCACGGCGGTCCTTGTTGAGGCACCAGACATCGTTGGAAGGCAACCCTTCTTTGGTCGTGAGATGTTCGAGCGAGAGCACGGGCATCTGGGCAAGGACATTCGCTCCAAGCAGGAAAACGAGCGTCAAAAAAACGATAATCCGCATGCGGGTTACAGAAAGCTGGCCAAATAATATCTTTAAGCGAAAGCGCCGGGCTTCTTACTCCCCCAACTGCGCCACCGCGGCATGACGGTCCGGCCGAGCAGCCCCATCAGCCCCCACCTGTCGCCCGCCGCTATCCCTGCGCGCCTGGCTCCTGGCCTCTTCGGCATTCAACTTCTCGACATAACAGAGCGCCAGCAAGGCTGCGAAAGTAACGTAAGCTAAAAATGTCTTCATAAGCGCATGTGTGATCGACGTTCAGAGGAATACAAGGCTCAACAGAATCATCGCGGCGATCAGCAGCAATGCAATCCAATCGAACTCCCGGTCAAAAAATTTCCTGAGCTCCCCTTTTACCAACCTCCTCCCCTCTTTTTTTGCCGGGTTACCGCCTCTTTCCATACGCCTGTTGTTGATTTTTGATTGATATGCCTTAAAAGTCGCCAGATTCGCCCCCGGAAAGGCCGCAGCTTCAAATCCGGCACCAGTCAATACATAGCCGGCGGAAGGCACCTGATATCCGGAAAAGCGTTACACCCACATTTTCCCCGACCGGCCGCCACATTCATGAGCCGGCAAAGGCCATCTGCCCTCCTGTCCGAATATTACCGAGATATGAATTCAAAAAAATTTAAATTTTTTTAGACGTTTAAATTTCTAAATCTGAGCCAATTGCGAAATTTCCCGCATTTCCGCCCAAAAAATAGTCCTCTCAAAATTTGTTTGATAAAATCCCAATTGTACTTTTGCACCACGATACGGCGCTGCGGCAGACAGATCGAAACAAGAAAAGACCTGAATGTTAAGTTTTCATCAAGGAAGAAAGTTTCGAAAGAGTCAGAAAAAGCGCCACTAGCATATAGATCGATTCCGTAGCTCAGCTGGTAGAGCAATACACTTTTAATGTATGGGTCCTGGGTTCGAATCCCAGCGGGATCACAGAAGGCACACGAAAGTGTGCCTTTTTTGTTTAAAATGCATTGATAATCAGCACATTTTACAAAAAGGCAGGTCAGTCTGAATCATAATGAACCAATCCATTCGGTCACCTATTCGGTCACCTGCTGGATTCGGTAAATTAGGTGACCGAATCAGATGTTTGATTGAGGCGGTTTTGATTTAAGGTTCTCCACGAACATAATTACCAACCTTAAAATGTGCGAGCATGAAGTTCAAACAAAATCTGTCATTGCTATTCTGGCTGTACCGGGGCAAAGCCTCTAAAGACGGAAAAGCACCCATCTATGTCAGGATTACCATCGACGGAACCGACACGGACATTTCCCTTGGCAAAAAGATCCATCCCGACTTCTGGAACAACGATGCCAAGCTCGTAACTACCACGACAGCGGAAGCCAAGATGATCAACATGAAAATCGTCCAAGTGCAGGCTGAGATCGAAAAGCACTTTCTCGTGCTGCAATCCCAGCTTAACCATGTGACGCCTGTGATGCTGAAAAATGCGTATCTGGGCTTGCCGTTGTCTCATTCCAAAGCAAAGCTTGAAAAGGCTGCCGGGCCCAGCCAAACGCTACTAGCAGCCTTCGATGAATTCATCGCGATTTTTGAAAAGAAAGCTAAGAAAGGAATCCGCTCCGAAGGAACGCTTCGGCACTGGCGGTCCACCAAACGGAAGGTAGAGGCGTTCATCCGCTTCCGGTACCAACGCAAGGACATTGAAATGACTGAGATCGATCAGTGTTTTGCCGAAGAATTTTACGATTATTTAACCCTTCACCTGGATCAGCCGCTTTCCGAGGTCACTGCCAAGAAGCTGGTGAAATGGACAAGGCAGATCGTCAAAACGGGCGTTAAGAAGAAAGTAATCGCTTCGAACCCGTTGGAAGGGTTTGTTTGCTCAGGAGGCAATAAAGAGGTGATGCCATTGGAGCTATTTGAAGTGGAAGCGATCCATAAAAAGCAGATCGACATCGACCGGATCAGCGAAGTGCGCGACGCGTTCATTTTTCAGTGCTTTACCGGCTTTGCCTATCAGGATATGTATAACCTTTCGCCTGAAAATGTTGTGAAAGTAGGCCGTTCGGGGGAAAAGTGGTTGATCAAAGATCGAGGAAAGACCGAGGTCACTGAAATGGTACCAATCCTTCCGGTGGTGCAGGAGCTAATCGACAAATACAAAAGCCATCCCTACTGTAAGGTCAATAACCGGCTGATCCCGGTCAACAGCAATTTCCGATACAATGTCTACCTGAAAGAGCTTGCCGTGATCTGCGGGATCAAAAGGCCGCTCAATACGCACCTTGCCCGTCATACGTTCGCCGACATGATGCTCAACAATGGCGTGCCCTTGGAAGATGTGGGTAAAATGCTTGGACATCGGAACATTCGTACGACCCAACGCTACGCTCGGGTGAGAAAGCAACGGATCAGTGACCACATGGCCTTGGTAAAGCAGAAGCTGTTTACGAATTCCGGAAAACTAAGGACGGTATCTAGTTAATAATGTTTCAAGCCGCTGGCATCGCCGCCAGCGGCTAACCTAACTTGGCAAGTTTTAAGGGACTGTCAATACCGGAGTTGGTAAGGAATTCGCCTACTTGCAGATCTACCGATAAGCTTGCCAACAATAGAGAAAGTAATCATATTTTTCGTGCTCAAAAGCATGCTCTACCCATCGCGACAAATCTGATGACTGCTGCGGAGTAACCTCATAGACCATGAACATTAACGGGTCATCGTCATAGCGCTCAAAAATTTGACCCAATTCGTCCAGCGAAATTTGATCAACATACAAAGTTCCGACTTCATCTTCTGTGCCCTTTCTGAACCAGATGATTTCACGATTCACGCTCATGCTTCATTAATACTTTGATGGTTGGCCATTCTCTGAATGATAGGTATTATTGTCGATTCGATATAGACAGACATAATTAAGGAACTTCAATTTCTCTCTTTACTGTCACCCCAGTCAGGAATTCTGCCGACGACGGGATTTGCTCAAGTAGAACCTCGTTTGAAAAAACATCGAATGGATCAAACACAAGTAATAATTTAGCAACACCGTCACGGTCTTCAATCCAAAATACGACGATATTGTTACCCATCATATCGTAATCGCCATCTGCAAGAAACTGATTCAAGCAACCCGACCTAATGGCCGCCCTGAGCCCATCCAAGTTCTCTGGGGAATACATTACGCCTCCGGAGAATACAAAAGCCCTTTCGATCTTGTGCGCAAGACGATAGTGAACATTTAACCTTTTAAGGATACACCAGAAGGAATCTTTTTTTTGACTAAACAGTTTGAAAAAGCCCATATTTAGCTCCAGATCATTGTTCACCTTCTATTCCAAATCCATTGCCACGCAAGGCGCTTCCAATCCCGAATGACTTTTCCAGTCGGAGAGCGCCAATACCGCAGTGAATAATGTCGATAGAATGCACAGGCGTCCTTTTCAGTCTTCTTGCATTGAAGAAAATAGATTTTCACGTATTCCGGCCTGGGAGGGACATCACATCCGCGTCCGGAAGTTTGGTATGCGCTATTCACGCCTTGCCAATCAAGGTTGGCACTTTAGCCTTTTGGATCATCGCCTCAATATCGTCTTTGTCGTAGTAGATTACTCCACCCAGTCTTACAAATGCGAGCTGGCGATTAGCCCTGAGGGCTAACAACTTGCCGGGCGAAATGTTTAGGAGCTTTCTAACCTCAGACGATTTTAGCCATTTCTTCGCGGTGTCTGGCGAAGATCCCTTCGTCCTGGCAATTGCTGCTAAAAGCTCGTCCCGAACACTTTTCAAGTCTGCAAGCGTAACCAACTGATCTAGCGACAGGCCGCCTTTGGCCTCATCCGTTCCCCTCATCCTTTCCATCACGTTTTCTGTTTTAGTATTCCCAAGAAAACAAAGCTAAAATCCGCAATGTGGAAATCCTAGACCCTTTCGATTTTCAAATAGGTGAAACTGATGTGGAGCAGATATTCAGCTGTTTACCTATGTTTGCAGCCAAAGAAGCATTTTGTGCTAACTCATATGTTTTCATCCTAACTTCAAATTTATGGAAACCATCCTGCTGCACTCTTTAACTGTCGAAGAGTTCATGGACCGCGTCCGCGCAATTGTCAAAGAAGAATTGAAAAGCGTGTTGCAACAAGATCAATTGCTTACCAAAGAAGGTGCTTTAAAGTTAACCGGAGCCAGCAACGCAGCTTTCCTGAAAGCTGTAAACGCGGGCATCGTAAAACCACAACTGGTCAAAGGCAGGACAAAGGCGATGTACCTCGAATCGGAAGTGCTCAAAATTGTAGTCAGCAGGAAGAGGAAGCAGTCATAATTCATAGGCATTAGGGTCTTCCGGTGGGGTAAATTTCTTCCCTTTTCCACTCAACTTCGAAAGTGCATCGCAGGCCATGTTGTATTGGTCGCACCAGCGCCTGCATTTGGATTTTATCTCCTTTTCGGCAAATCCTGAAAATGGATAGCGGAATTTCATCATTGCATGAACGCCGTAGACATCTATATATTTTGAAAGATTTTCTTTGGTGAACTGTTCACGCAGCTTGCTCAGTTCGGCTTCAACAATTTCAACTGCTGGATGAAAGTCTTCGGTAGTAATGTCTTTTAGAGAATCAGGTAACTGAAATGGAGGCTTCTTTTTTTGCTTTTTGTTTGCGGCAGCGACCGCGGAGACTCTTTCCTGGAATTTCGCCTCACTTTCTTTAAGCTCCATGTATCGGGCCAAGTCGACATTTCGGGATTTTAATTCCTGGGATAAACGGATAATGCTGGATTTCCGGTAATAGTATGATTTCCCCTTCTTGAAAAAATCATTAAATCCGAATGTTTCCCGGATGAACCTTCCCCCATTGTAGACCCCTTTGAAGTATCTGCTCAGATCCCCATCATCGATCCATTCACCTCTTTTGATGGAAAGCTTCTTTAATTCCAGCGCAACTTTATCCAGTGAGGCTTCAGAGAATTGCTCTTCTAGCGGAAGTGCTGGTGTACCTGCGATTCTGACAATAGCTTCCCTGATTTCTGACAACTCTCTTAGTATCTGCTCTTGGGTTTTCATTGGAAAGGTGCGGGACATGTAGCCAGAATGCCTTCATCATTTGGTTGCATTCACCATGCTACTTATCCATGGCGATCAAAATCTTGAAGTCCAACAACAGCTAATTTTTAGCATCAAAAACAAGGCAGGACGGGCTTCGCAACAATCCACCAAGATGAAACAGAATCACCGCCCCACCAAAGCCCCAAGATACTTTATTTCAGTCGTTACACCAACGCTGCTTTATTTTTTCGAAGATCAAAAGCCGTTTCTGCTAGCCTGCCAAGTAGCTGGTATAGGGTAAGCAAGTCAATGTAAACTCCCCATTCCTGAGCAGACTGGCTACTTAGGGAGTAAAGGCAAATCCGGTTAAGTTCCTGCTTCCATTTCTTTAGGCTCTTGTACTCAAAAAATTCTGTCAAGAATTGGGCTGTGCCGGCAGGTAGTTCAATTTCTCCTTCCGGTCTGACGCCAGTTTTGCTCGTGACTTCGGCAGATGGTTTCGACTTGGTTAGTCGTTTTTCCTTTTCACCGCCCAGGATCAGGTAGGCAGCATTGATGATCGATTCAACCTTTTCTAGAAGATAGAGCACATCCGCAGGACAGCCCTTGTCGTAATATTTTTCTTGACAGCACACCTGCAAAATATCGTACAATCTCGCCTTAAAGGTTGTTAGGTCGTACGCATCAAAAAAGGAATCAAGAATCGCGTACGGGTCATCGAATCCATCACGATGCCAGATAGACAGCCTTTTAAGCCGCTTATTGAGCTTTTGGGGCAGGCTTCCTCGATTTGTTTCTGATGACTCCGACTTCTCGGAAGGTTCGCGCTCACCTGTTTTTGCTTTTGACAAAGACCGATGCTGATCCAACATAAACGATGCTTCAAGATACACCACTAGATTCTCAAAAAAGTAGAGTTGCTCTCCAGGGCTGGCATCTACGTGCTGGCCTTCAGTCGATATTGATGCTGAGAGCATCTGCCATAGAAAGAACCTGCAATCAGCAATCGTATAATTTCTCCAAAATTCCGGGAGTATTTTCTCCGGGCGCTCGGTCTCCTGACTTGATATCCAGACCGGTTTCAGGTCCTTGCCATCTTCTGAAATATATCTCATCGTCATCCCTGTTTGAGTGGAATAAATGGTGAAAATCGGAACTGATGTGATTCTAAAAAATACCTCAACTTGGTTTCATAGCCCTAAAACAGCTATTTTAGGCTTTTGATCAGAACCAGAGAAACCTTATCTTTTGAAAAATGAGCACTTCGCAAGAAATGACAAAACACATTCACCACGGCCGGAACATCAAGCGTTTTCGGGAAATGTTGGGAATCAAGCAGGAAGGCTTAGCCTTCGAGCTTGGCGAGGAATGGTCTCAAAAGAGGGTTTCGCTACTTGAGCAGAAGGAAGTCGTTGAACAGGAAATCCTGGATCAGGTTGCTCAGATACTGAAGGTTCCCGCAGAAGCAATTAAGAATTTCGACGAAGACAAGGCTCTGAATGTAATTTCAAATACTTTCAATAGCCATGATTCATCTACCATGAATGCTGTTAATATCAATCCAACATTCAATCCATTAGATAAACTAATTGAAAGCTACGATGAAAATCGAAAGCTTTATGAACGTTTACTTGCGTCCGAACAAGAAAAAGTCGAGCTACTCAAGCGGCTGCTTGAACATGCAAAATAAATCCGACCTCGCGTTTAAATGATCACAATCAGACTGTAATAGCTGATTGCCGTTTTACCTTTCGACTCCTGCAGATTGAACCGTCAAATAATCCTTGACAGTTGCTACTTCCTCTAACTCGTGCTCTTTGAAGACATTTTCTGCGTGAAAACTGACTTTTTGATTGCTCTGTTTAAACATCTCATCGATCTGATGCAGGCTAACCCGCAAAAATGTGGTGGGCGAGATGCCGCTACCAGCCACGAATTACCGAATCGTGATTAGCCAGCTGAAATACGTTGCGTGTAAATGTTGAATGCCTTGCCGGAGATTATTTCAGCAGACTTTAAATTTTTTCTTACAACCCCTCCGTAATTGTGAGAGGGGCTTGTAAGAAAAAAATTAATTATCTGTTATGGGCGAAGATTGATGGGTTCCGATCTGAGAATTTTGCTCGCTGCACAAACTGATTCTTCCTTAAGATCATTTTTGACGCCGAAACATCCCGACTAAGCAAAAAGCAGTCCGCAAAGCATAAAAAAGAGAATTTATATTCCAAAATGGTCTCAAAGGCGCATTTGGGACTAAATTTTCTTCTTCCCGCCTAATTTGGATCATTAGTGACGTTTCGGAGACTTGCACCGGCTCTCGGGTAAGGAATTGTAGCCACTGCAGACACGCGAAAATTAGATGCTACCACCTGTCTATCCGTGGTAGGCCAGATGTACAAATGTATCACGCGGCTGCCGCCGCGCGCTACATTTGGATCTGGCCCTGCGGGGCTGACCTCACTCGGAACTCATTCGGAATCGCATCAATATTTTTTAAAGGATCAATTGTCTGTGAGGTAAGCCGCCAGTCGCTGGAAAAATTGGAATAGTATATCTTTCTTCCCTACCTCCCTCCTTCCAGAAAATCAGTCAATGCAATTATTCAAAAGCGCAGCGTTTCGACTATAGGTTATTTCGGCTGCGTCGTTCCACACCTAAAATTCGGACCATTCAAAATGATCAAGTCGGTCTCATTTACTACGGCTTTAAACAGAGTCGCTGAAGGTTATTTAACCTTGTTCGGACTATAAGCTCTCTCGAACTGGCCACATCGCGCCTGATATGTTCTTATTTGAATATTTGTTTACATAAAAAATTAAAGGAAACACTATTCTAACAAAATGCTTGCAGTTTATAATTTTGTAACCCATTTTCACTTAATGTTTATATTTGCCGCACAACTTAGCTCCAGCCGCAGGAGCAACCCATTTTCATAAGAAAGTCTTATTATCAACGACAAGAACGGCTGTTTTTATTTGAAGCACCCAAAAGCCGTACCAGTCGTTACAGTACCTCATATAAATATCCTTTAAGTGCTAACCTTGCTATAATGAACAGGTATTCATTTATCGTGGGCATTGTGTTCATGACTATACTCTACGTGGACACAAATGCACAGAACCATATGTTCTTCCCCCGCCAGAGTGGGACAATTGTGGAGGCCTTTTTTGGTACTTACGACAACCGAATATGCACAGGTTTGTCGATAGGTCACTCGATCAATGCTTCCTTGGGCTTCGGAGTGCGAGGGATGCTGGTTAGTAACAATGGCCGCCCCGGTTTTAAAAGTATAGCCTCGTCGGTATCATATGTATTTCTGAAACAGGAAAAATCACCGCTAAACCTTCAAGTCAGAGGCGAATATCTGTACAAGAGATTTACAAAAATCGACACCCTTAGTCATCATATTGGCAGGTTTACCGTAGGTGCTTTTCGCCAGATCTCTATAACACAACGTATCGTTATAACACCACTAGTTCAAGGTGGTTTCGATTTGGCAAGGTACACTTACGACCTCACGCATGAAAGCGAACGTTTATCGGTGATCGGGATCCAATGCCCACTTATAATTCGGAACCTTGCTGTAAATCCCATGTGGGAGCATTCAATTCGGACGAACACTTTTCTTATTTCAATTGGGTGGATTTTCAGGTCTGCGGAACGAATAGATTCATTTGACTAACTTAAACTCCTATTACTATGAAAAAGACGCTACTGTTACTTTATGTACTTTTCTCTTGTCTTGTGTCCAAAGCTGCCGATGGCATAAGGGTGGACGGTGTGGCATTTGCCAATGGCGCAACCATGTACGTGGGCTGCGCAACAGATATTACCATGA
>Ga0209676_1001640_pt1 | contig 19667 bp, 24 predicted proteins | sample AraplaCvi_mLB_r2_FD_184282 | JGI IMG/M metagenome (GOLD analysis project Ga0209676, IMG submission 184282) | Arabidopsis root microbial communities from North Carolina, USA - plate scrape MF_Cvi_mLB_r2 (SPAdes) (version 2) | ecosystem: Host-associated > Plants > Roots > Endosphere | place: USA...
CACCGGAGGCCAAGCAAGGTAGGCATGCTAAAACCACGACGTCCTGTCGTAACGCATGCATGATCCACATCGTGTGGACCCGAGGATCAAGTCGTCACGCCCTATGGAAAGCGAAGTACCTGGAATGGAAATCAACATTCTTTTTTACAGAGCCTAAAATAAAAAGATGTTTACAAAAATTGTAAACATCTTTTTTAATGACTTAGCTTAACTAATTCATCTTTATAAAGTTTTAAAATTTGTTCTTTATGTACATCCAATTGATTGGTAACTTGTGAAATCGAGTATCCAATAAATAATGGAGAAACGACAAAACGTGGAATTACTTTACAAATGATTTTCCCATTCCATTTATAAAAAAATAAATTATAACTATTTAAACCATTATAAAAATTGTTTAATAAATAATGTGTAACGATTTGTAAGAGCACAGCCATTTCAGATAAAAAAGAACGATCTTCAATAATGATATTAAATTCTCTAAAACCCATCATTGGATAAGTAGAAATATTTAATTCCACGCCCTCTTTTGAAAAAATTTCGATTCCTTCAAAATAGATATCCGTAATCTTTTTCTTATAATCAATGTTTTTTAAACCAACAATTTGCATATGAGGATGATTTAATGTACCACCAGATAATGGACCATGATTTTTATAAAAAATGACAGATTTAAATTCTTCTGTTTTCTCCATTTCTTCCCATTTTTGAACAGCAAAATTTAAAAGCTCTTTCATATGACTTTGCGTATATTTAGAAATCTCTCCATCACAATCATCAGTTTCAATGATCACTGTTTGTAATGTATCCTCTAGTGTTGGGAATTTATTTTTTAGATAAATGATTGACCCAGAAGTATCTAATATATCTGTTAAATTTTCTCGATCACAAAATGGACATTTCACGGTTTTATTCACAATATTCTCTGGTTTTTTAATACCTATATCCATTTTAAATTGAAGTAATTCATTTTGAATATCCATCTCATTTCCCCCCTTTTTTACAAACTTATTAAATTAATCCTACTAAATTTTATCCTCTTTTCACATACTTAACTATATAATTTTTTAAATATTATTCATTTTCTATTAATAATAAAAAAATCGTTAAATTCTGATTCAAACAAAGTATATCCAATTACATATTATAAAGTGGAAATGCTTTTTTCAATTTTTACGCTCACCAATTGTTTTTAAATAGCCAATACAAAAAAACTGCAAACTTCTAAATGATTCTATTATAAGATTTGAAACTTCTTCGTTACTTTCTGCATTAATTTGTAAATAAATCAAATACTAATGATGATATTCATTAGAATATCAGAGATATCCAATACTTCATTAGAGGTGAATCAAACATGACATTAAAAAATCATTTGGATCCACAATCTCAGAAGTTCTACCATAACTGGACAAGACCAAAGCATGCGAAGTCTCAAGTTAATGGACATACGATGATTTCACAAAATACAATCATCTTAAAAAGTAATGCTAAGGCCCACAGATGGTAATGGATAAATCGAAAAAAGAAGACTATTTTTAGTCTTCTTTTTTATTAAGATTTTTATGTTCAAATACTTTTTTTGATCAACATCCTTATGTTTCATGAAAGTAAAAAACCATGACTATTATGTCATGGTTGTAGTTTATGTACAAAGTATAAAAGTTAAGAGATTCAGACTGATTGAAAACGCATGTCTTAAGATGCTCAGTAGCCTGATGAAAAGCGGAGTTACCTTTGACAGTAATCAGCACCGCACGTAGGCGGAGCAACGAAGAAAGCGAGCGTTTTCAACAGTCCTTTAGATTATTTATTTGTTCCGTGTTGTTTAGTTGGTAACTTCTCATTAGGTGTACCATTACCTTGATGTTCTTTATTTTTTTGGTCTTTCTTTTGTCTTTCATGGAGTTTTTCAACAAACTCATGTGTATCTTCCATTTCATAACCTCCTTACTAGCATCTAAAGATTACTTTAACCAAACAAAAGGAAAACAATTCACGGCTAAATCTCTTTATGCTTTATGCTATGTGTAAAGGTATTTATGTAAGATACTTCAATAGGAATATAACAGTTTTAACAATTAATATACACTGAGCAATACCAAATAATATGCCAGTGAGGATTCTTAAACTATTATTACTTTCTCTCCACTTCCATTTTTGCGTAAAACCATCAATAAGAAGTGGAATCATTAGTAATGGAATTAACCACCACTTTAAATAATGTGATTGTAAAAATAATAGAGGTAGAAATAAATAGCCTATAACTATACCAGAGCATCTCGCACAAAGTGGGAATGTATAATTGGATATTTTGATCGAACGATCTATTCTACGATGGCATGGTATCCATTGGAATAATATCATTTAAATCACCCACTAATTTGAACAATCCGGACTACAGTCGCAATCTGGAGTACAGTCTAAACCGCCTTTGCGAAAGTTGCAATCTAAAAAATCACAGTCAGGAATAATGGCATCACTACAATCACAATCTCTCTTATACTTATGTTTTCGTTTATTTTTACGTTCATAATACACAATCGTAAAAATTAAGAAAATAATACTACCAATTAAAAATAGTATTCCTTTTAAAATCAATCCTTTTACCAATAAAAGAATACCAAGTATAAAAAGGATTAAAAAGATACTAAATAAGAAAAAAACCAATATATCCCTACTTTCTGTACTTCCTAAAGACATAATAGTATTTCGATTGTACATACTTAATAGTTAATCTAATGTACTGGCTTTTATTTGGACTTTTGTAGGAATGCGCCAATTAGGATAAATACTGCAGACAACACATGTAAAATCCAACCAAGCCCAGGAATCCATGCTAAACAAGAAGTAATGATCCCAAAAATATTCCCATATGCCGTTAAACCAGCTTTTTTTGCTAATACTAACGTAATTATATGAATGATTAATGCTATTACAAGTGGAAACCAGCCAAATCCAATTACGATTGAAGCACCAAGGATCGGTATCCCTAAAATAGCTTCAAAACCACCAGATATAAATTTAAATGTTCTTACGTTTGAATTCATTAAGATTCTCCTTTTATAAAAATTTGTAAAATTTATCCAATTATAACTTTAATTGTAGTGTAAAACGAACTTTATGAATAGAGTTATTTAACAATAAATCATAGAACAAATTTATGAACAAAAAAAATGACAACTAAATTAGTTGCCATTTTGATTGTTAATAAATCTTTTAATGCTTAATTATATTGTTGTAAGAAAGCTCTTAAAGTAGATGCTACTGAATGTGCATCTTTTAGCTGAGTGTTTGTAAATGTTAGTGCAGTTTTCTTTTCGTCTAAGCCTAGAGATTCTTGTAATAAACCAGCCAAACCGCGGTGTGAACCTGCTTTGTCTACAGCAACTCTCATGAATAAACCATCTTTATTCGGTTCGATCATGCACTCGATTTCATCAAAGCGCCATTCTCTTTTTGAGTTTGGAACGAATTCCCATTCTTGATAGAAACGGCCATCCTGTGCTTCTACTTCCACTTGGCGTAATCTGAAGCCTAACAATTTAAATGCTTCAACAAAATTTGATAACTCTTCATGTGCATATATTTTTAAATAATCGACATCTGTAGGATCAAAACTTAGATCAATATCTAAATCCGTTTCAATCCATACTTGCCCATGTCCAATTGTAATTGGTGCATAGTATGGTAGTTCAAATGAAAATGGAATTGATTTTTGTTCATTTGCTTCTATTGTTAATTTTCCACTAACACGTTCTTCATGTAATTGAATCTTTACTGAAACTTCACCATCTCCACTTTTCTTTTTTGCGTAAGCTTTTAATTTAAGTGCGATATGATTAATCTCTTGAGCTACTGATCCACCATTGATTTCTACTGTTCCTTCTACTTGTTTACCTGGATATAAATCCTTTGTATGTATAATTGTATTTACTGTTGCTGCGCCAATCCCAAGTCTTGCTAATACTTTTTTAAACATCGTATCCCTCCATATTTTAGATGACTACATTCTCATTATATATTACTATGTTAATATTTAATATTCTTTAAATAGTAAACATGTAAAAATATAATATTTCTTGTAGACATGCATATTTTACTTTTTTAATGGCTCTGTTAAAAAAGAATGTTGATTTCCATTCCAGGTACTTCGCTTTCCATGGAGCGTGACCCTGAGCCTCCTCGTCAAGCCTCCGGGGTCTCAAGTTTCCCGCATCTCCCATAGGAGTCTTCGCACCTTCCATTCCAATTACGCTTGAACAGGCTATTCTCTTTTCATACTCTTAATATATTAAGTTAAAATCAACAATTTATATTAACAGAGCCTTTTTATTAGACAAGTTCTCCATCCCTTGAGCATATTCTATTAAAAAGAATTGATTAGGGGGAACTATTATGCATTTTGTTGTCATTAAGAAAAAATGGCTTCTTTTTAGCTTTGTTTTCATTGTAATAGGTTTAAGTGCCTTGTATTATTTATTCCCTAAATCCGCAGAAACTACAGCTAAAGAAAAACCATTAGAAACTGTTGAAATACATATGGTTACAGGTGAATTTTCTACCAAACTTGATAATGGTTCAGAGATTGAGGCTTATCGCTGGGATCCTGGGACGATCAATGTTGAGGAGAATCAAAGAGTTGTTTTAAAATTACATGGAATTAATGGTATGGAACATCATTTTCATATAGAAGGTACTAATGTTTCTGGTGTTGTAAAGAAAGGTGAAACAACAGAAGTTGAGGTACAGTTTAAAAAAGAAGGAACTTATCGATTAATTTGTGACACTCACTCAACAACTGAAGACGCCGCTCCGATGATTGCTTATATAGTTGTAGATTAATAGTAAATGTAAAAGATAGTATCAAATTACTATCTTTTTTTCTTTTTATTCATACTTACATTTCATGCTCATATTAATGAGTTGAATCAAAAAAATAATAAACCATTTTTATTTTTCTCTAATTCACCAAGGATTACCTCATTAGAAGGGAATGATTTAAGTGCTGGAATGGGCGAGTATTATTTTAACAGTTCTATTATCTAGTTATGTCATCATTGTCTCAACTAAAAAGAAAAATAAACTTTCATGTACTGTAGGTAAAATGGCTAGTATGACGAATTCGATGATGGCTAGTGTTACAATTGGTACAGTCTTAGGAATCATGCTTCGATCAACAGATTTGTCCATTCCTACTATAATTTCAGTCATGATTGGCATGTCAATCGGTTTTTTAACTGGAAGGCCAATTTCACAAATGGCAGCTCTAGAAGGTATTACTGCAGGAATAATGGGTGGAATGATGGGAGCTATGTTAGGTATGATGTTACAAACAACCTATATGGAACTCATGATGTATTTTCTTGATGTAATCTATGTGATTGTTATGATTTTATTATTAAAAGTAATTGATAAGGAAGCAAATAAACAAAATGAAGCTATGAAATCTTATAAAACGATATAATAAATAAAAAACAACCCTATTTTAGGGTTGTTTTTTTGTAGTTAAAGTACAAAAACCAAGAGATTCAGACTGATAGAAAACGCTTGTCTACCGAGGCTCAGGAGCGGAGTTACATTTGACGGTAATTAGCTCCCGATAATGAGCAACGCAATCAGGCGAAACACCGAAGAAAGCGAGCGTTTCTCAACAGGCTGATACCCCTAATTTATTTTTAGTTTCATTTTTATTATATGCTTACTTGTAAATGAGCCGTGTCGCAAAGTAATTTAAGGTTTAAATGCTCGTTTTCAACATCTATTTCTATATGGGTTAAACAAGTACCATGTACAAATGGGATATCCCATAATTTTTCAATAGGCGAGTTTTTAAAGTATGCAATAATAGTCGCAACGATGACTGCGTGAGTAACGATTAAAACATTTCCGTCTTTATTTGTTTCTATAATGTTTTTTAATACTTCTTCAACTCTTTTTCTTACATTCTTTAGGCTTTCTCCATTATGAGGTAGGTGATTATACGCTCTTGGAGATTCCCATAGTGATGAAAACTCATTTTCAAATCGTTCATTAATTTCAGATTTCGTTTTCCCTTCCCAATCACCAAAATTTATTTCTCTTAAATTTTCATCTAGGAAGATCGGAATATCATTTCCTCCTGATAAGATTTTTGCAGTATTCAAAGCCCTCTTACTCGGACTTGAATAAATAGACTGAAAACGAATTCCTGATATTTTTTGACTGAGTGCCTTCGCATCATTAATTCCCTTTGATGTTAAAGGAGAATCCTTCCATCCTTGTAATCGATTTTGAATATTCCACTCTGTTTCTCCATGTCTTGTTAAATAAATATGTAACAAATTTATATCCCCCGAACATTAAAAACTATCGATTAACCTATACCTACTATTTTATTAGGTATTAGTAAAATTAGTTATGATTTCTTTGTTCATTCCAATTCATCGCATCTTTTACACCTTCTTCTATTGATAAAGACGCAGACCAATTTAATAGTTTATTTACTTTTTCAACATTTGCAAATGCCCCAGCAACGTCACCTAATCTAGGTTCAGTTTCAATTTTTTCGATTATTTTTCCGTAAACATTTTCAAAAATAGAAATAAATTCCTTTACTGTTATCCCTTCGCCTTTTCCAATATTTAAGACAAGATACGGTTTTTGAGGTTCATCTGATAGTTCAAATGCATTCTCAAAGTTTTCAACAGCTTTTACATGAGCCATCGCTAAATCCCAAATATGAATATAGTCTCTTATGCCTGTACCATCTTTTGTTGGCCAATTTGTACCCGTAATCTTAAATACTTCCCCTTCTTCTGATACGGACTTTAATAACTTACCTAGTAAATGAGAAGGAAATTTAATCGTTGCACCAGTACGCATTTTCGGATCTGCACCAATTGGGTTGAAATATCGCAATGACATCCCTCTTAGACCATATGCATAACAAAAGTCTTCGAGAATCATCTCAGTCATATACTTAGTTCTAGCATAAGGACTTCTTGGATTTAATGGTGATTCTTCTGTTACGACCAAATCAATTGGATCGTCATAAATAGATGCAGAAGAGCTATAAACGATTTTGTGATAACCAAATTCTTTTAAGTTTGTAAATAAAGCAATTGATTTTGTCACATTTTCTGTATAATACTCACTTGGATCCTTAACAGAATCAGGAACAACCGTCATCGCTGCTAGATGAATTGTAAAATCTATATCTGGATGTTCGGTAATGATTTTCTTTAGTAACTCCTTATCTGAAATATCTCCTTGATAAAAAATTTTGTCAAAAGTAAAATCCGAGCGATCATTTTTGTCTAAAATGACTGGAATATGTCCGTTATCAATTAATGCATAACACACAGTACTTCCAATATAACCAGTTCCGCCAGTAACTAATATTTTCATATGTATTTCTCCTAATTTTTGTATAGAATGATTATTTTATGGTATTACTTCTACAAATTTCTACGCTCAAATAACAATCCTACAATTATTCCTAATAATATATTTGTAATAAATATTGGTTGAAATGGATCGGTTTTTGAGAATATAAAAGTTAATACACCTGCTATTACTCCCCATAAAATCGGCATAAAATTATCTCCCCACTAAAATTGTAATTAATTTGAGCAGGCCTGAATAATATTCACCGCTTTAAATTAGAGTTGTAATCCTTTTTGTTCACATTTCTCTCAAACAGATAAAGAATGCAAATCTTCTCCATATTTTACCACGAAAACATTATTCTTTAACTTTTTTTACTTACTATTTAAAAAATCTATATTTACCAAAATTTTGTATAGTGAAAAATAATTTTGTATATTTTTTAGGAATTTGGAAAAAACAACGATGGGAATATTTGTCGATTTTACGACTTCTATTCTGTCTTTTTCATAAAAATGAAAGAGCTCATATTTAGATTGGTTACGTATAAACGTTTCTAATAAAATAAACTTTTCAAAAGGAGAATATCATGAAAAAAACATTAGTTTCAGCTTCAATCGTAGCTGCATTTGCCGTTGGGTCTCTTGCAGGAATTAATATTAGTAGAGCGGATTTACAAAAAAGTACACAAGAACACTTAGTTATGGCTACAAACTGGTTCCAAACATCTGCAGAAAATAAGGCATTACAAATTCAAACGTACAATGTAGCTAAAGAAGAGCTTACAGAAACAATGGTTAAGAAGATTGCTAAGGATAAGAAAAATAAGAAAAAAGCTAAACCTGCTGCAGTTGTATTAGATATCGATGAAACAGTATTAGACAACTCTCCTCACACTGCATGGACAATTAAAAATAATGTTGCATATCCAGAAGGTTGGGATGAATGGATTCATATGGCTAAAGCGGAATTGATTCCAGGTGCGAAGGATTTCTTATTAGCTGCTAAAAGATTAAAAGTGGATATTTATTATATTTCTAACCGTACAGAAGCAGAACGTGCTGATACAGTTAAAAATATGAAATTACATGGTTTACCAAATCTAGATGAAAAGCACTTATTATTAAAATCAACAACATCTCAAAAAGGACCAAGGCAACAAGAGATTGCGAAAACGCATGAAATTGTAATGTTAATTGGTGACAATGCAAACGATCTTTCTGATATTTTCTATAAAGCAGATTTAAATACTCGTTACAATAACGTTGATAAAATTGCAAAAGATTTAGGTGTTAAATATATTCAGCTTCCAAATCCGATGTATGGTGACTTTGAAGGTGCTATTTATAACTATGACTTTAAAAAGACTGAAGATCAAAAAGCAGCTGATCGTTACAACGCTTTAAAAACAATGAAATAAATACTTCCTAAGGGTTAGTGAGGCTTAATGCTCCACTACCCTTTTTTGTTTCATTATTTCCCCCATTCACTTTTTACTTTAGGCATTATCTATTTTCATTCGTAATAAATTATGAATGAATAGAAAATGAATATAATTCGAATTATGGGGGTCATTTCATGCCTTATATTGAAATTAACACCAATACGAAACTACATTATGAAGAGTATGGTGAAGGTCAACCAGTCATTTTTATACATGGTGTGATGATGAGTAGTAAATTTTTCTATAAACAAGTACCCTACTTTAAAGAAGATTATCGTGTCATTACACTAGATTTACGTGCTCACGGACAGTCAACACATGTTATGGATGGTCACACTGTAGCTCAATATGCTAGGGATCTTAAATACTTTATTGATAAATTACAATTAAAAGATGTTATATTAGTTGGATGGTCGATGGGTGCGTTTGTTCTTTGGGATTATGTAAATCAGTTTGGAACAAATCAAATTAAAGCTCTAACGATTGTTGACCAATCTGCGTCAGATTTTATATGGCCAGATTGGGAATTTGGAGCTTTTGATTTTAATATTTTAAAAAATGTAATGCAATCTATTCAAGAGGATCAACATACCTTTAATAGTGAATTTATATACGGCATGTTTAAAGAAAAACCTGATCCGAAGGATCATAAATGGATTTTAGAAGAAATGAACCGATTGCCTGCTGCAATCGCAAGTACAATCGTATTTAATCAAACTGCAGTAGATTATCGTGAAACACTGTCAAATGTAAATGTCCCAACTTTAATTTGCTTTGGTAGCGTTGGCTTCTTTCCATTAACTGCAGGTGAATATATACAAAGTAAAATAAAAGGCGCTAAGTTTGTCCCTTTTTTCAATAGTAGTCATTTATTATTCTTAGAAGAAACGGATAAATTTAATGCTGAACTAGATTTATTTTTTAAAAGTTTACAATAATAATGTTGAAAACAAAAAAAGCGATTCTTAATTGAATCGCTTAAAAAGTATAAAAGTATAGATAGTCAGACTGTTCGATAACTCAGTTTGTCGGGCAGTCTGACATTATTTAAACCAACCTTTTTCTTTTGATTGTTTAATGGCTTCAATTCTATTTTTAACTTCTAATTTATCTAAAATCATTGATATATAGTTTCGTACGGTGCCAGTTTTCAAGCTTAATTCATCAGCAATTTCCTTAGTGTTTTTTCCGTCTGCTACAAGGTTTAATACCTCTATCTCTCGTTCAGTTAAAGGATTCTCCTCACTATAAACATCGTCCATTAATTCAGGAGCATAAATTCGTTTCCCATTCATAATACTACGAATCGAGCTTGCTAATTCTTCGCTTGGGCTATCTTTCAGCAAATAACCTTTTACACCAGCTTTTAATGCTCTTTGAAAATACCCAGAACGGGCAAAAGTTGTTAATATAATGACTTTGCAATCAAACTTTTTTAATTCTTCAGCTGCTTCAAGTCCAGTTTTATTTGGCATTTCAATATCCATAATGCAAATATCAGGTTGCAATTGATTTACAAGTGAAATGGCTTGTTCTCCATCAGATGCTTTTCCAACAACTTCCATATCGTCTTCTAAATTTAGCAAAGAACCTAAGGCCCCTAACAGCATTCGCTGATCTTCAGCTATCACTATTCGAATCATTTAAGTTACTCCTTTTCAATCTGTTTTACATCAATAGGTACTTTCATTATAATAGTAGTCCCATTTTGATTCATTACATCTAGAGAACCGTTTACAAATTCAAGTCTTTCTCTCATTCCAATCAGACCATAGCCTTTTGTGAAATTCTCTTTTGTTGTGCATCCTATTCCATTATCCTTAACGTTGATTATTAGTTCATGGTTAGTTTGATGTAAAGAAATTGAACAGGTTGTTGCTTTACTATGTTTCACTACATTTGTAACAGCTTCTTTTAAACACATACTCACAATATTTTCAGTTAAAAGTGATACATTCGTAAGCGCTAACTCTTCATCACAATCAAATTCGATTTGAGCTGCTAATAAAATCTGCTTCACTCTTATGATCTCATCTTTAATTCGAATACCTCGCATTTGAGATACTATTTTCCGAACTTCATTTAATGCTGTTCTTGCAGTTTGTTGTACATCTCTTATTTCGTTTTGTGCTTGTTCAGGATCTTTTGTAATCAATTTGCGTGCTAAATCACTTTTAAGTCCTATTAAGGAAAGTCGCTGACCAAGAGTGTCATGTAAATCTCTCGCGATTCTTTGTCTCTCCTCTAACTTTACGAGGTCAGAAATTCTTTTATTGGCATCTACCAGTTTTTCTTCTAATTGGCCTCTTTCATTTCGACTATGAATACTAAAAGGTAATAAAATTACACTGATCCAAGTGATGACAACAAATGGTAGTTGTTTAATCATAAAATCTTCTTGAAATATAATTGTGAGGTTGATAGAAATTGTTGTGATTACTAGGTGAATAATATATAGAGTTAAAAAAGTAACGCGGTTTTTCTTATTACCGATTAAATAAGCGTTAAAAAAAGCAAAGTATACATAACTAAATTGAATCGTCATTATGATTGAAATACTAATCAGAATGCTTGACCATAAATAAATTGACCAGCCTTTTGAAATATATGCGATTCTATATAAAACAAAAAATGATACCGTAAGTATGACGCCAAAGACAATTTCAATTGTCGAGGGAGATGAAAGAAATATAAAATAAAATGGCAAGATACTTAAAACAGTCCAAATATATGGAGAAATTCCAGTACTTTTTAAGAAAATGAAATATCTTTTTAACATGAAGTTGTCCTCTTTTTTTAGAAATAAAAAATTGAATCATTTTTAATTTTAACATAATTCCAGACTGTTCGTTTTGTTTAAGTTTTTTGATTGAAAGACATAAATCAAAAGCTCAGACAGAGTCTGAACTTTCGCGATTTACTTTATACATTGCTTTTAATTCTTTAAAGCTTATGAATTTTTTATTTTCTTGATCCCATAATCGGAATTTTAAAGATGATAGACTTGTTTTAAGGGTAATTGTTGGAACGTTTTGTAATGGTAATGTGTTATTATGAACATCTTCTAAATGATAATTTGGAACTCTAGGACTTAAATGATGTACATGGTGATAACCAATATTTCCTGTTAACCATTGCAATAATTTCGGAAGCTTATAAAATGAACTTCCTTCAACTGCTGCTTTAACATAATCCCAATTTTCGTCTTCTTCGAAATATGAATCCTCGAATTGATGCTGTACATAGAATAACCATATTCCAAGTGCTGCACTTACGAAAAAGATTGGCCCTTGAATGATTAAAAAGTTTTCCCATCCGATTTGCCAACAAAATAACGCTGATAATCCTACGATGGCAATATTTGTTATATAAGTGTTTAATCTCTCTTTTAATTTTGCATTTTTTGCGTTAAAACGATTTGAAATGAGTACGATGTAAATTGGTCCAAATCCAAACATAATCAATGGGTTACGATATAGTCTATATGCAAGCTTCGTCCAAACAGATGCTGAAACATACTCTTCTACAGTTAGAACCCACATATCACCAACGCCTCGTTTATCTAAGTTACTACTCGTTGCATGATGAATTGAATGACTATGCTTCCATTGACTAAAAGGAAATAAAGTAACAATTCCAGTAATGGTTCCTAAAATTTTATTAGCAGTCTTGTTTTTAAAGAATGATTGATGACAACAATCATGAAAAATAATAAAAATTCTAATTAAAAATAAGGCTGCAGCTAAATCAAAAATTAATGTTAAAAAAATTGAAGTGGATAAACTTTTATAAGCAAGTATCCATAAAATAATAAATGGTACAAAGGTGTTAATAATTTGCCATACACTAGCTTTTAAATTTGATTTTTCATAAGGGATAATTTGTTTTCGCAAATTCTTTTGATTTTGTTGTTGTGACATTTACTATTTCCTTTCTTAATTTCAATACTTAGTTTTAAGATGTAATCCTAATTATAAATAGTTAGATTATACATTGGTAGTAGCAGGCGTCATGTGTTATATATGACAAATGTCATATAGCTCGTAATCGTTTACAATTTTTATTCATTTAGTGACACAATATAATTTTTATTTTTTTCCTCATATTTATGCTATTAAATTAAAATTAAAAAGTGCATATCAAAAATTACTGGATATAAAAAAGCAATACTTTTAAAAGTATTGCTTGTTGATCATGATTTAATCATTTCCACTTTCTTTTTCTTTTTAATTTTACCAAAAGGTTTAAAATAAGTAACAATCGTCATTACAGTCATGCAAATTAAATTAAATATGCCTGTAATAATAATAGATAACCAAGATGTCTTAAAATCATTAGATGATAATGCATCTATTCCAAGCTGGTTAGCGTATTTAATTAATAGTGCAAACCAATCATTTATAAAAAATATTCCTAAAAGGATAATTAAAATCGTTAAAACAAGTTTAATCACGACCCAATAATATTTAACCAGTCCCCACTGGGTCCAAATAGATAATAATATTCCAGTAATGAGTGTAGCAAGTGCAGGAAATTTTAATAATGTTTCATCGATGATATGCATGCTTGATAATGTATAGATTAATTGACTTCCGTTTTCTGCATTTTTTAAGTAAAAGCCTAGTAAAATAAGACTCAATGTTGCTCCAAACCAAGCGCAAAATGCAATTACGTGTATACTTACTAAAATATTTTTTTTAGTTAAATTTATTTTCTTTTTAGTCATCATTATTCCTCCATTAACTATTCTTTATGTTTCAAATCATAATTAATAAATATAAAACAACTATTACTAAATCCTTAAATTTTTCTTAAATAAACTCAGATAATTTCATATCTGTAAAAAATATAATTTAATATAAAAAAACCGCCAAATTCTTTTGTTTAGCGGTTTTACATATTTGATTTGAACCGATATCCTGCACCCCACACGGTTTCAATATAATCTGGATTTGATGGATCATTTTCAATTTTTTCACGTATCTTTCGAATATGTACAGTCACTGTTGAATTATCACCAATCGAATCAAACCCCCAGATCCGGTCAAATAAATGATCTTTACTAAACACTTGATTAGGATTTGAAGCAAGAAACGTTAGTAAATTGAATTCTTTTGTCGTAAAGATTTTTTCTTCACCTTCAACGAAAATTTTTCGTGACTGTTGATTGATCAATAATCCCCCAACCTGTATTTGGTTGTCATTTTGATCTTTTTGGACTAAACGATTATATCTTGATAGATGTGCCTTTACTCTCGCTACTAACTCACTTGGACTAAATGGTTTAACAATAAAGTCATCAGCACCTAAACCAAAGCCTCGTATTTTATCAATATCATCAGTTTTAGCTGAAACCATTAAAATTGGAATCTCTTTACTTTCACGAATTTTTTTACATATTTCATACCCGTTTATATCTGGTAGCATGATGTCTAATAATATAAGGTCAAACTGTTCATGAAGGGCTTTATTTAAACCTTTTTGACCATTCGTCTCTATTTCAACTATCATTCCGTCAATTTCTAAATAATCTCTTTGAAGCTCAGCAATACTTTGGTCATCTTCTATGATTAAAATTTTGTTCATACTATCTCCTTAATACCAGTGACCTTATTTAATGTAAGATAAATACTTGTATAAACCCCTTCTTCACTTTCTGCCCACACTTGTCCACCATGTTCTTCAATTATTCGTTTTACAATTGCAAGTCCAAGTCCGGATCCACCACTCATTGCATTTCTAGACTGATCAACACGATAAAATTGATCAAAAATATAAGGTAAAACTTCTTCAGAAATTCCTTTTCCATTGTCCGTACATTCAATAATCACTTTTTCATTTTCTTCAATTAATTTTATCGATATATGCTTTTCTGACTTATCCATATATTTCAAACTATTTTGGATGACATTAGTAAATACTCGCTTAAATTGTTCTCTTTCCATAATCACGAATATGTCATTATGTTTGCTAACATTTTCATAAGTAATCATGACTTGAATATTGTCTAAATCAAACTGTAACTCTTCAATACGATCTAATAAATAATGATGTATATTTACGTCTTCAAAATGAAATGGTACTCGCTTTAAATCTAATTTCGAATATAAGAAAAGTTCATCAATTAAATGATCCATGTGTAAAGTTTTAGTATGAATGGTTTGGATATACCTTTCCATTTTCTCTGGTGTATTGGCAATACCATCTTGAATTCCTTCTACATATCCTTTAATTGAAGTCATGGGCGTTTTAAGATCATGTGATATATTTGCAATTAATTCTTTTCGATTTTGTTCATACTTTTGTTGTAATTCGGAGGATTCTTTTAGGCTTTTTCTCATTAATTCAAAACTTTGTGCAAGTTGACCGATTTCATCCTTACGATAAGGCTCCATTTGAAAATCTAGATTACCTTCTCGAATTTTTCTTGCAGCATCATTTAAGCCTCTAATTGGTTTAATGATACTTCTTGAAACAAAATAAGACAGTAAAGCATTCGTAACAGCAAAGATTGGGATAATGATACCAAAACGGAAAAAATAAAATGCATGTGTGCGTTGCCCACTGTCTGTTGGATCAAAAGAATTGAAGAAAAACATGTCCAGGATTATTTGTAAAAGAATAAAAGTTATAATTGGGATAACAATCATTGCAATATTTGAAAATATTAAGCGTTTACGTATTGACAATTTACAACCAACTTTCATGTTTAAATATTTTACGAGTAAATGTCTTATAACTATTGTAAATCTTAACCATAAAAAATTAAATGAACCTTATATAAATCTTAAGTAATTCTTAAATCTGCTCACTTTTAAATTAAAATAACAATTAAATAGACATTAAAAAGAGGTTGAGACAAAGTCAATTAGACATGAGGAGCTTCTTTATTTTAGAGTATATATTTCTAACTTTTTTGTTTTAGAGATTATTGTGTTGATTTCCACTCCAGGCTGCTCGCTTTCCGTGGGGCTAAGCTTGAGCCTCCTCGGCACGCCTCAGGGGTCTCAGACTTCCCGCTATTCCCACAGGAGTCGAGTAGCCTTCCGTTTCAATCATATTCTTAATCATCAGTGCACTCAAATAAAAATTTATCAAAACTGCTCAATGATTGTTGGAATTTCTAATAAATCATCAATCATAAATTCAGCAAAAAAGTCTTCCCAGTAAGTATCTTTTTTCCAAATCACTTTCATACCAGCATTTTTAGCACCATTGTAATCATTTTCAGGATGATCACCAATATAAACTGCCTCTTCTGGTAGTACGTCAAAAAATGTAAGCGCACGATGAAACAAGTTTGGATTTGGTTTGCTTAATCCTTCTTTTTCTGAAATTAAAATGATTGGAAAATGAGATTCTAACCCTAATGCCTTCACATTATCCATTTGAAACTGTTCTTTTCCATTTGTAATGAGTCCTAATCTATATGATTTTTGCTTTAATTCATGTAACATTTCAAAAAGATTCGGAAATGGTTCACAGAAATGTTGAAAATTATGTATGTAATCTTCTAATAAATCTTCAAACTTTACACCTTTAATATCGAATCCTTCTATTAATTGTTTATAAACTTGATCTTTCCATACATACCCTCTATTATCTAATTCAATAAATCTTGTACGATATTTATCTATTGAAATATGTGAAAAATATTTTTTAAACCTTTCATATTGATCATTAATAAATTGGATAAGTGATGCTTGACGATTTAGAAGTGTACCATCTAAATCAAATAGAACTACTTTAATCATTAAATTTTACCTCCATAAATTGAATTAACTCAAAAGTTTCATTGACTAATAACTGATATCTTCATTGTAATCAAATTTATTTTCAATAATTAGGTATTTTTTACGAATATGAATTTAAAACATAGTTATTTAACCATTCGCCCAAACAATCACACCCAATTTCTCATACTTTATAAAGATTGATAACGAAGGAGTTGATATGAATGGATTATTATCCACATTATAGAGTGTTTCCTGGTCAACCAGGTGGGTTCCCTGGTCAACCAGGTGGGTTTCCAGGCCAACCAGGCGGGTTTCCAGGCCAACCAGGTGGGTTTCCAGGTCAGCCGGGCGGCGGGCAACATGGTGCACCAACGTCCCCTCCACCATCTTTTGTACCTCAACAAACAAGTGCAAGTTTATTTGCTGTAGATCCGGGAGCAATTGCAGGTTGTCGATTTAGATATACTTATGTATGGCTAAATAATGGCGAAGCTTTTTGGTTTTATCCGACATTTGTAGGACGTAGATCAGTTGCAGGTTTTAGATGGTTCGGATTTTTCTGGTCATACTTTGGAATAGATACAAACCGTATTAGATCGTTTACTTGTTTCTAAAAACTATAAAAAATCCTTGTGCTTATAGCTCACAAGGATTTTTTTTTAGTATTAAATAAATATTTCATTGCCGATATGATAAAAATGAACTTGATTTCTTCCATTTAATTTAGCTGTATACAACGCTTTATCTGCGTAATCGATTGCATCTTCCATTTTATTCGATAAGTTAGGAACCAATGACACGACACCTATACTAATTGTAACGAATTGATTAACACCTGAGTTCATATTTGGAATTTTAAGGTCTAATACACTTTTCCGTATCTTTTCAGCAATAATACATGCTCCCTTTTCATCGGTATCACATATTCCAATGAATTCTTCACCGCCAAATCGTGCACAGAAATCTGAAGTTACATCTAATGTTTTAGAGACTGTATTCGCAACAATTTTTAAACACTTATCTCCTTCTAAATGACCATATGAATCATTAAACTTTTTAAAAAAGTCTATATCAAAAATGATTAGAGATAATGGTTTTTGTGATGCTTGCGCCTCTTCCCATTTTAATTTATACATCTCTTCAAAATAACGTCTGTTAGGTATCCCTGTTAAACCATCGGAAATAGAAAGTTGATGAAGTAATTTATTAGCTTGTTGTAGTTTTCTTTCTGTGTTTTTTTGCTCAGATATATCTCTAAATACGACCATTGTCGCTTCTTTAGTTTCATAAATAATATTAGACTCGGAGAATGAGAGATCCACTGCTTTTCCATCAAGACGGGTAAAGTTATTATCTTTTTGTACAATAGTATCTCGAAATTGACTAAATATTTCAAAGCTATCAAATGATTTTGATTTTAAATTCGGATCTAATAAATGAAATATGTTTAGACCGATTAAATCTTTTGATTTTTCAGTACCTAATAATGTTCCTGCTTTTTCATTCGCTAACATGATGATTCCATTTTTATGAACAAAAATCCCATCTGGTGATGTTTCAATTAAGCTTCTATATCTTTCTTCACTTTCTTTTAAGGCAAGCTTTATTTCTTCATTTCTATTTAAAAAGCTGATAAACACCGCTATAAATAGACCACCCATTAAAATAAAACTTTCACATATTGGCATCATAGGGAAAAGTTGATGTGAATATTTTATATGCTGAATAAAGAAGAACGAACTACTTAGAATCATTACACATAGAATCATATAAATCCATTTAAACCAGTAATTTTTTACTAACTTCGAAATGAAGCCACTCATGATCACATTAATGGAAATAGTAATGAATGCAAAAATCGACCCTTCATTAATTCCGAAGTATAACATCCGAAAAGCTACTATAATCATACCGGTAATGATAGCTGCTCTAAAGCCACCGAAATACGCTGCTGATATAATAGCGAGTTGTCTAAAATCTAAGATGTTAATTTCAAATACATGAATTCCAAACAAAATTAAGATAATGCCGAAAATACCATGTATCATACCTACTACAATTTGAAACTTATTAGGCAATTTTTGGCGTAATATATTTTGAAGTCGATGAAAGCCAAACAAGAAAAATATGAATAACGAAAAATTTAAAAATAAATCTTTTATCATCTTTAGCACCTATTTACATTTAATATAGCTGTTCAAGGACATTGTTCCTATTGGAAAATTCATTAACTGATGAAAACTTCAATATAGCAACAATCCCTTCTCAAAAAAGCCTTAATAATAAATACAAGTTGGACGAAATAAAGTACAAACAATCAATTTATTTATAGAAACAATCCCATTAAGACAGTATGATAGTATCGTCCATCAATAAATGTATCTTCTTTTATTATTCCTTCAATCTCAAAACCTAGTTTTTTATATAAACGAATTGCTTTTGTATTATCTTCATTACAAGTCAATTGAATTTTCCTCGTGATGGTATTTTGTTTTGACCAATCAATAAGGTATTCCATTAAACTATTTCCTAATTGTAATCCCCAATATTCCTTTTTAATAACGATGCCTAATGATCCAACATGCTTGGTACGTGCTGCTTGACTAGAATGAATCGAGGCAATGCTGATGATTTGTTCATTTAATGTAACTAATAGAATGATCGTATTCTGTTGTTCTTTTGAATTCATTAAAGATGTTTTATATTCTTCAAGATCTCTTTTAAATTCATTTTCGCCAAAAGATAGAAAATTTGTTTCTCCTCCGACAATATTATAAAAATCAATGATCGATTGCGCGTCATCCTTAGAAGCTTCCCGAACAGTTACAATCAGATCGTTTTTTAACTTTATTTTGAACATGTCAATGACTCCTTTTCAAACAAAAAAGAGCCGCATTTGCAGCTCACTACTTCGTATTTTATTAAATAATTTATTTTTCACTATTCATCATATCATATTGCAAATGATTTTCCATTTTATTCTCTATCAATTTTTTCTTTTCGCTTGTAATGACTACTAAGGCAGCACCAAGTAAAACAATTGCACCACCAACTAATTGTAATAATTTCATGTTTTCGTTTAAAAGAATAGTAGAAAAAATAATCGTAATAACTGGTTC
>Ga0209676_1001641_pt1 | contig 19653 bp, 17 predicted proteins | sample AraplaCvi_mLB_r2_FD_184282 | JGI IMG/M metagenome (GOLD analysis project Ga0209676, IMG submission 184282) | Arabidopsis root microbial communities from North Carolina, USA - plate scrape MF_Cvi_mLB_r2 (SPAdes) (version 2) | ecosystem: Host-associated > Plants > Roots > Endosphere | place: USA...
AGGATCAGACCGAGCATGGCCGTGCCATTGACCCAGATCATCCCGATCAGGACCGCCTTGCCCGTACTGATGGTGTCGCCCTCGCGTGTCATGCGCCGAGCCTAGCCGGTGAGTCGCCCGCGCTCCAAGGACCCCGGAAGACCTCAGCGCCGCTTTCGCACCGTCCCCGCCACCACCGCCGCGCCCGAGGCGACGACCAGCAGGTCCTCGATCAGCCCGCTCTTGGTCTGGCCGATCTTGCGCATGGCCGTTTTGCGGCCCGCCAAGGTCAGATAGGCCAGCGGCACGGCGGTCAGCACGGCCACCAGTCCGCCCGCCCGCTCCCGCCCCTTGGGAGCCAGGGCCGAACCGGCGATGCCCGCGCTCATGACCCGGGCCAACAGGCCCAGGAAGACCGTGCGGTCCGGCGCCGACTTCATCTTGTCCCCGAACAACTCGCCCACGCCCATGGCCAGCGCCCCCGCGGTGAACAGCGGATGGGTCAGCAGGCGCAGCTTTCCGGGCGTCTTGCGATGCGCCAGATGCGCGCCGGCCAAGGCGGCCATGGGGGTCATCGACCGGGCGCTGGCGACGGCGCCGATCAGGGCGGAGGGCAGGAGTTCGGTGGCTTTCATCCTCGCCCAACCCGCCGCAGCGGATTTCGGTTCACCCGCCGTCGCGGATTAGCCCTCGGCTTCGGCCCGCGCCTCTTCCGCCCCCCGGACGCCGGGAACGGCGATGCAGCGCTGGCGCGTGCCGCCGCCGGGCACGGCCTCGACGCGCGGCGCGATCGAGCTGACCGTGGTCCCGTCCGCCGCATAGGTGCCCAGGAACTGGCAACCGGTCTGAAGGTCGGTCAGCACATAGACGCCCGGCTGGTCGGTCGGCGTCTTGGCCAGGGTCGCGCCGACGGCGCCCCGCAGCGCCGCCGCCGGATCGTCGAGGATCTGCTGCGCCTGGGCCGAGCGGGTGTTGATCTCCTCCGCCGTGGCCTGGGCCTGGGCGGCCTTGTCCTGGATCTCCTGCAGGCCGGAGGTGTCGATGTCACAGGCCGTGACGGCGACGGCGAGGGCGGAAACGGCGAGGCAGGTCAGGATTTTCATGCCCCTACCCTGCCCCAGCGCCGCCCCGCGGTCAGGCTGACACATGGTCTCACCGGGCCGTCTGCCTTGACCCCGCCTCACCCGCGTGGCCTTTGCGCCGCCTGATGAAGACCGCCGATTTCGACTTCCACCTGCCCGACGACCACATCGCGCTGCGCCCTGCCGAGCCGCGCGATTCCGCGCGCCTGCTGGTCGTGCGCCAGGAGGGGCTGGAGGACCGGATCATCCGCGACCTGCCCGACTTCCTGCGCCCCGGCGACGCCCTGGTGTTCAACGACACCCGCGTGATCCCGGCCCGCCTGTCCGGCGTGCGTCAGCGTATCGGGCCGGAAGGCGAGACCCTGACGGTCGAGGTCGAGGCCACCCTGCACCACCGCGACGCCCCCGACGTCTGGTCGGCCTTCATGAAGCCCGGCAAGCGCATCAAGGCCGGCGACCGGATCAGGTTCGGTGCCATCACCGACGGCGCCTGCGAACTGGGCCGTCTCGACGCCGTCGTCGCCGACAAGGGCGAGGACGGATTGGTGGTGCTGAAGTTCGATCTGTCGGGCCCGGCCCTGGATGACGCCATCCGCGATGTCGGGGTCATGCCCCTGCCGCCCTATATCGCCGCCAAGCGGCCCGAGGACGACCGCGACCGCTCGGACTACCAGACCGTCTTCGCCGAGCATGACGGCTCGGTCGCCGCCCCGACGGCGGGCCTGCATTTCACCCCCGCCCTGCTCGAGGCGATCCGCGCCCGGGGCGTCTCGACACACGCGGTGACCCTGCACGTCGGCGCCGGCACCTTCCTGCCGGTCAAGGCCGACGACACCGCCGACCACAAGATGCACAGCGAATGGGGCGAGGTCTCGCAGGCGACCGCCGACGCCCTGAACGCCGTCCACGCGAACGGCGGCCGCATCGTCTGCGTCGGCACCACCTCCCTGCGCCTGCTGGAGAGCGCCACGGGCGAGGACGGCGTGGTGAAGCCGTTCCATGGCGACACGGCCATCTTCATCACGCCCGGCTACCGCTTCCGCGCCGTGGACGTGCTGATGACCAATTTCCACCTGCCGAAGTCGACCTTGTTCATGCTGGTCAGCGCCTTCGCCGGGATGGACGTGATGAAGGCCGCCTACGGCCATGCTGTCGCGGATGGATACCGGTTCTATTCCTACGGGGATGGATCGCTACTTTTCCGCGAAAGTTGACCTCGCAAATTCTCAAAGATCGTCGATACTCGACACACTAGACCTGAGAGGGGCGTCGTGTCGGATCAGCAGGGATCAGGGCGTTGGCTCGCAGCGGTGACAGCGGTCCTGGCGCTAGTCGGCGTGGCCGCCGGAAAGGCCTGCCTCCACATGGGCGGGTTCGCCGACAATGCCGTCAGCAGCGCGTCCAGATACGGAGACAGTGCGGTTGTCCATGGCGACGACTTTATCCCCCCGCCCAGTCGTGCGGAGGACGCGGCCGCTTCGGGGCCCCTCCCGCACGGCGGCGTGGGTTCAGCAACGGCGCGTCGCGAAAATGAATGGGCCGACGCCGGCAGGGATCTGGCGACGGACCTCAGTCAGGAAGCTCTGGAGGAATGCGTCTCCCAGCTCGACATCAGCGAGCTCGATGAGAACCACCGCCCCAAGGATCCCTCCGTGTGCGCGCAGTTGGTCAAGCCATAACCCCTCCCCCCGCGCGCTCTGATCGGATAAAGAGCGCCGCCTGATGACCTTCCCCTTCGACATCTCAAAGACTGACGGCCGCGCGCGCACCGGCGTGCTCAAGACGCCGCGCGGCGACATCCGCACCCCCGCCTTCATGCCCGTCGGCACCGCCGCCACGGTCAAGGCGCTGACGGTCGATCAGGTCAAACAGACCGGCGCCGACATTCTGCTGGGAAACACCTATCACCTGATGCTGCGGCCCGGGCCCGAGCGGATGGAGCGGCTGGGCGGCCTCCATAAGTTCATGCAGTGGGACAAGCCGATCCTGACCGACAGCGGCGGCTTCCAGGTCATGTCCCTGGCGGGCATCTCCAAGCTGACCGAGGAGGCGGTGACCTTCTCCAGCCATATCGACGGCTCCAAGCACGTCCTGACGCCCGAGCGCTCGATCGAGATCCAGGCCGACCGCATCGGCTCGGACGTCGTCATGCAGCTGGACGAATGCGTCGCCTGGCCCGCCGAGGAGAAGCGCGCCCGCGAGGGGATGGAGCTGTCCGCCCGCTGGGCCCAGCGCTCCAGGAACGCCTTCGGCACGCGAGACACTCAGGCCCTGTTCGGCATCCAGCAGGGCTCGACCTTCCAGAATCTGCGCCAGGAGTCCTCGGACCGCCTGCGTGAGATCGGCTTCGACGGCTACGCCATCGGCGGACTGGCCGTCGGCGAGGGCCACCAGGCCATGTGCGAGGTGCTGGACTACGCCCCCGAGATGCTGCCCGCCGACCGCCCCCGCTATCTGATGGGCGTCGGCAAGCCGGTCGATCTGGTCGAGGCGGTCTGGCGCGGCGTCGACATGTTCGACTGCGTCCTGCCCACCCGCGCCGGCCGCCACGGCCAGGCCTGGACCTGGAACGGCCCGATCAACCTGAAGAACGCCCGCTTCGCCGAGGATCAGGACCCGCTGGACCCGGAAGTCCCCTGCCCGGCCTCGCAGGACTATTCAAAGGCCTACCTGCATCACCTGATCCGCGCCGATGAGATCCTCGGCAAGATCCTGCTCAGCTGGCACAACATCGCCTTCTTCCAGGCCCTGACCGCCGCCATGCGCGCCGCCATCGCCGAGGGCCGCTTCGACCAGTTCCGCAAGGACTTCCACGCCCGTCACGTGTCGAACTGACCATGCGGATCGAGAAGTCAGGCTTCCACGCCTACAACACCTATCTGGAAGAGCCGCCGCGCCCCGGCGGAAACGAGACCGCGCTGCACCGCCACGTGATCATCATCGGCGGCGACAAATATTCCTTCTTCGCCCATTGGTCCGGCAAGTTCGCGCACAAGGGCGAACGGATTTCCTTTGACTGGGACTGGGACCGCACCGGCGAATTCCGCAACATCGACAAGCCGACCTTCCAGGCCTTCGCCAAGGACGGCAGCGTCCAGATGCGGGGCGACCGCAGCGACAAGCCTCGTCGCTAGCGCCTAGCGCCGGCTTCCCCCGCGCGGCCGGAACCAGCTGGGGGCCGCGGGCGGGGCGCAGTTGCGCTGCATCCCCGTCCCCTTCAGGAAGGCCCGGCGCATCCGCCCGGCCTGAATGGCCGATTGCACGTGCAGCCGATGCTGCTCGGCCCCGCTCAGGTGGCGAATCCACGCCCGGCCCGGGATGAAGTCGGTCGTCGCGTCGCGGATCGCGTCCAGCGCCGCCTTGGACGCCGCGTCCGCCGCCCGCTCGCTGAGATAGGGATTGTCCGGCGCCGGCGGCTCGTCCGTGTCCGGTCCCAGCGCCTCGTTCAGCCGCGCGATCTCGGTGCCGATGGTGGTGCACTGGTTCAGGTTGCGCAGATCATAGGGATTGGCCTCGGCCTGCAGCAGCACGGTCGGGATGTACTCCCGGCGCAGGTTCAGGTCGTCCAGCGGCGCGGTCGCCGCCGCCCCCAACCCGGAGCCGAAATCACGCACGGCCTGTCCGCCTCCACAGGCGGCGAGGGCGAAAAGGGGGAGAAGAAGAAGGAGACGGCGCATGGGCCTATCAACCACGCCCGCGCGTCCCGCGAAAGTCGGAGGCGGCGGTCCGACCCGGAGCCAATGAAGGTTCGGAAGGGACCGCCGCGCCCGGCCGCCCGCGAACGGACGGCCGACGACCACGCTGCCGCATCGTCCGCCGCAAGACTATGCCCACCCGTCTCAAATCCATCGCCCGCGGCCCAAAAAGGCGCGGCGGGTGGTCGCATCAACTATCGGGAAATCCGCCGTCGGAAGGCGGAAGGATGATGGTACGTCCTCTCGGGCTCGAACCGAGGACCCTCTGATTAAAAGTCAGATGCTCTAACCAACTGAGCTAAGGACGCACATCGTCTCCGGTCGCGTCGGCGAATCCGGAGGCGCGGCTTTTCCGACATAGAGGCGTCCGGGTCAAGCACCGCCTCGACAGGTTCACGCCGCAACCGCTACGCAAGGCGCATGACCACGCCCGCCAAGCCCCTCGCCGGCCTTCGCATTCTCGAGTTCGACGGCCTCGGGCCCGTGACCTTCGCGGGCATGGTGCTGGCCGACATGGGGGCGCAGGTGCTGCGCCTGACCCGCAGCGCCTCGGCGGGCGCCGCCGTGTTCAGCGACGTGGGCGGCGAGGTCCTGCACCGGGGCCGCGCGGCGGTCGGGGTCAATTTGAAGGACCCCGCCGACCATGCCCGCATCCTGGAGCTGGTCGACGGCGCCGATGCGGTCATCGAGGGCTTCCGGCCCGGCGTCATGGAGCGGCTGGGCCTCGGGCCCGAGGCCCTGACCGCGCGCAACCCCCGGCTGGTGTTCGGCCGGGTGACCGGCTGGGGCCAGAGCGGGCCGATGGCGGACAAGGTCGGCCACGACATCAACTACATCGCCCTCAGCGGCGCCCTGTATCCGACCGGCGAGCCGGACCGCCCCCCTCGCCCGCCGCTGAACCTGATCGGAGACTACGGCGGCGGGGCCATGTTCCTGGTCGCCGGGGTGCTGGCCGCCCTGCTGGAGGCCAAGACCACCGGCAAGGGCCGGGTGGTGGACGCCGCCATGACCGACGGGTCGGCCCTGCTGACCGCCCTGTTCCACGCCTTCCGCCCGCGCGGCCTGTGGAGCGACGCGCGGGGCTCGAACCTGCTGGACGGCGGCGCGCCCTTCTATCGCTGCTTCACCTGCCGGGACGGCAAGTTCGTCGCCGTAGGCGCGCTGGAGCCCCAGTTCTACGCCGCCCTGATCGCCGGCCTGGGCCTGACGCCGGACGAGGCGCCGCAGTTCGACATGGCGAACTGGCCCGCCCTGCACGCCCGGTTCGAGGCCCTGTTCGCCACCCGCGACCGTGACGACTGGGCCGCCCATTTCGGGGGCACGGACGCCTGTGTCACCCCGGTGCTGGCCCTGGGCGAGGCGCCGGCGCATCCGCACAACGCCGCGCGGGCGACCTTTGTGGATCAGGGCGTGGTCCAGCCCGCCCCCGCGCCGCGCTTCGGCGGTCAGGCGACGCCGGAAGCCCAGCCTCCCGCCTTGTCGTTGGATGAGGCTTTGGCGGCCTGGCGCTAGGCCGCCCGGGTCGCGTCGGTTTCGGTCGCGCAGGCCGAGACCAGGGCCCCCGCCAACGCAGCCGGATCGATCGGCTTGGTCAGGAAGGCGTGGACGCCCGCCGCCTCCCAGGCCGCCCGGTGCACATCCAGCGCATTGGCGGTCAGGGCCACCACCGGCGTGTTCGCATTGGCCTGTCCCGACTGACGGATGCGGCGCGTGGCCTCCAGCCCGTCCATGACCGGCATCTGCATGTCCATCAGGATGGCGTCGAACCGCTCCACCGCCGCCGCCTCCAGCGCCTCGGCCCCGTTCTCGACCAGGGTCAGGCGGCAGCCGTGCGGTTCCAGCAGCAGCTTGAGGATGCGGCGGTTCACCTCGTGGTCGTCCGCGGCCAGGATCGATCGGCCCGCCAGCGTGCCCGCCACCTCGACCTCGGCCAGCGCCTCGGCCGGACGCGAGGCCGAGGCTTCGACTGGAATGGACAGGGTGAAGGTCGAACCTTCGCCCAGCTTGCTTTCCGCAATCAGGGTCCCGCCCATGATCTCGGCCAGCTTGCGGCTGATCGACAGACCCAGCCCCGTGCCGCCATAGCGCCGGGTCGTGCCCGCGTCGGCCTGTTCGAAGCTGTTGAACACATGGGCCAGCCGGTCCGCCGGGATGCCGCAGCCGGTGTCGGCCACCGACACCCGCAGCTGTCCGTCGATCCAGTCGGCCGAAACGGTGATGCGCCCCTGATCCGTGAACTTCACCGCGTTGGAGATCAGGTTGAACAGGATCTGCTGGAAGCGCAGCGGGTCGGCCCGGACACACTCCGGCACGGCGTCGGAGGCTTCGACCACCAGCGCCACCCCGCCCGCTGCCGCGCGCGGCTCCCACAGGCGGGCCAGCGACGACAGGCGCGCGCGCACGTCCATGTCGTCCAGCTCCAGCTCCATCTTGCCGGCCTCGATCTTGGAGAAGTCGAGCACGTCGTTCAGCAGGCCCATCAGTACGTCGCCCGCGTCCGTCAGCATGGACACGTGCTCGGTCTGACGCCCGTCCAGATTGGTCCGGCGCAGCAGGTTGGCGGCCGAGATCACCGCGTTCATCGGGGTGCGGATCTCGTGGCTGATGATCGCCAGGAAGTCGGACTTGGCGGCGCTGGCCTCCTCAGCCTTCTCGCGTGCCGACTGCAGCAGCGTCGTCGTGGTCGAGCTCTGGCGAACCGCCACCACCAGGTGGCTCATGTACAGGATGCAGCCGAAGGCGATCAGCAGTTCCTGCCAGCTGCCCGTGAGGATGGCGCTCACGACTGGCAGGCCCAGGAAATAGGCCCCGTGCGGCGCGACGGCCGAGATCAGGATGGGCCGCGCGTGGTGCATGTGCAGGCTGACGTGCAGCAGGCCGCCGGCCACCTGCACCATGGCGAACACCCGCCCGGTGTCCCCGCCCGCGAACCACAGCCAGGCCGCGATGGAGGAATAGACCGCCACGCCCAGGGCGGTGACCGCGCAGGACAGGATCAGATAGCCCCGAGTGGGCTCCCACTGCGGATTGCGGCGATAGCGGCGGAACACGGCCCAGTCCAAGGCCTGGGTGGCCAGCACGGCGACGAACCAGACGATCGGCCAGATGCCGGGCGCGACGAACCCGGCCGTCGCTCCGATCACGGCGGCCAGGGCGAGGCGGGTCTTGAGCTCCCGGTATCGCACTTGCGACACCCAGGCGTAGGCGGTGGCTGACATTGGCCGTTTTCTCCCGACCTTCAGGTTGCACTGAAATGTGAAAGGATTGGTTGCCGCGCATGGTGACCGACGCGGGGAACGCCGCTACACGGCTCAAGCGTGGCAGGAAGCGCCGACAGGTGCGTTCCGGCCCGAAACACTCTATGGAACAGGCGATACGGCCGCGCGTTGGAAGGCCGAGCTTCGGGGAAGACTTCGACCATGAAACGCCTTGCCGCCCTTCTGGCCCTGACCGGCGCCTTCGCCGTCGCCGCTTGCGACGACCCGCGCCCGTCAGACGAGGACAGCCTGGCCGACAAGGCCGCCGAACAGACCCTGCCGCCCGTCGCCGAGGATGCGGGGGTCCCTGCTGAGGCCGTCGCGCCGACGCCGCCTCCGCCGACCGATTCCACCACCCTGCCGCCCGAAAAGCGCACGTCGGAAGAATCCGTCCAGCCGGAAAGCGAAACCCTGTTCTATTGAAGCCGGCGTTCAGCGGGGGCTGAGCATCGCGCGGGCGAGACGACGGCGGGGGAGCGCTGTCCTGATGTATGGGCCGACAGGCCTCTGACGAAGGTTTGAGTTTGACGCCAAGGCCCGCCCTCTTCCTCTTCAGCCTGGCGGGCATGGCCATCGCGTCCACCGCCGCGGCGGACCCGCGCGCCCAGATTCGCGGCGAGATGGACGGGACCCTGCGCGAACAGCTGGTCCGGGCCGTGGGGGAGGTCGACGGACCGCCCTCCAATCGCTTCGAGGCCCGCCGCCGCGCGCGCGGCGCCATGGAGGCCGCCGAGGCCCTGCTTCGCTCCGAGGGCTACTACCAGCCGAGCCTCGAGGACATCGTGGAGGGCGAGGACGCGCCGGTCGCCGTGGTCAGCGTCACCCCCGGTCCCCGCTTCCTCCTGGCCGCGCCGACCGTCCGCTGGGTCCCACCCGAGCCGCAGGGCGAAGAAGCCCAGGCCATCGCCGCCGACACCGGGCTCAAGGCCGGAGATCCGGGTCGCGCCGTGGACGTCATCGCCGCCGAGGGCCGCGTCGTCGCCGGCCTGATCCGCAACGGCTATGCCGACGCCCGCGCCGAGCCGCGCCGCGTCGTCGTCGACCACGCCGCCTTCACCGTCCAGCCCACCTACAACATCGCCGCCGGCCAGCTGGTGAAACTGGACGGCGTCCGGCTGGAGACACGCGGCCCGACCAATCCCGACTGGGTCGCCGGCCTGGCGCCCTGGTCCGAGGGCGACACCTACGATCCCGAGGATGTGGCCGAGCTGGAGCGCCGCCTGCTGGAGACCGGCGTCTACGACGGCGTCGGCGTGGCCCTGGCCCCGGCGGACCAGACCAATGCGGCAGGCAACCGGCCCATCGTCGTCACCCTGACCGACCGGCCGCGCCGCATCCTTGAGGCGGGCGCCACCTTCTCCAGCGCCGAGGGCTCGGGCGTCGATGTGCGCTGGACCTGGCACAACCGCTTCCACCGCGCCGACACCCTGGTCTGGGAAGCGCGCATCGCCGACGTCGACAGCCGCCTGGGCGCCGACCTCAGCCTGCCGCACTGGCGCAATCCCGGTCAGACGCTGAAACTGTCCGCCGCCCTGGTGAACGAGAACACCGACGCCTACGACCGCGCCGCCCTCACCCTGGCCGCCGATCTGCAACAGCGCATCGGCAAGACCTCATGGTTCAGCTACGGCCTCGGCCTCGACGCGGGCCACTACAACGAGAACCGCTACGACCCGGTCACCCAGCTGCCGGTCAACTTCAACCGCGACCTCTACATCCTGACCGGCCGGGGCAGCTTCTATCTGGACCGCTCCAACGACCCGCTGGACCCGACCACCGGCTGGCGTCTGACCGTCTCGGCCCAGCCCACGGCTGTGGGCGGCGAGGAGTCGGTGCTGTTCCTGCGCGCCGAGAGCCAGGCCACCGCCTATCTGCCGCTTCAAGAGAATGCCAAGACCGTGCTGGCCGGCCGGGTGCGGCTGGGCTCCATCCTGGGCGGCGAAGAGCTGACCGTCCCGGCGGACCGCCTGTTCTATTCCGGCGGCGGCGGCTCGGTGCGTGGCTATGAGTACCAGGGCGTCGGCCCGCGCCTGCCCGACAACACCCCGCGCGGCGGCCTCAGCCTGTTCGAGACCTCGATCGAGATCCGCCGCGACGTCTGGCGTAGCTTCCAGGCGGTGGCCTTCCTCGATGCCGGCGCGGTCGGCTTCCAGGAGACGCCCAACTTCAACAACCTGCGCTACGGCGCGGGCGTGGGGGTTCGCTACAAGCTGCCCTTCGGCCCCATCCGCGCCGACATCGCCTTCCCCTTGGATCGCCGCGAGGGCGACGCCGACTTCCAGATCTACGTCAGCATCGGACAGGCGTTTTGACCGACGCTCCGCCCCCGACAGAGGCGCCGGACACCCCGGCCAAGAAGGAAAAGCGCAAGCGCACGCGCCTGCAGGCACTCGCCTTCTTCGGCGGCATGGCCTTCGCCATCCTGGCCGCCCTGCTGATCGTCGTCCTGGTCGGCGGCCGCATGTATCTGGTCAGCGGCCCGGGCCGCGAACTGGTCACCAGCTTCGTCGCCGGCAAGAAGATCGGCCGCTACGGTCGGATCAATGTCGAGGGGGTCAAGGGCGACTTGTTCGATGACTTCACCATCGACCGCGTCACTGTCACCGACGCCGAGGGCGTCTGGCTGGAAGCGCGTCAGGTCCATGTGGACTGGGACTGGCTGCCCCTGGTCACCCGCCGCTTCCACGCCACCGAGATCGAGGCCGGGGTCATCCGCCTGATCCGCCGTCCGCTGGTCGAGCCCGCGACCACCCCGCCGGGGCCCCAGCCCCTGGCCATCGACATCGACCGCTTCGCCGCCAACGTTGAACTGCTGGAGGACTTCAGCAAGGAGTACGGCCGCTGGAACCTGTCGGGCGAGGCCAACATCCCGCGCCGGGGCGCCAAGTCCGCCATCATCAACGCCAATAGCCTGAGCCGCCCGGGCGACCACCTGCGCCTGAACGCCACGTTCGGCGGGGCCCTGCCCGAGACTCGGCTGGACCTGCGCGCGTTCGAGGCCCGAGGCGGCCCCATCGCCGGGGCGCTGGGCTACTCCCCCGACCAGCCCTTCCTGGCCCGCGCCGTGGTCAACGGCGAGATCGTGGACGCCGTCATCCGCACCGGCGACTTCGTGCCCCTGACCATCAAGGGCCGCTACGGCAAGGACAACACCCGCATCAGCGGCTTCTTCGACTTCTCCGGTTCTGACCTGCTGGCGCCCTTCGTCCAGCGCATCGGCCGGACGGCCAAGTTCGGCTTCGCCACCACCCCCGACACCGACGGCGACGGCCAGCAGGGCGTCGGCTGGCGTCTGATCGCGGAGAACCTGACCTCCGAGGCCAGCGGCCAGATCAACGTCAAGGACCGCCGTAGCCCGGACGGCGTCCGGCTGGACATCGCCACCCCGTCGCTCACCCGCCTGATCGGCGCTCCCGCGGCCGGCCCCGCCTCCTACGTCGGCGTCTTCAAGGGCGACGCCGCGAACTGGAGCCTGACCGGCGGCGTCGATCTGGTCGGAGTGCAGGCCTCCAGCTATCGCGCCCGCCGGGTGCGCGGCCCCCTGAATGTGCAGGTCCGAGCGGGTCGGATGGACATGGACGGCGACATCCTGGCCGACGGCGGCTCCACGGCGGGCATCATCGGCGGCCTGCTCGGCCCCCGTCCCCGCATCCGGTTCGAGGCGGCGCGTCAGGCGGACGGCGCCATCCTGCTGGAGAAGATCGACGCCAAGGGCCAGGCCCTTGAGATCACGGGCTCCGGCGGCCGCAACCTGGCCGGCGGCCTCGGCTTCCGGGGCGAGGCCCGCATCACCGACGCTTCCAAGATCCACAGCGGCGCGCGCGGCGCCTTCGGCGGCCCCATCGCGGCCTCCACCGCACGTTCAGGCGCACCCTGGCGGCTGACCTTCGACGGACGCGGGCGCGGCCTGGCCACTGGCCAGAGCGAGCTAGACCGCCTCCTCGGCGCCACGCCCCGGCTGCAGCTGACCGGCGGCCTGAACCGCGGCCGTATCGAGGTCGAGCGCGCCGCCCTGACCGGAGCCCAGGGTTCGGCAGGCGCGCGCGGCCTGATCGAGGGCGACGGCCGCCTGCGCCTGGCCCTGAACTGGAACGCGCGCGGTCCCTTCGGCGTCGGCCCGGTCGAGATCGACGGGGCCATGACCGGCGACGGCGCCCTGACCGGCACCCTGGCCCAGCCCCGCGCCGACCTTCGCGCCGCCTTCGGCAGCGTCAACGCCGGGGCGCTGAAGCTGACCGACGCCAATCTGATCCTCAGCTTCCGCAAGGGGACCGACGCCTCGGACGGCCGTATCGCGGTGACGGCGGGCTCGAACTACGGTCCGGCCAGGGCCAGCGGTAACTTCTTCCTGGGCGGCTCGCGCATCCGCCTGACCGACGTGGACCTGGACGCCGGCGGCGTCACGGCCCAGGGCGCCATCGCCCTGTCCGACCGCATCCCGTCCAGCGCCGACCTGACCTTCACCGCCCGCCCCGGCGCCTTCCTGGCCTCGGGCGAGGCCAATGGCCGCGTCCGCCTGACCGAAGGCGGCGGCGCCGAGACCGCCATCCTCGACGTCACCGGCCGCAACGTCCGCTTCGCCGGCTCGCCCTATGTCATCCGCACGCTCGACCTGGACGGCCACGGCACGCTGGACCGCCTGCCCTTCACGGTGAAGGCCGACGTCGGCGGCCCGACACCCCTGTCGTTCGACGGCACGGGCGTCTACGCCCGCGACGGCAAGGCCCAGTCCGTGGTGCTGGAAGGCTCCGGCTCGGTGCGCGAGATCGACTTCACCACCCGCGCGCCCGCCGTGGTCGCCCTGTCCGGCGACGGCCGCGTGGCCCGTGTCGACCTGTCGGTCGGCGGCGGCGTCCTGACCGGTGAGCTGCGCCAGGATTCCCGCGCCGCCATCATCGAGGCCAATCTGACCAGCGTGGAGCTGGGCTCCATCGCCCCAGACGTACGCGGCCGCGTCACGGGCCGCCTGTCCCTGCGCGGCGCCGGCGACGACCTTTCCGGCTCGGCCAATGTCAGCCTCGAGGACCTGCGCAGCATCGACGCCCCCCGCGGCCTGTCCGTCGACGGCACGCTGAACGCCATCCTGGTGGACAACACCCTGCGCCTCCAGGCCCGCGCCACCGACGCCAACGCGGTCCAGGCCAGCGCCGATCTCAGCCTCCCTGTCGAGGCCTCGGCCGCGCCCTTGCGCCTCGCCATCGCCCGCACCCGCCCGATGGAGGGCACGGTGAACATCCAGGGCCAGATTCAGCCCATCTGGGACCTGTTCCTGGGCGGCGACCGCTCGCTGTCGGGCCAGATGACCGCCAACGCCACCCTCGGCGGCACCCTGGCCGAGCCGCGCATCAACGGCCGGCTGGACCTGCAGCAGGGCGCCTTCCGCGACAACGCCGTCGGCCTGCGGCTGGAGGGCGTGACCCTGAACAGCCGGTTCGACGACACCACCGCCCTGATCGAGACCTTCAGCGCCAATGACGGCTCGGGCGGCCAGGTCAGCGGCGAGGGCCGCATCGGCCTGCGCGAGGGTTCGGGCTCCAGCTTCCAGCTGCTGCTGCGCCGCTTCCGCATCATCGACAACGACATCGCCGAGGCCCGCGCCTCCGGCCCGTTGACCGTGATCCGGGGCGAGGACGGCAACATCCGCCTGGCGGGCGAGATCGCCATCGATGAGGCCCGCATCGAGGCCAACCCTCCGGGCTCCAACGGCATCGTCCGCATGGATGTGGTTGAGATCAACCGTCCCGGCGGCGACGTGCCCGAGGCGGAACAGAACCGCCCGCGCGGGCCCCAGATCGGCATGGACATCGCCATCCGCTCGCCCGGCGGCGACGTGCGCGTGGTCGGCCGTGGCCTGAACGTCGAGATGGGGGTCAACGCCCGCGTCACTGGCACCATCGCCCGCCCGGTCCTGACCGGCACGGCCCGCGTCGTGCGCGGCGACTACGACTTCGCCGGCAAGCGCTTCGTCTTCGATGACTCCGGCTCGGTCACCCTGTCGACCCGGCCCGACCAGATCCGGCTGAATCTGTCGGCCACCCGCGACGACCCCGCCCTGACCGCCACCATCCGCGTCACCGGTACGGCGGCGCGGCCCGAGATCGCCCTGACCTCCACCCCGGCCCTGCCCCAGGACGAAATCCTGTCCCAGGTCCTGTTCGGCCGCTCGGCCTCCCAGCTGTCAGCCTTCGAGGCCGCCCAGCTGGCGGCGGGCGTGGCCGCTCTGGCGGGCGGCGGCGGCTTCGATGTGATCGGCAATCTGCGCGAGCTGGCGGGCCTGGACCGCCTGTCCTTCGGCGGCGAGGCGTCCAGCCTGACGGTCGCGGGCGGACGCTACATCACCGACGACGTCTATCTGGAGATCATCGGCGGCGGCGAGGACGGGGCGGAAGTGAACGTCGAATGGCAGGTGCGGCGCAACCTGACCATCAGCTCGAAATTCGGCGGACAGGGCGACGCCAGCCTGTCCATCCGTTGGCGCCGGCAAAGCCGGCAGCCGGGCGGCGCTCGCGAGGACCGCCGCCCGAACCGGTAGGCTTAGTTATCGTAGGTATTGGCCGCGTTGTAGCGGATCTTGCTCAGGGCGCTGGCGCCCCGGATGCTCGCGATGTGGGTGATCGCGGCGATCAGCATCAGCACCGCGCTGACCAGCAGCAGCCACATCGGCTGGACTCCGCCGAATGCCGGAACGACCAGCGCCAGCAGCGAGCTGCCCAACGCCCAGATCACCAGCACCAGGAAGAGAATCGGCAGGACGATGTTGGGCTTGAACCACTGGACGGCGGCCAGGATCAACTGAAGCACGACAACCCCGGCGCCCATCATCAGGCCCATCTGGGCTTGCTGCGCCAGGGCGGCGGGATCGGGGGCCTGCCCCGTCAGCCGTTCGACCAGCGCGCCCGCCGCGGCGACTCCCTCAGGCGTCGAAGCGTACCAGCCTCCAATGGCGTCGCGCACCGCACCGAGCACCATCCCCACCGCGCTGACTTTCGCGGCGGCGAGGGCCAGCGCCTCGGTATCCAGTTTGGCCGTCGGGTTCATGGCCTTGAGCAGATCGGTCATCGGGTTCCTCCCAGAGATGAACCTCGACCCTACCGCGCCGCTCGCGCGAGTCGAGACCCGGCATCGCTTCACCTTTGCGGTCCGCCCGGCTAGGGTCCCGCCGATGCGGATTCTGCCTTCCGACCAGTCCGTGCTCGACCACGTCGCGGCGCGGGAAGCCGCCATTATCGGACGCGCGGTGGCGTGGGCGAACGTCAACTCCGGCAGCCGCCACGCCGAAGGGTTGAACGCCGTCCTCGCCCTGCTCGAGGCCGAAGCGCGCGCCCTGCCCGCGACTGTCGAGCGCATCCCGACCCAGGCCTCCACCACCGTCGCCGACGACGGCGCGGTGCGCGCGGAGGCGCACGCCGACGCCCTGAGGATCACCTGCCGCCCCGACGCGCCGCTGCAGGTCGTCCTGACCGGCCACTACGACACCGTCTTCCCGGCCGAGAGCGGCTTCCAGACCGTCGTCACCCGCGCCGACGGCGCCCTGAACGGCCCCGGCATCGCCGACATGAAGGGCGGCATCTCCGTCCTGCTCGCCGCGCTGGAAGCCTTCGAGACCCATCCGGACCGCGCCAAGGTCGGCTGGACCGTCCTGCTGTCCCCCGACGAGGAGATCGGCTCGCCCGCCTCCGCCGCCCTGCTGGCGGAACTGGGCGCGCGCGGCCATGTCGGCATGACCTATGAGCCCGCCCTCGCCGACGGCACGCTCGCGGGCGAGCGCAAGGGCAGCGGCAACTACCACCTGATCGTCACCGGCAAGGCCGCCCACGCGGGCCGCGCCTTCCACGAGGGCGCCAACGCCGTCGCCGGGGCCGCCATCATCGCCGCCCGCCTGCACGCCCTGAACGGCCAGCGCGAGGGCGTCACCGTCAATGTCGCCAAGATCAGCGGCGGCGGCGCCCTGAACGTCGTCGCCGACAACGCCGTGGTCCGCTTCAACGTCCGCGTCCCCGACGCCCAGGCCTCGGCCTGGATCTCAGAGACGGTGCGCCAGATCGCCGCCGAGCCCCCCTTCCCCGGCCTGACCCTGGACCTGCACGGCGGCATGACCCGTGCGCCCAAGCCCATGGATGCCAGCCAGACCGCCCTCTTCCACGCCGTGCGCGACACCGGCGCCCTGCTAGGCCAGACCATCGCCTGGAAGCCCTCCGGCGGCGTCTGCGAGGGCAACAACCTGCACGCCGCGGGCCTGCCTAACATCGACACCCTCGGCGTCCTGGGCGGCGACATCCATTCGGACCAGGAGTTCGCCTGGCCCGCCAGCTTCGTCGAACGGGCCCAGCTGTCCGCACTGATCCTATGCAAGATCGCCTCGGGCGAGATCGACGCCCTCAAACTGAAGTCCCTGCGTCTGGAGACGATGTAACCCCATGCTCGTCGTCCGCCCCGCCGGCCCCGCCGATCTCGACCACCTGCTTGAACTAGCCATCCTCAGCGGCCCGGGCTTCACCAGCCTGCCCGAGGATCCGGACCAGCTGTCCGAACGCCTCGACCTCAGCCGCGACAGCTTCGACGGCAAGATGGAGCCGCAGGAGCGCTGGTACACCCTGATGCTGGAGGAGTCGGACACCGGCGACGTCGACGGCATCGGCTCGGTGAAGGCCTCGGTCGGCCTGAAGCGGCCCTTCTTCAGCTTCCGGGTCGTCAACAACGCCCAGTCCTCACCGTCGCTCGGCATCAAGCTGGAACAGAAGACCCTGGTGCTGGTCAATGAATGCACCGGCTGGACCGAGGTCGGCTCGCTGTTCCTCAAGGCCGACCGGCGCAAGGGCGGCGCGGGCCGCCTGCTGAGCCAGTCGCGCTACATGCTGATCGGCGCCGAGCCTGAGCTGTTCAACGAAAACGTCCTGGCCGAGCTGCGCGGCGTCTTCACCCCCGACGGCGCCTGCCCCTTCTGGGACCACGTCGCCCATAAGTTCTTCCCGATGGAATTCGACGAGGCCGACCGCATGACCGGCTCCACGGACAAGCAATTCATCCTCGACCTGGCCCCGCGCCACCCGATCTACATCGATCTGCTGCCCGAGCCCGCCCGCGCCGTCATCGGCAAGGTCCACCCCCAGGGCGTCCCCGCCATGGCCCTGCTGGAGAGCGAGGGCTTCCGCCCCAACGGCCTGATCGACATCTTCGACGCCGGCCCCACCGTCTCGTGCCAGCGCGACAACATCCGCACTGTCCGCGACGCCCGCGCCCTGACGGTCGCCGTTGCCGACGAGGTCGAGGCCGAACTGCCCGCCCTGATCTCGACCAACAGCGTCGGCGGCTTCCGCGCCGTGCGCCAGCGCACCCATATCGAAGGCGACACCGCCACCCTGACCCGCGAAACCGCCGATGCGCTGAAGGTGCGCGCCGGGGATGCCGTTCGCGTGAAGACCTGACGAAAGCAGATCCGAATGACGCATTTCATCAACGGCGAATGGTTCGACGAAGGCCATGCGCGGTTCAGCTCCACCGATCCGGCGACGGGCGAGGTCGTCTGGGAAGGCTGGGACGCCTCGCAACTCGTCTGTGGAGACGCCACCGACGCCGCCCGTGACGCCTTCCCCGACTGGGCCGACCGCCCGCGTCAGGACCGGATCGACGCGGTGAAGCGCTACCAGGCCGTCCTGAAAGAGCGCGCCCCCCAGATCGCCGAGGCCATCAGCCGCGAGACCGGCAAGGCCCTGTGGGAGACCCAGACCGAACTCCAGGCCATGCAGGGCAAGGTCGACATCTCGATCCGCGCCTATGACGAGCGCACCGGCGAACGCACCGCCGCCACCGCCTTCGGCTCGGCCACCCTGCGTCACCGCCCGCACGGCGTCGCCGCCGTGCTCGGACCCTTCAACTTCCCCGGCCACCTGCCCAACGGCCATATCGTCCCGGCCCTGCTGGCCGGCGACACTGTGGTCTTCAAGCCTTCGGAAGAGACGCCCCTGACAGGCCGGCTGATGGCCGAATGCTTCGAAGCGGCCGACCTGCCTCGCGGGGTCTTCAACATGATCCAGGGCGGTCGCGACAGTGGCGCGGACCTGCTGAACAACCGCATCGACGCCCTGATGTTCACCGGCTCCGGCGCCGCCGGCGCCCACTTCCGCCGCAAGTTCGCGGACGACCCGCACGTCATCCTCGCCCTCGAACTGGGCGGCAACAATCCGCTGGTCGTCTGGGACGCCGCCGATGCTGAAGCAGTCGCGGGCATCGCGGTCCAGTCCGCCTTCATCACAACCGGCCAGCGCTGCTCCTGCGCTCGCCGCCTGATCGTGCCGGAAGGCCCGCAGGGCGACGCCATCATCGAAGCCGTCGCCGCCCTCAGCGACCGCCTGCTCTTCGCCCCGTGGAACAGCCCGACCGAGCCCTATGCCGGCCCGCTGATCTCCGAGAAGGCCGCCGCCGCCGCCCTGGCCGCCCTGCAGGAACGCATCGACGCGGGCGCCAAGGTCATCCGCGCCTCAGGCCCCGTCGGCAACCTGCCCGGCGCCTTCGTCAAGCCGGCCATCATCGACGTCACCGGCGTCAGCGTCCCCGACGAGGAGATGTTCGCCCCCTTCCTGTCGGTGACCCGCGTCAGCAGCTTCGACGCCGCCATCGCCGAGGCCAACGCCACCCGCTACGGCCTCAGCGCCGGTCTGGTCAGCGACGATCCCGCCAACTGGCAGCGCTTCATCCGCCGCATCCGCGCGGGCGTCGTCAACTTCAACCGCCCCACCACCGGCGCCGCCGGCGACATGCCGTTCGGCGGCCTCGGCGCCAGCGGCAACCACCGCCCCTCCGCCTACTACGCCGCCGACTACTGCGCCTACCCGGTCGCCAGCTTCGAGGCCGAAGCGGTCAAGAACATCGAGAGCGAGATCAAGGGGCTGTCGGCGTGATCTCGGACTGGCGAGGAGAGCGTCGCATTGGCCGTCCCAGCCTGGGCGAGACGCTGTCCGGCGAAATCAGGACGCCGCTCATCATCACCGGAGTGATGACCGTCGGCGCCTGCGCGCTTCTGTTGCTCAGGCTGGCCTTTGGTGAGCGCTATAGCCCGATGGGCATGATCACGGTCTGGTGCCTGAGCTTTGCCGTTCTGACCGGTTCGGTGATCATCTCCAGCCTTCTGGCGCGCCGGTGGACGCGGTCTTGGCTGCTCTTGTTGCTGTCGGCGATCGTGGGGGGGGCGGTCTGGTTTCTGGCGATACCCTTGCTGACAGCCATCGGAGTCCTCCGGGTCGAGGTCATGATCTATCCGGTGACCCCATGAACCCCGCCCTTGAAGCCAACGCCGACGGCCTGATCGGCCCGACCCACTCCTACGCCGGCCTTTCCCCCGGCAACCTCGCCTCCAGCCGGAACGAGGGCCAGGTCTCCAACCCGCGCGCCGCTGTTCTCCAGGGCCTCGACAAGATGAAGCGGCTGGCCGACCTCGGCCTGCCCCAGTTTGTCCTGCCGCCGCACGAACGGCCCAACATCCCCTTCCTGCGCTCCCTCGGCTTCGGCGGCACCGACGCCCAGGTCATTCAGCGCGCTTGGCAGGACGCCCCCACCTTCGCCGCCGCCGCCTGTTCGGCCTCGCCCATGTGGGCCGCCAACGCCGCGACGGTGACCCCCAGCGCCGACAGCGCTGACGGCCGG
>Ga0209676_1001642_pt1 | contig 19640 bp, 21 predicted proteins | sample AraplaCvi_mLB_r2_FD_184282 | JGI IMG/M metagenome (GOLD analysis project Ga0209676, IMG submission 184282) | Arabidopsis root microbial communities from North Carolina, USA - plate scrape MF_Cvi_mLB_r2 (SPAdes) (version 2) | ecosystem: Host-associated > Plants > Roots > Endosphere | place: USA...
GTCGGGGGACCCTTTTGCGTATGCAATGGTAGAGGAAGACACGTTCAGCGTGATCACCAACGGTGGCAGCCGCCAGCGCTGGAGCAGTACGTACACCTTCCGCTTTGCCCCGGCGGAGAGCGCGTGCTGGGTCGATGCGGTGCGCCGCAAGGTCGTGGACATCGAGACCGAGGCGACCAACATCCGCGAATTCTCGGCAACGGAACTGGGGCGCGTGCGGTTCGAGGATTTCGACCCGGCGTCGGTGGCCGAGGTCTCGCTGCCATGAACCAGGCTCCAACCGGCGGAATGGAATCCGCGCTGATGACGATCCAGGAGTTGCACCGTGTCGACGGATAGAGAGTCGCAACTGCTGCGGCAGGCGACGGATGCCGGCATTGATTCCCCCCGCGAGCTTGCCAACTTCATGGCGCAGGCGGGGCACGAGTCGCGTGGCCTGAGCCGTCTCAACGAGAGCTTCAACTACACCCGGGCGACCTCGCAGATTCCGGTGGAAGCGGCGTGGCGCAGCGGCAACCACGCGCTGGAATCTGCGAGGCAGGAAGCGTTGCGCGGGCGCCCGAATGACTTGGCCGAGCTGATGTATGGCGGCCGCCTTGGCAATGATGCGCCCGGCGATGCGCTGAAGTATCACGGGCGCGGCTACCTGCCGCTGACCGGGAAGGAAAACTACGAGCGCGCGGGGCAGGCACTCGACCTTGATCTGGTGAACCAGCCGGAACTGGCCGCTCAGCCCGAACACGCCGCCCGTATCGCCGTCTGGCAATGGCAGACTCGTGTGCCGGAGCATGCGCGTGAGAACGTTCGTGAGGCGACGTATGCCATCAACGGTGCGATGAACGGGGTTGAGGATCGGCTGCGCCGCTTCGATGCGTGGCAGCAGAAGCTGACCCCGGACGTGATGCATCGGCTGGCACATGGGGACGTGGGCGAGCAGGCGTCACTGGGCCAGGCGCCGGCTCAGCCAGGTGCTGCCGGCAACCGCCTGTTCGATGACGCGCGCACGCAGCTGCAGCAGCTGGGGCCTCGCAGTGGCCTGCAGTCGGAGCGGGAGCTGGACAATGCCGCCGGTGCGCTGGCTGTGAGCGCGCAGAAGGCCGGCCTGCAGCAGATCGATCACGTGGTGGCCGGCAACGATGGCCGCATGCTGTTTGCGGTGCAGGGCACGATGGGCGACCCGGCGATGCTGCGTGCCTCGGTCGATCGCGCGCAGGCTGCGCAGCAGCCGTTGGAACAGAGCAGCCAGCAGCTGGCTGCTGCGCAGGACCGCCAGCAGGAACAAGCGGTCAGCCGCGACCAGGAGCAGCAGCAGCGCTCCCGTTCGATGTGAGGCCGGCCCGGCCGCCGTATGTCGGCCGGGTCGGGGTGCTCAGGCGTGCAGGGGGCGCGCGTGCTGCTGCGACTGCTCCAGCGCTGCGTCCTGTGCCTGGCGCTGCTGCGCGGCCAGCTGCTCCACGCGCTGGCTGCTCTGCTCCAGTGGCGTGTTCATCGCCGCAGCAGTATCAACCGATACACGCAGGTGACCGGGATTACCCCCCTGGCCCTGCACCGCGAAGCTGCGCGACGCGTCGTTGCTCATCACCACCTCATCAATGCGCTTGCCGCCGGCGGCACGCATTTCCGCCGCCAACGAGCCGGCGAGACGCTCGCTGCCGGCATCCGGTGTACGGCCCACGCGCGCGTCCTGCGCGTGCACGCCGCGCAGCGCATCGGTGTACAGCGTGTTGCCGACATGGTCGGGATGGGCCAGGCTGGCGCGGCCTTCCTTCGCCGCATCGCGCGCTTCGGGTTCGCCGGCCTGCAGCGGCCCGCGCGCAGTGTCGTACAGGTCGTAGAGGTTGCCGGTGATGCCGCGCGCGCCGATGGTGATGCCGCGGCGTATGCGGATGACGTCGTCACGGTACTCGTTGATCATGTTCGCGTTCTGCCGCGCAAGCGCCTGGCTTTCCGGCGTGTTCAACACCGAATCGTTGCCGAGGAAGTTGTCCAGCTGGTGCGAGCTCAGCGAGGACGCCGCCGCGCCCACCGCGCTGTCGGGGATGAGCATGCGGAAGCGGCTGTTGCTGAAGCCCCAGTTGCCCAGCGTGTCGATCTCCTTTTCGGTGGCGTACATGCGCACCTGGCCGAAATGCTGGGAGGCCGAGCTCACCGGATCGGCCGCCATGACGTGGTTGATCAGGTTGTCGCCGCCTTCAGGAACGCGGTACGTCAGGCTGACCGCGCCATAGGCGTTGAAGGTCTCGCCCTTGAGGTTGAAGTGATGCGCGGAGACCTGCGCCAGGGTGCCGCCCAGCGAGTGGCCGGTGACGGTCACCTCGGGCGTGTGGCCGAGATCGCGGCCCTGCTTGTTGGCGTACTCGAGCGCGCGCCGGGTCAGCTCCAGCGCGTCGTCGGCCTGCAGGTTGCGGCGCATCACCACCATGCCGGCATCGGTCAGCAGGCCATCGCGCACGATCTGGTCGGTGCCGCGGTGCGCCACCACGATCTCGTCGGTGTCCACGCGCTGGTAGATCGTGCCCTGGTAGCCGGTCAGGCGGTTGTTGACGTGCTCCAGCACGCGGTACGGGTGGCCATTGAGCGGGACAGGTTGCTCCTGGCCGGGCGCGTGGCGGCCCACGCGTTCATCGCGGTAGGCATCCCTGGAGAGCGCAGCGTAGTCCTGGCTGGTAAGGGTCACGGGCGCACCTCGTTGGCGGTCAACGAGGCGGAGAACAGCTGGTCGCGCAGCTCGGCGCGGAAGCGGCTGGGATCCTGCTGGCCGGTAGCGCCGTAGTCGGGCAGTTCGGCCACGCGTGGATAATCGCCACGCGGGTAGTGCCGGGTTTCGGTCTGCCCCTGCACGAATGGCTCGGCGCCCAGGAAGGACAGGAAGCGTGTCTCGCCGTTGGCGCCGGTCGCCTTGAGCATCGCCCCGGCACCGCTGAACACCCAGTTGCAGACGCCGCGACCGTAGTAGTCCTCGTCGAGCATGCGGTCCAGGTAGACGGTGCCGCGGTATTCGCCATCGGCCACCTTGCGCAGGGTCACCGGCTCCTGGCTGGTGATGCGCGCGGCTACGCCGGTCTCCGGTTCGATGTAGCCGCACTGGTCCTCGTTGCTGACGTCATACTGGGCAACGCCTTCGATGAAGGCGAAATCGCCCGGTGCGTTCTCCAGCCGCAGCACCAGTTCGTAGGCCCGGCGGGGCGAGGGGTTGAGCTTGGCCAGGCCACGCCCTCCCTGGGCGACATCGGCGGCGGCGGGGTCGAGTTCCTGGGTCATGGCGATCTCCGTTCGGCAGGCAACCAGCATCAGCAGCAGCGTGCTTGGCAGCAGCAGGGTGCTGCGCCATCGGGCGCTGGAAGCGGTGGGTGGAAAGCGGGGATGACAGGTCATGAGCCGACCTGTCGAAAAGCACTTCTGGTCATGGCCGGCGCGACGGGAAAACACGATCGGTTTCCGTTCCTTGGCAGCAGGACGTCTTGATAATAGGGCGGCTTCTTGGCGATATTCCACCGCTTTTCCGGTGAATGTGCCGGGATACTGGCATTTTCCGTGGTCTCAAAGGCCGAACCGTGATGGGGTTGGTCAATTCACATTGGTGACTCAGGCCCCCGCGTGCCGCACGCGCGCAGTGCAGGCATGCTTGTCACCCGCCCTCACTCCACGTTCGAACGTGCCATGACCTACGTGATCCGAACGGAAACGCCTGCCGACATCGTGGGCATCCATGCCGTCACCGCGGCCGCCTTCAAGGACGCGGCGCACAGCAGCCACTCCGAGCTTTACATCGTCGATGCACTGCGCGAGCGCGGTGAACTGGTGATCTCACGAGTGGCCGTGCAGGACGGGCAGGTGATCGGCCACGTGGCGGTGTCACCGGTGGCGATCAGCGATGGCAGCGAGGGGTGGTTCGGCCTGGGGCCGATTTCAGTGGACCCGCCACATCAGGGGCTGGGTGTGGGCGCTGCGCTGATGCGGGCTGCACTGGATGCGTTGCAGGCCATCGGTGCACATGGCTGCGTGCTGCTGGGCGAGCCTGCCTTTTACGGCCGCTTCGGCTTCCACTGCGTGCCGGGTGTGGTGCTGCCGGGCGTGCCAGCGGAGTACTTCCAGACGCTGCTGCTGCAGGCACCGATGCCGCGCGGCGAGGTCAGTTACTCACCCGCGTTCGAGGCCGGCCCGCCCGGCTAGTACGCGGGCGGGCGAGGGGGGGGGCTGCTGTCAGGGCGCGCGCCAGGGCGTGGGTTCCGGTTCCGGCGGCGGAATGCGGTCGCCGCCGATGTGTTCCAGCAGGGTGTTGGTGCGGCGCTGTTCGGCCAGCAGTTCGCCCAGCAGGCGGCGCACGCCGAAGATCGCGAATGGCACCAGGATCCAAATGATCGTGAGTGCCAGCGTCGCCAGCGTTGCAAATGTGCTTCCATCCATGAGGTGTTGCTTCCTGCAGTGAAGGGGCATCGACACTAGCATGCCGGTGCGCCCACGCTGGCGTCAGTCGCCGTGGCGCAGATGGATGAGCGGGTAGGGGCGGCCCTGCGAATCGACCTCCGAACGCCCGGTTTCGACAAAACCCATGCGCAGGTAGAAGCCCAGCGCCTGCGCGTTCTGTGCGTTGACGTCAGTGGTCAACGGGCGGTGCTGGGCCAGTGCGTGCTCGACCAGCTGCCGGCCGATGCCCTGGCCGTGCACCTCCGGATCAATGAACAGTGCTTCCATATGGCTGCCATCGAGCAGCATGAAGCCCTGCGGTCGATCCTGGCTGTCGACGGCCAGCAGCAGCGGCGCCTGCGGCAGGAAACCGGCGACTTCGGCATCGATGGCGCGGCGATCCTCGGCGCTGAGGAAATCGTGGGTGGCATCGACGGCGTGGCGCCAGAGATCGACAACGGCGTCGCCGTCGGAGGCGCGCGAGGGACGGAGTGTGATCATGGACGTGCTCACGGTGCTGCGGAAAACGCGATTCTAGCGGCGCGGGGCCCTGCGGGTCGGCATTGGTCGAAGCGCGCTACACTGCCGCCGCGTGAACTGCCTGACGCCGAGAACCCTCATGACCGATACCCTGGGCGTGCCCGTGCACGACGCCGACGAACACTGGATGCGCCACGCGCTGGCCCTGGCCGAACGCGCGCAGCACGAGTTCGACGAGATCCCGGTCGGCGCGGTGCTGGTGGGCGCCGATGGCCAGCTGCTGGGCGAGGGCTGGAACCTTAACATCGCCTCGCACGATCCCAGCGCGCATGCCGAGATCGTGGCGATGCGCGAGGGAGGCAGGGCGCTGGCCAACCATCGGCTGATCGGCAGCACCCTGTACGTGTCCCTGGAGCCGTGTGCGATGTGCGCCATGGCCATCGTGCACGCGCGGGTGGCGCGGCTGGTCTACGGCGCCAGCGACCCCAAGACCGGCGCCTGCGGCAGCGTGTTCAACCTGCTGGGCGATGGCCGCCACAACCATCGGGTGGAGATCCACGGCGGCGTGCTGGCCAAGGAGGCCAGCCTGCGCCTGACCAATTACTTCCGGGCCAAGCGCGGCAAGCCGCCGCTGCTGCTGGAAGATCATGCGGGCGAGGCCTGAGCAGCGAAAGGGTATGATGGGCGCCTCTTTCCTTTACCGGTGGGCGCCCTGCCTGCCCAGCAACGAGGCGACACGATGGTGGAGAACGGCGCGGCCAACGAGCGACTGATCTGGATCGACCTGGAAATGACCGGGTTGGATACCGACAACGATTCGATCATCGAGATCGCCACCGTGGTCACCGATGCCCAGCTGAACGTGCTGGCCGAAGGCCCGGAATTCGCCATCCACCACCCGCTGGAAACGCTGGAAGCGATGGACGAGTGGAACCGCAACCAGCACCGTCGTTCCGGTCTGTGGCAGCGCGTGCTGGACAGCACCACCACCCTGGCCCAGGCCGAAGCGCAGACCGTGAACTTCCTCGCGGAGTGGATTCCGGCCGGCGTTTCGCCGATGAGCGGCAACTCGATCTGCCAGGACCGCCGCTTCCTGCACCGGCAGATGCCGCGCCTGGAAAAGTACTTCCACTACCGCAACCTGGACGTGTCCACGGTGAAGGAACTGGCCAAGCGCTGGGCGCCGACCGTGGCTGCCGGCCTGGCCAAGAACAGCAACCACACCGCGCTGAGCGACGTGCACGACTCGATCGCCGAGCTGCGCCACTACCGCCAGTTCATGGGCGCGCTGTCGGGCCTGCCGACCGCCTGAGGTTGCCGCCCGGTGGGGTCGGATCCCTTTCCAGCGGAAAGGGCTGACCCCGCGACGATCCGTTCAACTTCATGGCGCTACTATCGGCCCCATGAACGAGCCCATCCTGCTGCCCCGCGATATCGCCCACGATGCCCAGGACTGGGCCGACCTGCAGCGGGCGGTCGCCCTGCTGGAAGCGCCGACGATCACCGCGCGCATGGCCAATCTGGTCGGTACGCCGCTGGAGTTCGCGGTGAAGGCCCTGCCCAAGGCCATTTCCGGGCGCATCCATGGTGCGGTCGAGGCGGCGCTGTCGAAGTCCGCGCAGGCCGCGCTGTGGAGCATGGGCAACACGCCGGGCAAGTCGGCATCGACCCGCTGGCACAAGCTGGCGGCGGCCACTTCCGGTGCGGTGGGCGGTGCGTTCGGCTTCGCCGCGCTGTTCATCGAGCTGCCGGTGTCGACCACCATCATGATGCGCGCGGTGGCCGACGTGGCCCGCAGCGAGGGCTTCGACCTGGCCCACTTCAGCACCCGCCAGGCCTGTCTGGAGGTCTTCGCGCTGGGTGGCAACTCGCCGCGCGACGATGCCAGCGAAACCGGCTACTACCTGGCGCGTGGCTTCACCACCGACGTGATGCGCCACCTGTCGGCCGAGCTGGCCGGGCGCGTGGTGACCGGCCGCGACCTGACCCTGGGCGTGGCGCCGAAGGAGGCCGGCAAGCTGCTGGCCAAGCTGGTGGAGAAGGTGGCCGCGCGCTTCGGCGTGGTGGTGACCGAGAAGTTTGCCGCGCAGGCGGTGCCAATCGTGGGTGCTGCGGCTGGCGCCACCCTCAACACGATGTTTACCGACTACTACCAGGACATGGCTCGCGGTCATTTCATCGTGCGGCGGCTGGAGCTGAAGTACGGCGAGGATGTGGTGCGCACCTGCTATGACCGGGTGGCGCATGGTGCGCTGAAGATCGAGCCGACGCTGTAACCGGGGGGAGGGCGGTAGAGTCGACTGTCAGTCGACTATCGCGCGCAGCGCGGAGGCTTTCGCTGGCTGTCGGGAAGGCAGTCGACCAACGGTCGACTCTAGCGTCAGGCGGTGACGGGCTTTGACCCTTGCCTGCACGGCACAACTGTTTTGCCCATCCGCGCCTGTTGCGGGCCACGGCCGATCCCCATCCTTGCGGTCAGTCCCCCCGCAAGAGAACGCGCCATGTTGTTCACCCCCCACACCCTGGGCCCGCTGTCGCTGCCCAACCGCATCGTGATGCCGCCGATGACCCGTTCGCGGGCCGCCGCCGGCAACGTCGCCACCGCACAGATGGCGGAGTACTACGCGCAGCGCGCCGGTGCCGGCCTGATCGTCAGCGAAGGCACCCAGATCAGCCCGCAGGGGCAGGGCTATGCCTGGACCCCGGGCATCCACAGCGAGGAACAGGTGCAGGGCTGGCGGCAGGTGACCGATGCGGTGCATGCCGCCGGTGGCCGCATCTATGCGCAGCTGTGGCACGTCGGTCGCATCTCCCATGTCGCCCTGCAGCCCGATGGCGCGGCGCCGGTCTCGTCCTCGGCGCTGCTGGCCGAGGGGGTGAAGGTGTTCGTCGACCCGACCTGCGCCGGCCCCGAGGCGGGCGTAGGCGAGATGATCCAGCACTCTATGCCGCGCGCGCTGGCCGAGAGCGAGATTCCGGGCATCATCGCCGACTACGCGCAGGCCACCCGCAACGCGCTGGCTGCAGGCTTTGATGGCGTGGAGCTGCACGGCGCCAATGGCTACCTGATCAACCAGTTCATCGATTCGCAGGCCAACCAGCGCACCGACGGTTACGGCGGCGCGCTGCAGAACCGCCTGCGCTTCCTGCGCGAGGTGGCGCAGGCGGTGGTGGCCGTGGCCGGTGGCGAGCGCGTCGGCGTGCGCCTGGCGCCGCTGACCACGCTGCAGGGCGCGGTCGATGACACGCCGCAAGCAACCTACCTGGCCGTCGCGCACCTGCTGGGCGAACTGGGTGTGGGCTACCTGCACATCGCCGAGGCCGACTGGGAGGATGCGCCGCTGATGCCGGTGGCGTTCAAGCAGGCGTTGCGCATGATCTATCCGGGCACGTTGATCTACGCCGGCAAGTACACCGCCGAGCGTGCCGAGCAGGCGTTGGCCGAGGGCTGGGCGGATCTGATCGGCTTCGGTCGGCCGTTCATCGCCAATCCGGACCTGCCGGAACGACTGCGGGTGGGTGCGGAATTGAATGCGCCGGATCGCGCGACGTATTTCGGTGGCGGTGCCGCCGGGTTCATCGATTACCCGGCGTTGCAAGAGGCCGTCGAGGCCTGACACCGATGGGTGGTGGATGTCGGTAGCGCAGGGCCATGCCCGGCGGGCGCACCGCGCGGTGCGAGGGAACGCCGCCGGGCACAGCCCGGCGCCACCTTGATGGTCAGGGCTTGTCCCGCACCAGCGCTTCGGCCTCGACCACGCCGCCATCCTTGCCGTGCAGGTACAAATGCATGTCCTGCTGCGGGTAGGGGATGTTGATGCCGGCCTTGTCGTAGCCCAGCTTGATCTGTTCCAGCAGGGTGACCTTGGTGCCGAACTGGTCGGCCGATTTCGTGAAGCAGCGGATGCCCAGCTTGATCGCGTGGTCGCCCAGTTCGTACACCACCACGTCCGGCTCGGGCGAGGGCAGTACGCGGCTGTCGGCCTTCATCAGGGCGATGGCGGTTTCGCGTGCCAGCTGGATGTTGTCTTCGTAGCCGATGCCGATCACCAGTTCGACGCGGCGGGTCGGCTCGGCGGTGAGGTTGATGATCGGCGCGGCGGTGATCAGCGTGTTGGGAATGGTGGTGTGCTGGTTGTCGGCGCCGGTGATGACGGTCTGGAAGATGCGCACTTCGCGCACGGTGCCGGTCTGCCCGGCCACGGTCACCACATCGCCCACGCGGAACGGGCGCAGGGTCACCAGCATCACCCCGGAGGCGATGTTGGACAGCGAGTCTTTCAGTGCCAGGCCGACGGCCAGGCCGGCGGTGCCGAGTACGGCCAGCAGCGGGGTGATCTGCACGCCCAGCGTGCCGATGGCCAGCACCACCACGATCACCAGCGAGGCGGCATAGACCACGTTGCGCAGGAAGCTGCCCAGCATCGGGTCCATGCCCATGCGCGAGGTCGCGCGCGGCAGCGCATTGGACAGGCGTCGTGCCACCCACATGCCGACCAGCAGGACGACGATGGCCGCCAGCAACGGTACGCCGTAGGTTTCCAGCAGGCGTTCCCAGTCGAGCGAATGGAACCAGGACGTGGTGGCCGGGGCGGACGGGACGGCAGCGGCGATCATGCGGACTCCTTTGCAGCGATGGTCATGGCGTGTGCGGACGCCAGAAACAGGCACGCCCCGCAGAGGCGGGGCGTGCATGCAGCTGTAGTATGGGCGGACGCCAATGAAAGCGACGTCAGCCCATCAACGCATCAGCCATTGGCCTTGTGCTTGGCCAGGCGCAGCCAGGTGTCGACCACGGTATCCGGGTTCAGCGACAGCGACTCGATGCCTTCCTGCATCAGCCACTCGGCCAGATCCGGGTGATCGGACGGGCCCTGGCCGCAGATGCCGACGTACTTGCCCTTGGCGCGCGCGGCCTTGATGGCCATCGACAGCAGCTTCTTCACCGCCGGGTTACGCTCATCGAACAGGTGCGCGACGATGGACGAATCGCGATCCAGGCCGAGGCTGAGCTGGGTCAGGTCGTTGGAGCCGATCGAGAAGCCGTCGAAGATCTCCAGGAACTCATCGGCGAGCAGTGCGTTGGACGGCACTTCGCACATCATGATGATCTTCAGGCCGTTCTCGCCCTGCTTCAGGCCGTTCTGTTCCAGCACCTCGACGACCTTGCGGCCTTCTTCCAGGGTGCGCACGAACGGAATCATGACCCACAGGTTGTCCAGGCCCATCTCGTTGCGCACGCGCAGCACGGCCTTGCATTCCAGCGCGAAGGCGGCCGAGAAGCTCGGATCGACGTAACGGCTGGCGCCGCGGAAGCCGATCATCGGGTTCTCTTCGTGCGGCTCGTAGTTGCTGCCGCCGACCAGGTTGGCGTACTCGTTGGACTTGAAGTCCGACAGGCGCACGATCACCGGGTTCGGTGCGACCGAGGCGGTGAGGGTGGCGATGCCTTCGGCCAGGCGGTCCACGTAGAAGCTGACCGGATCACCGTAGCCGGCGATCTTCTCGTCGATCTTCTTCTTCGTTGCCGCATCCTGGCGGTCGTATTCCAGCAGCGCGTTCGGGTGGATGCCGATGTGGCTGGCGATGATCATTTCCAGGCGGGCCAGGCCGATGCCGGCGTTCGGCAGCTGGCCGAAGTCGAAGGCACGTTCCGGGTTGGCCACGTTCATCATGATCTTCAGCGGTGCCGGCGGCATGTTGCCCAGATCGGTGGTGGTGCGCTCGAAATCGAGCTTGCCTTCGTAGATGAAGCCGGTATCGCCTTCAGCGCAGCTGACGGTGACCTGCTGTCCATCTTCGATGACCTTGGTGGCGTTGCCCGAACCGACCACGGCCGGCACGCCCAGCTCGCGCGCGATGATCGCGGCGTGGCAGGTGCGGCCACCACGGTTGGTGACGATGGCCGAAGCACGCTTCATCACCGGCTCCCAATCGGGGTCGGTCATGTCGGCGATCAGCACGTCGCCCGGCTGCACGCGGTTCATGTCTTCCAGCGTCTTGACCACGCGGGCGGTGCCCGAGCCGATCTTGGCGCCGACGGCACGGCCTTCGGCCAGCACGTTGCCGCCCTTTTCAGTCAGCGCGAAGCGCTCGATCTGTGTGGCGTGGCTGCGCGACTTCACCGTTTCCGGGCGGGCCTGCACGATGAACAGCTTGCCGCTGACACCGTCCTTGGCCCACTCGATGTCCATCGGGCGGCCGTAGTGCTTTTCGATGACCAGCGCCTGCTTGGACAGTTCCTGCACGTCCTCGTCGCTGATGGAGAAGGTGCTGCGCAGTTCGACCGGGGTGTCCTCGATCCTGACGCGCTCGCCGGGGACATCGGAATACACCATGCGGATCGCCTTGCTGCCGAGCGAGCGGCGCAGGATCGCCGGCTTGCCGGCCTGCAGGGTGGGCTTGTAGACGTAGTACTCGTCCGGGTTGACCGCGCCCTGCACGACCATTTCGCCCAAGCCGAAGGACGAGGTGACGAAGACCACGTCACGGAAGCCGGACTCGGTGTCCAGGGTGAACAGCACGCCGGAGGAACCGACGCCCGAACGCACCATCAGCTGCACGCCGGCGGACAGGAACACGTCTTCGTGCTTGAAGCCGTGGTGCACGCGGTAGGCGATGGCACGGTCGTTGTACAGCGAGGCGAACACTTCCTTGACCTTGTGCACGACATCGTCGGCACCGGTGACGTTGAGGAAGGTTTCCTGCTGGCCGGCGAAGGACGCATCGGGCAGATCTTCGGCGGTGGCCGAGGAGCGCACCGCAACGGCCACTTCGCCGCCGCCGTTCTCGTCGCACAGCTGCGTGTAGGCGCTGCGGATGTCCTGGTCCAGCTGCGGCTGCAGCGGGGCATCGATCACCCAGGTGCGGATTTCCTTGCCGGCAAGGGTCAGTGCGTTGACGTCTTCGACGTCGAGCGTGGCCAGCTTGTCGAAGATGCGCTTGGACAGGTCGTTGTGGGCAATGAAGTCCTTGAAGGCTTCAGCGGTCGTGGCGTAACCGCCGGGGACGGAGACCCCCAGACCGGCAAGGTTGCCGATCATTTCGCCCAGCGACGAATTCTTGCCGCCTACGCGGGCCAGATCGCCCAGACGCAGTTCGTGCAACCACAGGATGTTCTCGTTCAAGCGCGATGCTCCGTTTGGCCATCGCCCGAGGCGGGCTGAATGGCCGCGTCCGTAGGAAGAAGCCGATATGATGCAGGTCGCAGTACCGTTGGCACAAGCTTGTGCTGCAACCATTTTCAGCTTCAGAGGGGTGAAAACCGCGTATGTCGACCATCCGTCCGGTGTTCTACGTTTCCGATGGAACCGGTATCACCGCTGAAACCATTGGGCATAGCCTGCTCACCCAGTTCACCGGGTTCAGCTTCATCACCGATCGAATGTCGTTCATCGACGACCCCGAAAAAGCCCGGGAAGCGTGTGTCCGGATCCAGGCGGCGGGCGAGCGGTACGAGGTCCGGCCCATCGTAGTGAACTCCTGCGTGGACCAGAGCCTGAGCTTGATCCTGGCCGAAAGCGGGGCCCTGATGCTGGACGTGTTCGCCCCGTTCATCGAGCCGCTTGAGCGCGAATTATCCAGCCCGCGCCTTGCCCGGGTCGGCCAGGCCCACGGCATGGTGGACTTCGAGACCTACCACCGCCGTATCAACGCGATGAACTTCGCCTTGACCCACGATGACGGCATCGCGGTGAATTATGACGATGCGGACGTGATCCTGGTCGCGGTGTCGCGCGCCGGCAAGACGCCCACCTGCATCTACCTGGCCCTGCATTACGGGGTTCGCGCGGCCAATTACCCGCTGACCGACGAGGATCTGGAGAGCGACCGCCTGCCACCGCGGTTGAGGAACTACCGTCGGAAACTGTTCGGCCTGACCATCGATCCGGACCGCCTGCAGCAGATCCGCCAGGAGCGCCGCCCGAATTCGCGTTACGCCAACCTGGACACCTGCAAGCGCGAGGTGGCCGCGGCCGAGGTGATGTTCCAGATGGAGCGGATCCCGACGCTGAGCACCACCCACACCTCGATCGAGGAGATTTCCAGCAAGGTGCTGGGCACGCTGGGGCTGCAGCGCGAGATGTATTGACCGGTACTGCCCCCTGTAGAGCCGAGCCCACGCTCGGCCGGGCCACCGGGGTCTGGCCGGAGAGCAGCCGAGCGAGGGCTCGGCTTTACAGGCGTGAGGCCAGTCTGCGGGTTCGCGGCGGGTGAACGGCCCCCCCCTTTGGCCGGGGCCATGCAGCCCCCACGTTGTAGGGCCAACGTGTAGGATCGACCCATGGCCCACGCCTCGCCCCGCACCGAACGCATTCCCCGCTTGAGCCGGCTCAGCTGGCTGATGGGCCTGTATGCCGAGAATTACCGGCATCTGGTGCGCTTGTTCGCCCCGGCCGAATTGACCGCCGGCAGCTACGTCTCCTCGGTGGGTGACGGCCTGGATGTGCGTCTGGACGTCATCGAGTGCCACCGCTACACGGTGGAGCTGCGCCTGACCTACGATCTGGCCGACCCGGTGACCGGCGAGCCGGATCCCTCGGCCTATGTGCGCCTGTACCGTGACGCCCGCCAGGCCGAGACGACCCACTGCTACGTGGGCCGCCGCTGGCAGGACACGATGGGCCTGTACCCGCCGCCGGCCGAGCTGATCAGCCACCGCATGCGGATGAACACCTTCCTCGGCAAGTGGCTGGAATACCTGGCCGAGCGCGGCCACGGCGTGGCCACCCTGCGCCGCGACCCGGAAGGCAGTGTCGCGCTGCCGGCCGAGCGCCGCCTGTCGCTGGTGCGCTGATCGGCCATAATCCGGGGCTGACCTGCCGCTGGATGCACGCCCATGCCGTATACCCCGATCGTCGCCACCCTGGGCTATGTGCTCTCGCCCGATCGTCGCCAGGTGCTGATGATCCACCGCAACACCCGCCCCGGTGACCACCACCTGGGCAAGTACAATGGTCTGGGCGGCAAAGTTGAACCGACCGAGGACGTGGCCGCCGGCATGCGCCGCGAGATCGCCGAGGAAGCCGGCATCGACTGCACGGCCATGCGGCTGCGCGGCACCATCAGCTGGCCGGGCTTCGGCAAGCATGGCGAGGACTGGTTCGGCTTCGTGTTCGTGATCGACAGCTTCGAGGGCAGCCCGCACGGCGGCAACCACGAGGGCACCCTGGAGTGGGTAGACGTGGACAAGCTGGACACGCTGCCGATGTGGGAGGGCGACCGCAACTTCCTGCCGCTGGTGTTCGACGCCGACCCGCGGCCGTTCCACGGGGTGATGCCGTACCGGGATGGGCGCATGCAGAGCTGGGCGTTCAGCCGGCTTTGAGGCCACTGGGGCGCCGCTGCGCTCGCCGGGCATGGCCCGGCGCTACCGATTCCGCACCCTCCGGGTGGCGCCGGGCCATGCCCGGCGGATTGTCGGCGCGGCGGGGGCGCTCAGCGCCGGTGCGCCAGCACTAGGTGGAAATGCTTGTCGCGCGACTGCCCGTCGTTGCCGGTGGCTGTCTCCCGGTGGCTGCGCCATGCCGAGACATTGAAGCCGGACACCCGCAGCGCCAGCTCCACGGCATCGAGCTCATGCAGCTGGAAATCGGCCGCGAACGGCAGGCTGCGCATGAAGCCGGCATCGCCGAAGGCCAGGCACAGGCGGCCGCCGCGGCAGAGGACGCGCGCCAGTTCGTCCAGCACCGGGGCCAGGTTCGGCCAGAAATACAGCGTGTTGACCGCCAGTGCGGCGTCCACCGAGGCATCGGCCACCGGCAGCGCGTGGGCATCGCCGTGGCGCAGCGCGGCGCGATCGGCCAGGCCGGCACCGGCCAGGTGCTGGTTGCCGGCGTCGACCATCGCCGTGGACAGCTCGATGCCCAGGTAGCGGCTGTCGTCCGCCTGCAGCAGCAGCGGCGCGAACGCCGCATTGCCCGGGCCGATCTCCAGCACCTGTTCGCCTGGCGACACCGCCAGCAGAGTGATGGCGGCCCGGTTGAGCTCGCCGTTGCTGCGGTTCATCGATTCGCCCACGGCCAGTGCGGCCTCGCCGTGGGGGTGCCGCAACTGCGCGGCCAGGGTGCGTGCGTCCAGCATCGACAACGTCCATGAAGAAGGAATCGGACGTGGCGTCGGCGGGTCCGCCGGTGACCATAGCGCCAGGTCCGTGGATTGGGAAGTAGGAAAACCCCGCATCGGGGTGATCAGCAAATGGCCAGCGTCGCAGTCCCTGAGACCTGGTTGTCCACAGGGGGTGTGGATTACGCGTGGGCAACTTTGTGGATAAGCCGCGACAGGCTCCACCCCCCTAGGCTGTCAAGATGGGTGGCGAAAAATTCACCGCGGGTGATGGGGGGGCGGACGGGTGAAGGGCGGGCGATGCCAACGCTGTCACCGGCAGCGGCGCTCGCGGTACCCTGTCCCCCTTGATGCCCCGTGAGACCCCATGAAACGTCATTTCTCGATGCTGCGTGAGTTCCAACTGGCGGACTGGTTCACTCTGGCCAACGCCTTCTGCGGCACCGGGGCGGTGTTTGCCGCCCTGCGCTTCCTGCAGGACGGCGAGCGCGGCTATCTGATGTTCGGCATGGCGCTGATCCCGCTGGCCTTCATCTTCGATGCCCTCGACGGCCGCATCGCGCGCTGGCGCAAGTCCAGTTCCACCCTGGGCCGCGAGCTCGATTCGCTGTCGGATGTGATCTCCTTCGGCGTAGCCCCGGCGGCGCTGGCCTATGCCTGCGGCATGCAGGGCGGCTGGGACTGGCTGGTGCTGAGCTACTTCGTCTGCTGCGGCGTCAGCCGCCTGGCCCGCTACAACGTCACCGCCGAGGCGATGTCCGGCGACGAGGGCAAGGTCAAGTACTTCGAGGGCACGCCCATCCCGACCAGCCTGGCGCTGGTGATCGTGCTGGCCATTGCCGCCGGCACCGATGCCATCGGCCACGATCTCTGGTTCGGCCAGTGGCAGCTGGGCCCGTGGCAGCTGCACCCGATGGTGCTGCTGTTCGCCCTGTCCGGCTCGCTGATGATCAGCAAGACCCTGCACATTCCCAAGCCATGACCCAGCCCAGCGGAGGCGCGCGATGACCAGCTCGGCCCACGACGCCGGCAGCAGCGATTTCGAGAACCTGTCCCGCCAGTACTTCGGCGCCTGGGGCGAGGCCCTGCGCCACGCCGCTATGCCGGGGGCCCCGGCCGGCGACGACCCGGGCAGCTGGCAGCGGTTGTTCGACTGGTGGGGCCAGCTGCTGCCCGAACAAGGGCAGGGCGCGTCGGAAGATGCGCTGCGCCGCTTCCGCGAACAGGCCGGCAGCTGGTACGGCACCATGCAGGAAGTGGCCGCGCGCTTCGCCGGCCGCGATGCCAGCAGCGCCGACGTGGCCCAGGCCTGGCGCGAAGCCGTGCAGGGGCAGGGCGATGGCATGCTGCAGTGGATGCTGCAGGGCGCACGCGGCAGCACCCAGGCAGGTGCCGCGCTGCCCGAATTCGCCGCGTGGCTGCAGCAGTGGCAGGTGCAGGCTGGCCCCTGGCTGCAGAGCCCGGCCTTCGGCCCCGGCCGTGAGCACCAAGCGCGCTGGCAGACCCTGCTGCGCGCGCAGGAGGAATACCAGCAGCATTCGCGCGCCTACGTGGACCAGATCAAGCAGGCGCTGGAGGAGGCCTTCGATCTGTTCGAAAAGCGCCTGGCCGAGCACGAACAGCCGGGCAGCCAGCTGACCAGTGCGCGGGCGATGTTCGATCTGTGGATCGAGGTGGCCGAAGAGGCGTACGCCAAGGTCGCCCTGTCCGAGGCGTTCCAGCAGGTCTACGCCTCGCTGGGCAACGCACAGATGCGCCTGCGTGCCGGCCTGCAGCGCGAGGTTGAGCAGGTGAGCGAGCGCATCGGCCTGCCCACGCGCAGCGAGATGGATGCCGCTCACCGCCGCATCGCCGAGCTGGAGCGCAGCCTGCGCCGCCTGCAGGCGCAGGTGGCCGTGCTGGCCGGGACCGCCGAGGTTGACCCGGTGGCACAGCCCGCGCCGGCCAAGGTGAAGCCGGCCGCACGCAAGCCGGCGAAGAAAGCCGCCACGCCGAAGCCGGCTGCCAAGAAGGCCGCAACCAGAAAAGCAACGGCGAAGCCCGCCGCACCCCGCACCACTGCGCGGAAATAACGACCGATGAAAGGACCGCTGGGCTTCAACGCCGATGACCTGATGCAGGAAACCCTGGCCATGCAGCGCAAGCTGATGGAAGGGCTGAAGCTGCTGCCGCAGGTGGAGGACGTGGACTATGGCGCCACCGCGCGCGAGGAAGTCTGGCGCGACGGCAAGGTGGTGCTGTACCGCTTCGTGGGCGAGCAGGCGCCGACCCGCAGGCCGCCGCTGCTGATCGTCTACGCGCTGGTGAACCGGCCCTACATGGTCGACCTGCAGGCCGACCGTTCGCTGGTGCAGAAGCTGCTGGCGCTGGGCCAGGACGTGTACGTGCTGGACTGGGGCTACCCGGACCGCTCCGAGCGCTTCCAGACCCTGGAGGACTACCTGCTGCGCTACATCGATGGCGCGGTGGATGCGCTGCGTGCGCGCAGCGGTGGGCCGGTGGACATGCTGGGCATCTGCCAGGGCGGCGTGTTCGCATTGTGCTATGCCGCGCTGCGCCGGCAGAAGCTGGGCCGCCTGATCACCATGGTCACGCCGGTCGATTTCCACACTGCCGACAACATGCTCTCGCACTGGGCGCGACAGGTGGACGTGGACCTGCTGGTGGACACGCTGGGCAACATCCCGGCCGACCTGATGAATGCCAGCTACCTGATGCTCAAGCCGTTCCGTTTGAACGTGCAGAAGTACGTGGGCCTGCTCGACATCCTTGATGACAAGGCAGCGCTGGAGGATTTCCTGCGGATGGAAAAGTGGATCTTCGATTCGCCGGACCTGGCGGGCGAGGCTTTCCGTGACTTCATGAAGCAGTTCTACCAGGGCAACGGGCTGGTGAACGGCACGGTGCGGATCGGCGAGGAAGCGGTGGATCTGTCGCAGGTGACGCTGCCGGTGCTGAACATCTACGCCGAGCAGGACCACCTTGTGCCGCCGGATGCCTCGCGCGCGATGCGCGGCCGTCTGGGCACCAACGATTACACCGAGTCCAGTTTCCGTGGCGGGCATATCGGCATCTACGTGTCCGGCCGCGCGCAGCGCGAAGTGCCGACGACGATCGATGGCTGGCTGAAGGCCCGCGACCTGTAGAGTCGAGCCATGCTCGACTGCTTTGGGGGAATGATGACGTACCGTATTCCGCTGATCCTCGCCGCGCTGCTGGCGGCGCCGCCTGCCCACGCCGCCCCCGGGCCGCAGGCGAAGAGCGAGATCGCGCAGTTGATCGCCAGCCTCGATGGCTCGCAGTGCCGGTTCCAGCGCAATGGCAGCTGGCACGACGCGGCCGAGGCGCGTGCGCACCTTCAGCGCAAGTACGATTACCTGCTGAAAAACAACAAGGTGGACAGCGCCGAGCAGTTCATCGAGCGCGCCGCCAGCCAGAGCAGCATGAGCGGCAAGGCCTACCGCATCCAGTGCCCGGGACAGGCTGAACAGACTGCTGCCGCTTGGTTCGGTGCCCGCCTGCAGGCGCTGCGTCAACGCGCGCCGTAGACATACCGGCGGTGTAGAGTCGGGCCACGCTCGACTGCTCTTTCTGGTTCCCGAGGAGGTGCCACCATGAACACCACGCCACGCACGCTGTCGCGTTCGTTGAACGATCGGATGATCGCCGGCGTGATGGGCGGCATTGCCCATCGCTTCGGCTGGAACCCCACCCTGGTGCGGATCGTGTTCGTTCTGGTCTCGATCGGTTCGGCTGCTTTCCCCGGCATCCTGGTCTACCTGCTCCTGTGGCTGCTGATCCCGAACGAGGCCGATTGAACGCCGCCTCGCGGCCCTGGCCGGTCTGGCTGCGCGCGCTGCAGGTGCTGGGCGCGGCCTGGACCCTGCCCAATACGCTGATCGGCGTGATCGGCGGGCTGGTCGGCCTGCTGGGCGGGGCGAAGCTGCGCTGGAGCGGCCGCGACTGTGCGCTCATCTTCGACCACTGGCCGTGGGGGCCGGGCGGGGCGATCACCCTGGGCAATGTGATCCTGCATACCGGCCACGACCTGGGCATGTCCTGCCGGACCTACGCGCACCAGGCGGGGTGGGGCGTGGAGCCGTTGATCCGGCTGGATGACCATGAGCGGGCGCATGTTTACCAGTACCTGGTGCTGGGGCCGCTGTACCTGCCGGTGTACCTGCTGTGCGGGGGCGTGAGTGCGCGTAATCCGTTCGAGCGGGCGGCGGATCATTACGCCCGGTTCGGCCATGGCTGGTGGCCGTAGTTTCCAGCCAACGGCGCAGCCCCTCGTGGCTGGGGCCGGTAGAGTCGACTGTCAGTCGACTGGCATTGCGAGTTGGGCCGGGCGGGGTGGGTTCGCGGGACACGCCGTAAACCCATCCATGGGGGCTCGATGGCGCCATCCTGGCGCCAACGGTCCCGCGAACCCACCCCGCCCGGTCCCTGACAGTTTCCGTGCGCGTCCAGCCACGGAAAAGAAAAAGAACAGCAGAAGCGGATCGCGCGCTGCGCTTGCTCGTGTAGAGCCGAGCCTGCGCTCGGCTTGCCGTTACCCCGCGAGAAGCAGCCGAGCATGGGCTTGTATGTTCCTCCCGGCTCCCACGAGGTATGTAGGAGCCAGGGTGGAGGGACCGTCAACATGTTATCTGCGGGTACCAGCCGACAGACGAGTCGAGCGATCCCCA
>Ga0209676_1001644_pt1 | contig 19632 bp, 18 predicted proteins | sample AraplaCvi_mLB_r2_FD_184282 | JGI IMG/M metagenome (GOLD analysis project Ga0209676, IMG submission 184282) | Arabidopsis root microbial communities from North Carolina, USA - plate scrape MF_Cvi_mLB_r2 (SPAdes) (version 2) | ecosystem: Host-associated > Plants > Roots > Endosphere | place: USA...
CGGCGACACGCTCAAGACCACGCATTACGCCGCGCCGGCCAAGCGCACCAAGGGCGTGATGGTGAAGGACGCGGCCGAACTGGTCGCCGCACTCAAGCAGAAGGGGCTGCTGTAATGAGCAAGGTACTCATCGTCGCCGAACACCTGGACGGCAAGCTCAACGCCTCCACCGCGAAGTGCGTCTCCGCCGCGCAGGCGTTGAAGCCGGAGTCCATCGACATCGTGGTGCTGGCCGCCGATCCGGCCGCCATTGCCGCGGAAGCCGCGCAGATCGCGGGCGTAGGCAAGGTGCTGACAGTTTCGAATGCCGCCAACGCCAGCGCGATCGCACAGGTGCTGGCACCGCAGGTGGCGAAGGTCGCCGCCGGCTACAGCCACGTATTCGGCCCGAGCACCACCTTTGGCAAGGACCTGATGCCGTGCGTGGCCGCGCTGCTGGGCGTTGCCCAGGTGTCCGACGTGATGGCCGTGGAAGGCAGCCACACCTTCAAGCGTCCGATCTACGCCGGCAACGCCATCATCACGGTCGAAGCACCGACCGATCACGCGGTGGTCGCCACGGTCCGCACGGCCTCGTGGCCGGAAGCGGCGAAGGGAGGCAGTGCCGCGGTCGAAGCGGTGTCCGTCGATGCGGCCCTGCCCTCGCACACGCGCTTCGTCGGCCTTACAGCCGGCAAGTCCGATCGCCCTGACCTCCAGAGTGCCAAGCGCGTCGTCTCCGGCGGCCGCGGCGTCGGTTCGGCCGAGAACTTCAAGGTGATCTACGCGCTGGCCGACAAGCTCGGCGCGGCCGTGGGCGCCTCGCGTGCGGCGGTGGACGCCGGCTACGTGCCCAACGAACTCCAGGTCGGCCAGACCGGCAAGATCATCGCGCCGGAGCTGTACGTGGCCGTCGGCATCAGCGGCGCCATCCAGCACCTGACCGGCATCAAGGACGCCGGCACCATCGTCGCGATCAACAAGGACGGCGATGCGCCGATCTTCGAGATTGCCGACATCGGCCTGGTGGGCGACCTGTTCGCGCTGCTGCCGGAACTTGAGCGCTCGCTGTAAGCGAACCCGATGACGATGCCGGAGCAGACCGAGGAAAGCGTTGCGGCAACCGGACATGCGCCGGGCTGGCGTCAGACAGTACGACAGCTGCTGCTCTACGGAATCGTAGGCGGCGTCCAGTTGCTCGCCGACTGGCTTTGCTTTGTACTGCTCACGTGGTCGGGAATGGACGTGATACCTGCAAATCTCTGTGGTCGCATCTTCGGCGCGTGCCTTGGATTCTGGCTGAATGGTCAGCACACTTTTGCCAGGGCAGGACAGCCATCCCTTGGCCGCCGTCAGGCGTTCCGGTTCGTCATCGGCTGGATCCTGACCGCGGCGCTCAGCACGGCTACTATCTGGCTGGTGGATCGCTTCGCAGGTCTTGGGTGGGCCCAGGCCAGCAAGCTCGGAATAGATGGCGCGATCGCATTGCTCGGCTTCCTTCTGTCCAAGTACTGGATTTTCCGATGAACGCCCCCGAACCCCTCGTACAGATCGCAAGGATTGCGGTGGTGATCCCTTGTTACCGGGTCACCCGCCACGTACGAGAGGTGATCGCAAGCGTTGGCCCCGAGGTGGCTCGGATCTACTGCATCGACGATGCCTGCCCCGACGAAAGCGGGTCATACATCGAGCGCACTATCGCAGATCCACGCGTTGTCGTACTTCGGCACGGCACCAATCAGGGAGTCGGCGGCGCGGTAATGACCGGCTATGAGGCGGCTATTGCCGAAGGCATGGACGTAATGGTCAAGATCGATGGTGACGGTCAAATGGACCCGGGGCTGCTGCCCCGCTTTGTCGCGCCGATCATTCGTGGTGAGGCCGATTACACCAAGGGAAATCGATTCTGGGATCTGCGCGAGATCCGACAAATGCCACTGCTGCGCAGGATCGGCAATCTCGGGCTCAGCTTCATGTCCAAGGCCAGTACGGGGTACTGGGATGTCTTTGACCCAACAAACGGTTACACGGCGATCCATGCCGAAGTCGCATCGCGCCTACCCTTCGACTCGATTAGCCGTCGCTATTTCTTCGAAACCGACATGCTGTTCCGGCTCAATACAATCCGGGCAGTGGTGATCGACATCCCAATGGATGCCAAGTACGCAGACGAGACAAGCGGCTTGCGCATTTCGAAGATTGCGACCGAGTTCTTCGCGAAGCACATGCGAAACCTGGGAAAGCGGATCCTGTACAACTACTTTCTCCGCGACCTTTCCGTTGCCTCTTTGGAGCTAATCGCCGCAATCGGATTACTGGCCTTCGGCGTGGGCTTTGGTGGCTGGCACTGGTGGAGTTCGGGGCAGGAAGGTGCAAGCACGCCCTTGGGCACCATCATGATTGCCACGGTCAGCGTTGTTTCCGGGCTGCAATTCCTCCTTGCATTCCTCGGCTACGACATCGCCAACATTCCGCGCCGACCATTGCATCCCTTAATCCGGAACCGCCTGTCCGCTCTGCGACGCGACCAGGGCACAGTCGATGCGTATCGATAGCACCCGGCCGTTGCTCGCGCTGTTCGCACACCCTGATGACGAGTTTGCGGTGTTCCCATGGATCGAGGCGGCCGTTGCAAGCAAGCGGATCGTACACTGCGCATGGATAACCGACGGCGGCTGGGGAGGGCAGGACGTAGCGCGTCGACGCCATGAGAGCATACGCGTGCTCGCATCGCTGGGCGTTTCCACCGATTGCATGCATTTCCTAGGCGAGCGCTTCGACATCCGTGATGGCGAGCTCCATTGCGCAACCCATCGCGCCGGACTCGTCTTGGATGAGTTGGCTACGCAGCTGCCGCACGGAGCCGAATGGCTGATTCCGGCATGGGAAGGGGGACATCAAGACCACGACGCGCTGCACTTGCTCGCCATTTCATGCGCCGAAAGGTTCGCGGCAGACCTTTACCAGTACCCTCTCTATAACGGAGCCGGCCTACCCGGGCCATGGTTCCGGGTGCTGCACGCTCTACCGCGAAATGGCAGGCAACTGCCGATCGAAACGCCCATCCTGCAGCGACTATCCTGTGTAGTGCGTTGCTTTCGTTATCGCTCACAGTGGAAGAGCTTCGTCGGTCTGCTGCCGTTCTATGCGCTCGCAATGCTGCGTCGCCACCCATTCGTACTGCAGACCGTCATCGCCGACCGGGCGAACAAACGCCCCCACGAGGGCAAGGTGCTGTATGAGCGACGTGGTGGTCCGAGTTGGGAAACAGTTCGCGCGGCCGTCGCGCTGCGTTCGTCGCACTAGCGACTCACAGGTCGTCGGAATCGATCCAGAAGGTGTGCCAGCGCGCTCCGACAAACAGCGTTTCGTCACGCGCTGATGGATGCAGTTTCTTCACGATCAAAGAGAAGACGGCGCCCGTGCGCAAGTAGCACGAACTTGCGAAGCGATACGTCTTCGCCCATCTCCGCGCTGCCATGCACGCCACCAGATCCTTCCGCTCGCTCCGTGCGAGCTGAAAGATCGTCCAATGCAGCGTGCGGCAACCGTCAAGGTGGTCCGGGAGGACCATGAAGTCGAGAACTGCAAGGCTCTCGATTCCTTTCAATCTGGTAGGCCGCACGATTGCCATTCCGATCAACTCTTCGTGGCGGCGTAGAACCACGAAACGATACGTCGTTCCTGGCGCGCCAGTCCGCCACTCAAGGAACGCTGCATCCTTGATGAGCGCATTGCCCACCTGAGCTTCCCAACGCTCGCGAAAATGCTCATAAGCATTGGAGCCGCCAATCTCGCTGAGGAACTCGTCGCGCCCATACACCGAGGCCGTGTAGCTTCGGGACCCGGGCCGGGTCCACGCCTGTAGCGCACGCAGGACTCCTCCGCCAAGCCGACCCAACGCGGCGAGCGCTTTCGGCAACAAGCTCTCCACCGACACCGGTCGAACATAGGTCGGCATCGTTTCCACGATCTGCCAGCCAACCTTCAAATGCCCGGGGATCACCTCTGGGCGTATCGGATAGCCTGTAGTGAAGGCCAGCCCGGACTCGGCCAACTGCCCCGTTGCATACCGCCCCATCCTTGTGAAGATGCCCTGCCCCCGATACTCCGGATGCGTCATCACGTCACAAACCATGCCGCAACGGACGACCTCACCATCAACGCGATAGGCGAACGGGATGGCGGCGTAATACCCCACCATCTCGGACGAAGCCGAGCCGAGGTACTCGTACGACGGCGGCGATGCCGGAAAATCATGGAACTTCCAGCGATAGTGCGCATCGCCCTCCACCTCGGTGCCGATCGCTTCCGGAAAAGACAAACGGAACAATGCCCGCTGCTCCGCATAGTCACGGGATTCGTCGTAGGGGCGGTACGCAATATCCATCAGTACTGACCACCATTTAGGTGCAGCACCTGTCCTGTGAAGAATGCGGAGTCGTCTCCAAGCAGATACGAGACTGCGGCGCCGACATCCGACTTGGTGCCGAATCGGCCCAGCGGGATCCGTTTCCGCACTTCTGCCTGCATCGCCTCTGGAACAGAGTCAATGAGTCCCGCGTCAAAGTATCCGAGCGCAATTGCGTTAGCGGTGACTTCACGCGACGCCAGTTCCAGTGCGATCGACTTCGTAAAGCCGACAATACCCGCCTTCGCAGCAGCGTAGTGCGATGCGCCTGCAATCCCGCTGAATCCGACGATGCTTGAAATATTGACGATGCGCCCAGAACGGGCTTCGCGCATCGAAGGAATGAGGTGCTTGCAGCAAAGGAATGTCGTGAGCAGGCTGTCTTCGATCACGCGACTGAAGTCATCGCGGGAAAGCTTCCAGGACATCGCATTGGTTGAACTCCCGGCGACGTTCACCAACCGATTCACCGATCCAAATGAGGACAGCAATCCCTCAATCATGGCCTGCACCGAATCTTCGTCGGTCAGCGACGCCTGCACGGCGTGCAAGGCGGGATCCAGGTCGTACTCCCGTAGCAATGCATCGACGTTGTCACGTTCGCCCCGGAAATGACAGGCGATATCGCGCTCTCCCCGCTCAAGCAGGTAGCGCGCAACATGCTGTCCGATGCCTCCATTGGCGCCGGTGATAAGCACCACTCCATTTGTCATTTTCATCTCCTAAGTTCGTCGCGATTTTCGTCACACCCACGTAAACACTCAATGGGCATCCCAAGGATGCAGAAGCCGGTGAGCGCGATCACGTGAATCGACGAACAGGCGGTTACATGCTGCGTGCTCTGCCCCTTCGATGCTCCACAGTTCCAGATTGGACCTGCGATCTTCGACGGTCGCACCAAGCTGACGCAGCGCGACATCCAGCGCGGGATTTGTTTCACTGGTCAGCATAACCCGCGAAACCCCAAGCGACTCGAGGGTTTGTTTCCAGCGCATTCCGCTTCGATCTTCATTGGCCCAATCCCACGCCTTCTTCAACTGGGGATCGTACCAAGCCACGCTGAGCGTATTACCCGGAAAGGTACCGATAAACGGGGATCTGGCATCCGCCAGCAGAACGCATGCCGTCGGCGACCGTTCCTTCAAAGCCGCGAGCAGGACTTCCTGCGGCACCACCTCACGCAGGATCACGGATTTGTAGTCGCGCCCATTGTCGACCAGTCCGGCCCAGGCGCCGTTGTACATGACCCAGTAGGTAGTGGGCATAAGCAAGAAATTGACGATGCATATAACAAGCGTCAGCACAGCCAGCGCGCCACGGCGACCGGTCGTGGTCTCCAGGGCTGCGATGGCGGCGACGCAGCAGATCGCCATAGCCGGAAAAATGTACCGAAGGTATTGCACCTGCGCGAACAGAATCAGGCCCGCTACCAGAACCCAGCCCGTGATCCATCGCGCCGCCCCGGGACGGGCCAATGCGACGAGTACACCGCCTATCAGCGCAGGCATCGCCACGCCGGCAGCTCCAGGCCAGCTCTCTACGTAGCGGCTGGTCTCAAATGTCAATTTCCACAACGTGTCCCAATGGATACCGGAGTGCCAGCGCGGATCGGAGAACTCGACGCTCGGAAAGTATGGTGACTGGAAGTAGCTGTTTAGCATGGGAAAGACCGGATTACCGGTAATCAGCCACGCGTAGGCGTAGTTTGCGCCACCGACAAGCACCGACGTGATCACAACGGCCCCGAACCAGCGCCATTGCCGATGCCGCAACGCCATCCAGGCGATGTAGACGCAAGGTCCGAAGAGGTAGACGACGTTTGTGATCTTCAGCGCCAGTAGGGCGCCGATCATTGCGCCGGCCTTCCAGCCGTCCCGGAACCGGCCGTGCTCCGCCGCCAGATGCGCGCAGAGATGCATCATGACCGCGGCGACGACTCCATCGACCTGCATCGTCGTGCCGAAGTAGGAAGTCAGGGGGTGCGACGCGTATATCGCGGTCGCCATCAGGGCCCCACCGGTGGATGCACCCAGGACGCGAGCCAGTCTGTACGCGCCGGAAAGACCGATCAGCAACCACAGCACATTGGCCGGCGCGCGCGATGGCTCCCCTGCGAGCACCGAAGACAGACCATGGAATGCATTGTTGAACCAGGGTGAGACTGCCCAAGCCTGGCTGAAGATGTCTAAGTGGTAGTAGCCGTCACGCAGCAACTGGTTCTGCAGGATCAGGTGCGCCGACTGGTCGTCGTAGTTGACGCTCGGCAGCCAGAGCCCAAGGCTCGCGAATCCAACGAGGAAGGTGGTGGCGGCCAGCGCCCAGGGCTGCTCTCCCGCGAGGCGTTCCCACCCGGTGCGGACCTCGGCAGCCGCCCCCAGTAGGCATCGGCGCCGAACGAAAAGCAGCAACACGGACAACGGCAGGTAGATGCGAGCGTCATGGATTGGGAACGGCAGCAGCCAACCGAGGGTTCCCACCAGCACGGCAATGCCCAGTAGCAACCGAAGTGCCACCGGGCTCTCCTCTGCATGCGGCAGGAACGACACTAAGGCCAGTGCCACGCACGCCATCACCAGCGCAGAGAATGCGGCTTGTGGGCCAGCGTAGTAGACGAAGGCCAGCAACCAGAAAGTGACAGCGCCCAGCGCAAGCGAGGAAAGACCCTGGCGGCACCTAAAGACTCCCCAGAACGCCAGTTGCATGCCTATGCACGCCAACCCGAGCTTCCACATTACGTTGCCCTGCGTCGCAATCGCTCCATCCAGCAAGTGACGATCCACGACGCCATAGAAGACGGCGACGACGGGTACAAGGGCGAAGGCAGATATCAGCCAAGTTCGCAACGGAGTGGCGAAGAGTCGGGTTTGCATAAAGGGGCGCGGATCGGCGAGGGTCAGTGCGTGCAGCTAACGGCATTGATATGCAACTCCGCGAGCGTACTGCCGCTCCCGGCGTCGATGAGGAAGAAACGCGTGCCATCACCAACCCAGTTACCGGTGGTCGCCTCTCCGACACTTCCTCCGGCCGCGAACAACTGACGCGCGGTACCTTCGCTACCGGATACTTCCAATCTGATGGATGGCACGTCCGTCTGCCAGGCGACCTTCGAGGTGGCTCGGTCCCACCCTGTGCATGCTGCAACCCGGCCCGGGGAGGCGGACAGCGTCGCATGCTCGGTCTTGACCACTTGCGGGATGGCGAGGCGCGCTTTCAGTTCCACCGGATCGATATCCGAGGGCAGCGCATATGGCGGCGCAGATCGCGAACAACCGCCGACCACGAGGAGCGAGGCAAGCACCGTCGCATCAACGATACGCACGCGCGCTCTCCAGTCCCAGCAGGTACATGACCGAACCCATGGCCGGGTCATTGAGGATGCCAAGGTTGGAAGGGGCCGGCGACCAGATGCGATTCGGCATTGGCAGTCCCTCGTCGTCGCCTCCGGACCGTTCGATCACGAAAGCCCAGGTCTTGCCGGGAAGCGGATGCACGTTGAATCCCACTGGACCAAACACGGCCTTTGCAGCCGTCACCGACCAGGACGTGATATGCCCACGTCGATAGGGATCCAGGTATGCGCCATCCTCATGCTTGACGTAATCAGTGAGGCCGGTATTGAAGAGGAAGAGTGAGCCCGGCACCGAAACGGCGGCCAAGGCACTGGCAAGGTTGTGGGCCATGGCCGGTGTCAGGTGTTCGATGACTTCCACGCACACGCCGCACTCGAACTTCTCCTCGACGTCGGCAAGGTCGGAGCGCAGATAGTTCTCGTGCCGGGTCTGGTACTCGTCCGCCGGGGGGAATTTCTCGACTCCAAAGAAGCGCGCACGATTGCTCGGCAGGTAGGTCGACAACGCATCGAGCAGGTAACCGGGCCCGGTACCAATATCCAGGAAACGCGTGATGGGCAGACGGCAGTACAGCATCGCCTCGGCGGACCGCGCCAGCGATGAACCGTAAGAGCGCTCACGCGCCGACGCCAGTTCCGCCTGCCAGTAATCCTCGTCGTAGTCGCGGCAGGGCAACCCTGCATCGATGCGCGCCAGCAGTTCGGGGTCGGCGAAGATGAAGTCGCAATGGTCGCACTCGTAGTACTCGACCCCGTCGACTTGCCGGAAGTGGGCCGCAGTACGTCCGCAAAGTACGCAAACCACTTTTGCCTCCTTGCCAAAAAGGCCTTGAATCGTCTTACCGAAGCTCATTCTGGTGCCACTCCTCAAGTTTCCATGCTGCTTCCGCCAGCGTCTCCACGCGGGCTGCTCGGGGGATGCCGGAGTCGCCGAAGCCGTCCTGCCCGACAAGGATGCGGAGGCCAACTCCGGCGGCATCGGCCGCTCGGATGTCGCTCACCTTGTCGCCTATGAGCGCGCTATGAGGCAGATCCAGCGCATGCTCCCTTGCCGCACGCAGGATCATACCCGGCGCGGGCTTGCGGCAGTCGCAGACCGTCTTCAGCGCCCCCTTCCCCATCTCCGGATGATGCGGACAGTGGTAGACCGCCAGGATCTGCACTCCCCGAGCGCGGAACTGTTCGATCATCCACGCCGTGTACGCCAGGAAGTCGTTCTCGGTGTAATAACCGCGAGCGATTCCCGCCTGGTTGGTGACGACCACTATGGCCATCCCAAGTGCCTGGGCGCGGCTGCACAGGTCGAATACTCCATCGACCCACTCGGTACGGTCCGGCGTATGGACGTATCCGAAATCCTGGTTGATCACACCGTCGCGGTCGAGAAAAAGCGCTCTCCGCCCCGGGACTTCCGTTTGTCGCATGTCGCCGCGCTCCAACGCTGATGCCGGCACGTGCGCCGAACGGAAATCCTATCCTTATTTGGTTGCGACCAGCGTCCAGAGACCATGGAGCAGACCCGAAGCGGGCGCATGCGGCATCACGAAACGCGCATCGCGAAAGCCCGCCTTCCTGCAGTCATCGAGCACATCCCAGCCGAAGTGGTAGAAGCACAGCACGCCTCCACCGGCAATCGGATCGCCGTGGTATTCCGGCTCGAGAAGGTGCTCGATCCCATCGCCTCGAACCCGGGCCCGCACAAGCGTTTCAGGCACGTCAAGGAAGGGGAAGGTCGCGATCAGATGCCCCCCAGGGCGCAGCACGCGGGCGAACTCGTGCAAGGCGCGCCGATAGTCCGGCACATGCTCAAGCACGTCGAACGACATCACGGTGTCGAGCGTGCGGGACCAGAAGCTCAGACGGGTAACATCGTTGTAATTGACCTTCCCCTTGCCGCCGAGCCCGTGGTAGTAGTCCATCAACGCGCGACGCTTCCGGCGGCTCGGTTCGAACTCGCTCCCGATGACCCGCCCCGGCAAATGGTCCTGCAACCAGACGAAGGGAGGGGTGACCTGCTCCGTCACGTAGATATTGCGATCCGCCTTCGTGCGCGGTGCGGTGACATAAACGGCGTACGAGGCACGCACGCGCGAGTTCATGCGGCAGTTCGAGCAGATGAGGTGCTCGCGGAGATTGACGTGCTGGAGGTCGGCGCCCTCCCAGTAATCGAAGGCATGCATTTCGCCGCAGGCGGGGCAGAAGCCCTGTCTTTGTCGCCAGTCGATCGCGGCTGCCAGCTGATCTTCCTGCCACGCTCGCAGGAGCGTCTCGTTGTCGCGACGAGCCTCCCAGCCATCGAAGCTGTGGAAGGTCACATGTTGCGTCGCCTGCTCCGCTGTACCCGTCGCCATATCCCTCCCTTGAAGGCGCCAGTTCTATGCAAACTGGACCTGCGCTCTGTGGTAGTCCTCGGGAACACCGATGTCGATGAATTCCTGCGTCTTACAGTACCCTACCACCCGGCCAGCCTGGGCCAATGGTCGCAACAGTTCGGTTTCGAACGAGAAAGACTCATCCGCAGGCAAGGCCCCCAGCGCGGCCGCGGTCGCGAAGTAGACACCGCCATTGATCCATCCCGGACCGCTGTGCCCCTTCTCTTCGAAACTGGTGACGATGTCTCCGCTCGTCCGCACGGCACCGTATCGCGCCACGTCCGGAACACTCGCCAACGCGATACCCAAGGCCCCGCCGGCTCCCATAGTCAGCGTTTGCAAACCGGGCGGGTCGTACGCAAGCCACGTGTCTCCATTGGCGATGAAAGCAGCATCGCCGCAGAGGTGGGCCGCCGCGAACTTGACGGCGCCGCCGGTTCCCAGGGAGGTTGGCTCGATCGCATGGACGATCTCCATATCTCCCCAGCGGCTCCCTGCGAAATCCGAGATTGCCTCTGCCATGTACCCGGTCGACAGGACCGCGCGGCTGAAGCCTGCACGCGCGTAGAAGTCCAGGAGGTAGCCCAGGAACGGCCTGCCTGCAACCTGGGCAAGCGGCTTGGGCACGTCCGCGACAACGCTGCGCAGGCGCGTCCCTCTTCCGCCCGCGAGGATGATGACTTCGTCCGCCTCAGTCATTGCCGCGGGTACATCTCGCTTTCGATCAGCGCGCACAGCAGGTGCCCCACGAACTCGTGCCCTTCCTGAATACGCGGTGTTTCGTCCGACGGTATGCGGAAGCAGATGTCCGCAACGGGCGCGAGCTTGCCGCCACCTAGGCCAGTGAAGCCGATCACTTTCACGTTGCGAGCCTTCGCCGCCTCGGCCGCCCGGAGGATGTTGGGTGAGTTGCCCGAGGTAGATATGGCCACGAAAACGTCGCCTGCCTGGCCCAACGCCTCGATCTGGCGCGCGAACGTGTAGTCGTAGCCGTAATCGTTGCCGATCGCGGTCAGGATGGAGGTATCGGTCGTCAGCGCGATCGCCGGCAAGCCGGGGCGATCATAGTAGAAGCGGGACACGAGCTCTCCCGCCCAATGCTGTGCGTCGGCCGCGCTGCCTCCGTTGCCGGCGAACAGGATCTTGCGTCCCTCGCGCAACGCATGCACGCAGAGGTTGACGGCTTCAACGATCTGCTCGCGCAGCCCCACATCCTCGGCCATGCGCTGAAAGTTCGAACGGGTCTTATCGAACTCAGCGCCAATGAACCCGATCATCCGGTCTTCCATGCGGTAGCTCCCTGGTGCGTGAAATGTGTGTCGTACACGACGCCGCCCGCGCTCTTCAGCTGACGGACGAGCGTAACGCGGTCGGCCGGGTCGCACAGGAACATCATGAATCCGCCGCCACCGGCGCCCGATACCTTCGTGGCCTTGGCGCCGTGGGCGAACGCGAGAGCCTCAAGGTCGTCGATCATCGGATTGGTGATACTCGTTGCCATCTGCTTCTTGGCCAACCACCCCGATTGCATCACTTCTGCGAGTCGCTTGAAGTCGCCTCGCAGCAAGGCTTCCTTCATCTGCACCGCCTCGACCTTTAGCCGGTGCATCGCGTCGAGCGAAACACCGTGGCCATCGCGTACGTTCCGCGCCTGCTCGTCGATGATCTTGGCCGACGACCTTGACACTCCGGTGAAGTACAGGACCAGACTCGATTCGAGTTCGGTCCAGATCCACTCCTTGATGCGCAGCGGGTTCACCACAACGCGATCGGCGTCGTAGAACTCCATGAAGTTGAAACCACCGAAGGCCGCTGCGTACTGATCCTGCTTGCCGCCTGAGAGGCCCAGATCGTTGCGCTCGATCCCATAAGCCAGCTGCGCGATTTCGTACTCGCCCAACGCCAAGCCGAAGTACTCCGCGAATGCGGTCACCAGCGCGACCACCATCGTGGACGACGAGCCAAGGCCCGATCCCGGCGGCGCATCTGAGCTGGACCGGACACGAATGGCCGGCCGCGCTCCGGAGAGATAGTTTTCGCTGATACGGCGGTATACGCCCTTCATGAGCTGCAGCGGCCCGGCGGCCAGGTCGACCTCGTCCGGGGCCATGCTCTGCGAGACGTCCGCATCTTGCGCATGGAACTCGACGGCGCCGGATCCGTTGTCGTCAATCGTGGCGTAGGCGTACTTGTCGATCGTGACGTTCATGACGAAGCCGCCATGAAGATCGCAGAACGGCGACACGTCCGTGCCGCCACCGGCCAGGCCGAGACGAAGCGGCGCTCGCGAACGGACGATCACGGTGCGCGCTCCGGGAGACCAACGGCGTCCAGCAGCGAACGCGCCATCGCTTCAGTGGAGAAGTGATCCTGCGCGTAACGGGAGCCCTGGTTGGCCAGCGCTTCCCATCTGACGTCGTCCTGGAGCAGGTCGAGCACCCGATCGGCGATGGACTGTGTGTCGTCGCTCACCTCGCTCACCAGCGACACGTCCGGCAACCCCTGGGCGCCAACCGGCGTGGTTACCAGTGGCAGCCCCTGCTGCAAGGCCTCGACGACCTTGCTCTTGATGCCGGCTCCGAATCGGAGGGGCACCACCGCAACGCGTGCATCCCGATAACGCTGGCCAAGTTCCTGGTCGCTGACATATCCGGTGACCTCGACGTCGGGCCCGGCAAGCGCAACTACTTCTGCCGTCGGATTCGAGCCCACCAGCGAAACCTTGACGCCCGGCATGCGGCGCCACACGAGCGGCATGATCTTGCTCACGAGCCATTTGGCCGCATCGACGTTAGGCGAGTGCGCGAATCCTGCAACGAACAGCACACCACTGCGTCCAGTCGGCCCGCTTACAGCGGGGAAACTTGTGAAGGCATATGGCGGCACCGCTCGCGCGTCCACGCTTCCCTCGAGCGCACGAACCTCGTCGGCCTCGGACTGCGACGGGTACAGCACAACGTCCGAACGCCTCCAGATCGAGCGTTCCTGACGCTCAACCGCGCTCGCCGGCTGCCCGCGCGTCGTACCGAGCACCTCGTTCTCCTGGGCGACCCTCTTGAAGTGCAGATCATGCCCGTAGTACACAATCCGCGCCTTCGTCAGACTGCGCACCTCGTCGATGTACTTCTCGCTGATGCAGGGTCGGGATAGAACGACCGCAGCCAGATCCGCGCCGTGTTGCTCGAGGAAATCGCGGAACTTCCCAAGCCACGGCATTCCGTACATCACTTCTACACCCCGCTTCTGCAATTGCATGGTGTAGTGGGGATCGAAGTTCAGGTTGTCCGGCCAGAACTTGACGACGCACCCCGCCTCCAACAACCGGTCGATGAAGGCGGCAATGGTGCGAGAGCCCGCGTCGCGATCGGGCTGCGGAACGTAGTGATCCACAACCAGCACGATTGGCTTGTCGAATGCACGATCGCGTGCCCGCATCACATTGCGGCCATTCTCGAAATGCGACGCCAGCGCATCCTTCCATCGCTCCGCGAGCTTTTTCTGATTAACGACCTGATAGGCCTTGGTACCTGCGCTGGTGTCGGTACCGTGCGAGACGCCTTCGTGGTGCATGACCTCCGAGAACGGGGTGTAGTACACCTCGTGGCCAGCCGATCGCACTCGAAATGCGAGGTCCGAATCCTCGCAGTAGGCAGGACAGAAGTACGGATCGAAGCCATTGAGCTCGCGGAAGAGGCCCGCCTTGATCATCAGGCTGGCCCCCGAACAGTAGTCGACCTTGCGAACGTAATTGAACTCGGAGGCGCCCGGATCCTGGAGTCGACCGTAGTTCCAGGCGGAAGCGTCGCGCCAGATAATGCCACCGGCCTCCTGGAGCCGGCCATCGGCAAAGATCAGCTTCGAACCGGCCATTCCCGCATCCGGCTGCTCCTCAAACACGTTGACCAGCGCATCCAGCCAGCCGGGCGTGACCTCGGTGTCGTTGTTGAGGAAGCAGATGTACTCACCACGCGCCATCTCCAGCGCCTGATTGCATGAGCGCAGGAATCCCAGATTGGCTGGGTTGCTGTGATAACGCAGACCCGGCACCGCGGCCAGGCCATGAATGGCCTCATCGCCTGACGCATCCTCGATGACGACGACTTCGAAGGAAACGACGGCTCCGGCTACCTGGATCGAGCGCAGGCATCTGACCGTGTAGTCAAGCTTGCCGTACGTCGGAACGATGATCGTGACGGTCGGCTTGTCGACCTCCGCGAAGTAGAGATCGCTGATGTGCGCGCCGCTGATGGACCCGATCCGCGGCGGCGGCGGCGGCAGCCACAATCCTTCATAGGCGGTACCGCGAAGCCATGACGTTGCCAATCTCAACGGGGCCATCATCCGCCAGGAACGGGAACGCGTGATCTGTTCGAGCAAGTTCCGCAGTTCCAGCGCGTAGGACTGCTGTTCCTTCCCCTGCCGCAACAGCAGCTCGCGCACCTTGTGCTCCGCGTCGAAGGCCAGGTGGTTCCCGGCCACTGCAGTGGCCGACGGCTCATGCTCGGCGGCGGGTGCCGGCTGTTCGGGCTTTTCCGCCTCCGAGTTCGCCGCAGCCTCCGCCTCAAGCTCCTGCACTCGCTTGTCGAGCTGCAGCGCCCAGTCGGTCCGTTCCTGGAACTCCTGCTCGAGTCGCGCATAGTCGTTTCTCGACTTGTCGACATCGGCTTCCAGGGAAAGCGCCCACGTGTACATCTTCTCCCGGGCCGCGTCGGAATCGTCCGCGCGTGCGGTTGCCGTGCGGGCAGACAGCTCGTTGGTACATGCCTTGCCCAGGCGCGCGAAAACCGAACGCACCTTCTCCAATGCAATGGGGTCGGCAGCGGTCGCGAACAACGCCTGCAGGGCCGAGTCCTGCTTGGATCCGACAGCGATCACACCCAGCCCGTTGCCATGCAGGAATTCGCAGCTGGGATAGCGTTCGCGAAGCGAGGCGAAAAGCGTGTGGACACCAAAATCGTCCGAGCGGACGTTCGTGTCATGGAACAACACCAGGCCGCGATCGGACAGCTTTGGCAGCCATGTCTCGAAATCATGGGACACCGCTTCGAGCGTATGCAGGCCGTCGATATGCAGAAGATCGACCGAACCGTCCTCGAAGGACGACAACGCATCGTCGAAAGTCATCCTGAGCAAGGTCGAGAAGCTGGAATACTCGGCCTCGTTGCGCGCACGCACATCGTCGTAGATCGCGTCGCCGTAAAAACCTGCCTGCGAATCACCTTCCCAGGTGTCGATTGCATGGCAGCGTGTCTGCAGGCCAAGCGCCTGCACGGCCTGACAGAACGCGAAGTACGAGATTCCCCGGTGCGAACCGAGCTCCACGAGCGTTCTAGGGCGATGCGCCTGCACCATCCAGAATGCGAGCGGCACCAGCTCGATCCAGCCGGAGGTCTCGAGGAATCTGGGTGCGAAGTACATTGCATCCTGCGAGAGGACTTCAAGCGCCGACGCAGGCACCTGTGCGCCGGGCGGCAATTCCGGGACGGAATGGTGATTCATGGCCAAAGTTTCCAAATAGATCGTGTCCTCATAAGAGGATGCCCTCAATCCTTAACCATCTCGATGCCCAGCATCGGAATTCCGACGAGTCCGAAGCGCATGGTCTCGTCCAGCGCGCGGAACTCCAGCGCATCGTGTACCCAATGCTGCTGGGTGTGATCCAACTGGGTGCCCGACGCGACCGCGGCATCGATCATGTAGGAACCGGACGGAAGAATCGGCATGCGAAAACGGAATATCGCGTGCAGAAGGTCGCCGCTTTCCGCCGAAACCGGACGATCGGCATAGGCGAAGTGGGTATTGTCGCCAAACAGGCGCTGACCGAGCCGGTCCTTCACATAGAAGCCCACGATGATGTTGTCGAGCGGCTCTTTGACCCGCACTGCAATGTCCAGCGCCACGACTTCGCCGCCGTCGAGCAGGAGCGCGTCCTCGTCCTTCCCCTTGCGCAGGCACACCGACTCGACCACGGCTCCTCCTGCGCCGAACTCCGCTCCGATCGCTTCCGGATCGAATTCGAATACCTTGATCCGATTGCCGCCACCCGCCGCCAGCGATGCTTCGTGCCGGAAATCGCGCGCCAACGCATCTGCCGGATCGATGTCGGAACGCCGCGCGGCGCGCTGTTTCACGACTACGGTCTCGCCAGCCAACGCATGCCGGCTCGACGCATGCTGCTGCGCCATGTAGGCCTCGACGACCTCCTGCGAACTGCCTGCCAGGCGCGGCTGGCCATTCTCGAGCCAAAGTGCGCGCGAACAGAGGTTCGTCACGGCAGCGGCGTCGTGGCTGACGAACAACAACGTGCCGCGCTTCTGGAACTCGCGAAGGAATCGCATGCACTTCTGCGAGAAGAACGCATCACCGACAGCCAGCGCCTCGTCGACGATCAGCACGTCGGCGTCCACATGCACGATCACTGCAAACGCAAGGCGAACGACCATGCCGCTGGAGTAGCTGCGAACGGGCTGATCGATGAACTCGCCGATGTCCGCGAACTCCAGGATGCTCTGCAGCCGCGCTTCGATCTGTTCGCGCCTCAAACCGAGAATCGTGGCGTTGAGATAGACGTTCTCTCGTCCGGTGAACTCTGGATTGAAGCCGCTCCCAAGTTCAAGCAGCGCGGCCACCCGGCCATTGACTCGAACCTCGCCTTCCGTGGGCGTCAGCGTGCCCGCGATCATCTGCAGCAGCGTCGATTTCCCGGAACCGTTGCGCCCGACGATGCCGATGGTCTCGCCCCGACGCACTTCCAACGACACGCCGCGCAGCGCCCAGAACTCCTTGTAAAACTGCTTGTGCCGCCCGAAAAGACCCTGCCAGAGTCGATGGGCGGGGCTGTCGTACATCGAGTACGCCTTGCCCAGGTCGCGAATGGAGATCACCACCTCGCCACCGGCGTCCGAAGCCATTTCAGAAGGGACGTGCATCGGTGATGCGAACTCAGAGGACATCGGAAAACCCACGTCGGACCTTCTGGAAGAACATATGGCCGCCAATCGCCACGAGAACCGCAGCGACGCTGTAGAGAGCCAACCCCTTCCAATCCGGGAAGTCGCCCCAGATCACGACCTGACGCGCCTGGTCGATGATGAAGGTGAGCGGATTGAGCTGGAACACCCAGCGATAATGTTCCGGGACCGACTCGACGGGAACGATCGCCGACGACAGGAAGAGCATCGCAGCCGCCACGACGCCGACCACCTGGCCGATGTCGCGCAGGAACACGCCGAGCGCCGAGACGAACCAACCGACGCCTACCGTCAGGACGATCAGGGGGAGGATGACGATCGGGAAGAGAAGCGCGGTCGCATGGACTTCACCGTTCGAGATCAGCTGGAGCGCCAGCAGCACCAGCGTGTTCATGGCCGTATGGAACAGCGCCGAGAACGTCATGCTCCAGACCAGCATGTCCAGCGGAAACACGACGCGCTTTACGTAGCTGGTGTTACCTACGATGAGGTTCGGAGCGCGAGTCAGGCATTCCGCGAAAAAGCCATGGACGGTCAGGCCTACGAACAGGATCAGCGCGAATTCGGTGGTCGAACCTGTGCTGCCTGGCCAGCGACCCTTCATGATGAAGCCGAACGCCAGCGTGTAGATCAGCAACATCAGGAAAGGGCTGATCAGCGACCACAGCAGGCCGAAACTCGCACCCCTGTATCGGCCGAGAATCTCGCGCCGGGTAAGTTCGGCTACCAGGGAGCGATGTGTGGTGAAGGCGGAAACGATATTCATGCGACTGGACCGGAAAGTGGCCCCGCGAGCGCTGCGGAGACATCCGATCGCAGGTCAGCCACGTCCTCCACACCCACGCTCAACCGCACCAGGTTGTCCGTGATGCCCAGCGCCGCACGGCGATCGGTCGGCACCGAGGCATGCGTCATGATCGCCGGGTGGTTGATCAGGCTCTCCACGCCGCCGAGGGACTCGGCGATGGTGAAGTACTCGCAACGCTCCATCATCCGTCGCGCCGCGGCTTCGCCACCCTTGACGTAGATGCTCAGCATGCCGCCGAAGCCGTGCATCTGACGCTTGGCCAGTTCGTGCTGCGGATGCGACTTCAGGCCTGGGTAGATCACCTTCTCGACTTGGGGGTGCGTTTCCAGCCATTCGGCCAGCGCTTGCGCGTTCTCGCAGTGCGCCTTCATGCGCAGGTGCAGCGTCTTCAGGCCGCGCAGCGCGAGGAAGCTGTCGAACGGCCCCTGCACACCGCCGATGGCGTTCTGCAGGAACGCCATGCGGTCGGCGATCTCGGCATCGTCGCCGACCACCGCCATGCCACCGACGATGTCGGAATGGCCGTTGAGGTACTTCGTCGCCGAATGCATGACGATGTGCGCGCCCAGCTCCAGCGGGCGCTGCAGGATCGGCGAGCAGAAGGTGTTGTCGACCACGACGATCAGGCCGCGCTTGCGGGCGATCTCGGCGATCTGCGCGATGTCCACCAGTTTGAGCAGCGGGTTGGTCGGGGTCTCGATCCAGACCATCTTCGTCTCGGGCCGGATCGCAGCCTCGAACGCTGCTGCATCGCTCAGGTCGACCCAGCTGAAATCCAGACCGGCGGAGCGGCGACGCACGCGCTCGAACAACCGGTAGGTTCCGCCGTAGACGTCGTCCATCGCGATGACGTGGCTGCCCGAATCCAGCAGTTCCAGGATCGTCGAGGTCGCCGCGAGGCCGGAGGCGAAGGCGAAACCACGCGTGCCGCTTTCCAGGGCCGCGACGCAGCGCTCGTATGCGAAACGGGTCGGGTTGTGGCTGCGCGAATACTCGAAGCCCTGGTGCACGCCGGGGCTGCTCTGGGCGTAGGTCGAGGTCGCGTAGATGGGCGTCATCACCGCCCCGGTGCTCGGGTCGGGAGCCTGTCCGGCGTGGATCGCGAGGGTACCAAGGCCGGGCTTCCCCGCCCTGCCATCGGCGTGTCGTTCAGTCATTGCGTCCTTCCGTATTTTTCCCGCTAGTCCCGCTAGCATGGGCGGTCGCCGATTCTAGCACCGCCCATGAGCCCTCCCAGGCGTTTGCCACCGGACTTCAGCCGCAGTGCAGCGTATCCGCTGTTCGCGTTCGATCCCGCGCAAAACCTGGCCTGGGTGCTGCATTTCGATGCCGATGACTACCGCCGCGCAAGCTTTCTGGACCAGCGGTCGCTGGGCCGTCGCGACATCTCCGGCTGGACGGTCGACCGCGCCGAACTCGAGGCCGCGCTGGGTCCATCCGCGCCGCTACGCGAGGTGCATTGGCTGTTCCATATCGGCCACTGCGGCTCGTCGCTGGTAAGCCGGCTCCTGGACCTGATCCCGGGCGTGCTTGGCCTGCGCGAACCCCTGCCCCTGCTTGCCCTCGCCCACGGCCGCGAAGATCCCGCCGCCGCGCCCTGGGAAAGGCCAGTCCTTGCGCTGCTGGCCCGTGGCTTCGTCGACAGCCGGGCCGTGATCGTCAAACCGACCAGCGTGGTCACCACCATCGCCGATCGCCTGCTGCCGACCACCGGTCGCGCCTGCCTGCTCTGGGTCGACCTG
>Ga0209676_1001645_pt1 | contig 19625 bp, 12 predicted proteins | sample AraplaCvi_mLB_r2_FD_184282 | JGI IMG/M metagenome (GOLD analysis project Ga0209676, IMG submission 184282) | Arabidopsis root microbial communities from North Carolina, USA - plate scrape MF_Cvi_mLB_r2 (SPAdes) (version 2) | ecosystem: Host-associated > Plants > Roots > Endosphere | place: USA...
CTGCGCGGCGTGCAACTTCGAACACCTGGTTGAAGTGCAGGGCCTGGCGCTGGTCGACGAAGTACAGGGCACGGTCCGCCTTGAGCACGTTGCTGCGGTAGCGCACGGCGGCCAGGTCGGTGGTGGCGTACAGGTAGCCGCCGTCGGCCTTCTGCACGATCACCGGCAGTGGTTCGCCTTCGCTGTTCTTGAACTCGTCGAGGAACACGCACTGGGCGCCCTGGTCTTCGACCAGCAGGCCCTTGGCCTTGAGGTCGGCGACCACGTTGGCCAGGTCGTCGTTGTAGGCGCTTTCACCCATCACGTCGGCCATGGTCAGCTTGACGTTGAGCAGCTCGTAGGTCTTCTGGCAGTGCGACAGCGAAATGTCCTTGAAGCGTGTCCACAGGGCCATGCAGTCCGGGTCGCCGGCCTGCAGCTTGACCACCAGGCCACGGGCGCGGGTGGCGAACTCTTCGGATTCGTCGAAGCGCTTCTTGGCGGCGCGGTAGAAGTTTTCCAGGTCCGACAGCTCGTCGCTGGTGATCGGGTTTTCTTCCAGGTAGGCCAGCAGCATGCCGAACTGGGTGCCCCAGTCGCCCACGTGGTTCTGGCGGATCACGTCATCGCCGAGAAACTCCAGCACGCGCGCCACGCTGTCGCCGATGATGGTCGAACGCAGGTGGCCGACGTGCATCTCCTTGGCCAGGTTGGGTGCCGACATGTCGATCACCACCTTTTGCGCAGGGCCGGCTTTGCGCACGCCCAGGCGGGCGTCGGCCAGCGCGGCATCCAGGCGGTTGGCCAGCGCGTCGGTGTTCTGGAAGAAGTTGAGGAAGCCCGGGCCGGCGATCTCGACTTTGCTGATGTCGGCGCTGGCCGGCAGGGCATCGATCAGTTTTTCGGCCAGGTCGCGCGGCTTCATGCCGGCCGGCTTGGCCAGCATCATGGCGATGTTGCTGGCGAAGTCGCCGTGGGTCTTGTCCCGGGCGTTTTCCACCTGGATCGCCGGCGACAGCCCTTCAGGCAGCACACCATCGGTGACGAGTTGGGTGAGGGCTTGCTGGATCAGCTGGCGAATGGTGTCTTTCATGGGGATCTCTTTTCGACCGCAAGCGCGGTGGAGCGCTTGGATGCGCAGGTGGAAAAACTGGGCATTATCCGTGGCTGGGGGCGGGTTGCCAACCTTTGAGCTGCAACCACCAGGGGTTCCATGTTGTGTTCGAGGGCCTCATCGCCGGCAAGCCAGCTCCCACAGAAGAGCAGGAGCAAACTGTGGGAACTGGCTTGCCGGCGATGAGGCCGGTCGATTCAATACAGGTCTACCGGGTCGACATCCAGCGACCAGCGCACCTGGCGCCCGCTCGGCATCTGCTCCAACACTAGCAACCAGGCGCTGATCAGTCGATGCAAAGGCGCCCGCGTATTGGCCTGTATCAACAGTTGCGCGCGGAAGCGCCCGGCGCGGCGCTCCATCGGTGCCGGCACCGGGCCCAGCAGTTCAATGCCCGGCAGGCGTTGTTCGGCCACCAGGCGCTCGGCGGCGGCGCAGGCCTCGTCGAGGAAAGCTTCGGCCTGCCCGGGCTTGTGTGCTTCGGCGCGCAGCAGTGCCAGGTGCGAGTAAGGTGGCAGCCCGGCGGCGCGGCGTTCGTCCAGGGCCTGCTCGGCGAAGGCGAAGTAGCCCTGCTCGGTAAGCTGCACCAGCAGCGGATGGTCGGCCAGGTGGGTCTGGATGATGACCTTGCCTGGCTCCTCGGCGCGCCCGGCCCGCCCGGCAACCTGCACGATCAGCTGCGCCATGCGTTCGCTGGCGCGGAAGTCGCCGGAGAACAGCCCGCCATCGGCATCGAGGATGGCCACCAGGGTCACCCTTGGGAAGTGGTGACCCTTGGCGAGCATCTGGGTGCCGACAAGGATGCTCGGCTGGCCACGCTGGATAGTGCTGAACAGGTTGTGCATCGCGTCCTTGCGCGCCGTGCTGTCGCGGTCCACCCGCAGGATGGGGTAATCCGGGAACAGCACCTTCAGGCGTTCCTCGGCGCGCTCGGTACCGGCGCCGACCGGGCGCAGGTCAACGTGGTTGCACTGCGGGCACTGCTGGGGCAGGCGCTCGTCATAGCCGCAATGGTGGCAGCGCAGCACGCCGGAGCGCTGGTGCACGGTCATGCGCGCATCGCAGCGCGGGCACTCGGACAGCCAGCCGCAATCGTGGCACAGCAAGGTCGGGGCGAAGCCGCGGCGGTTGAGGAACACCAGCACTTGCTGGCCCGCCTCCAGGGTTTGACGGATGGCCTGCTGCAACGGGCCGCTGATGCCGCTGTCCAGCGGCAGGCTCTTCACATCCAGGCGCAGCATGCGCGGCGGGCGGGCGCCGCCAGCGCGCTGGTTCATGCACAGCAGGCGGTAGCGGCCGCTCAGGGCGTTGTGCAGGGTTTCCAGCGATGGAGTGGCCGAGCCGAGCAGGATCGGGATGTTTTCCTGATGGGCACGTACCAGCGCCAGGTCGCGGGCGTGGTAGCGCAGGCCTTCCTGCTGTTTATAGGAGCCGTCGTGTTCCTCGTCGATGATGATCAGGCCGGGGTTTTTCATCGGCGTGAACAGCGCCGAGCGGGTGCCGATGATGATGTCAGCCTCTCCGTCGCGGGCGGCCAGCCAGGCATCCAGGCGTTCGCGGTCATTGACCGCCGAATGCAGCAAGGCGATGCGGGCATTGAAGCGTTGTTCGAAGCGGGCCAGGGTCTGCGGGCCGAGGTTGATTTCCGGGATCAGCACCAGGGCCTGCTTGCCGGCTTCCAGGGTTTCGCGGATCAGCTGCAGGTAGACCTCGGTCTTGCCGCTGCCGGTGACGCCGGCCAGCAGGAAGGCGCCGAAGCTGCCAAAGCCTTCGCGCACGGCGTCGAAGGCATCACGCTGTTCTTCGTTGAGTGGCAGTTCCGGCTGCGCCAGCCAGTGTTCGTGGCGTATCGCCGGCAGGTGGCGGCGGACCTCGATCTGTACCAGGTCCTTGGCCAGCAGCAAGTCGAGGCTGTCCTTGTTCAGGTTGAGCTTGGCCAGCAGGCTGTGAGCCACGCCGTGCGGGTGCTGGGCCAGGGTCTTGAGTGCATCGCGCTGGCGCGGTGCGCGGGCGATGCGCGGGTCTTCCAGGCGGGCACCGGGGGCGACATGCCAGAAGCGCTCCTGGCGCATCTCGGCGGGTTCGCCCTGGCGTAGCAGCGTGGGCAGGGCCCAGCTCAGGGTGTCGCCCAGGCTGTGCTGGTAGTACTGGGCGGTCCACAGGCACAACCTGAACAGCGACGGCGGGATCGGCGATACCGGGTCGAGCAGGGCGCTGGCCGGCTTGAGCTTGTCGGCGGGCACTTCGCTCTGCTCGCACACTTCCACCAGCACGCCGATCATTTCGCGGCGGCCGAACGGCACGCGAATGCGCATGCCCGGGGTCAAGGCCTGGCGTGCCATGCTTGCCGGCGCCTTGTAGTCGAACAGGCGACGCAGCGGAGAAGGCAGGGCAAGGCGCAGGATGACGTCGGACACGCGGATAGTCTCGGAGGGCGTTTCAAAGACTGGCGAGCCTAGCAGACGACGGTCGGTGCAAGCGACAACTTGCGTTGGCGTGATGCTCTGGTATTATTCGCCGCCTAATTACGTGCGGTATTCAACAATTGGTGTTGGGTGGCGGCACGCAGCTCGAGGAAGTGACCATGAAAGCAGATATTCATCCGAACTACGAAGTAGTTGCAGTCACCTGCAGCTGCGGCAACAAGTTTGAAACCCGTTCGACCCTGGGCAGCACCCTGGCGATCGACGTTTGCAACCTGTGCCACCCGTTCTACACCGGTAAGCAGAAAGTCCTGGACACCGGTGGTCGCGTACAGAAGTTCGCCGATCGCTTCGGCATGTTCGGTACCAAGAAGTAATCATGCGCATGGCGAACCCCTCGGGTTTCGCATTGCTGCAAAAAAAGGCGCCCCTTGTGGGCGCCTTTTTTATGGGCGTCATCTGGCATTTCCCTGCACTGGCGTTCTGCCCGTTACCGGACCGCCCGCAGCAGGTGGCGGTGCGCCAGGTGGTGGATGGCGATACCTTGCGCCTGGTCGATGGCCGCAGCGTGCGCCTGATTGGCATCAATGCCCCGGAAATCGGCCGTAACGGGCGCACCAGCGAGCCCTACGCCGAGGCCGCCAGGCAGCGTTTGCAGGCATTGGTCAAGGCCAGTGACGGGCGCGTCGGGCTGGTGCCGGGGATCGAGGCCAAAGACAAATACGGCCGCACGCTGGCGCATATCTATGGCCGTAATGGCGACAATCTGGAAGCACAACTGCTCAGCGAGGGCTTGGGCTACCGAGTTGCCGTGGCCCCCAACGTGCGCCTCAGCGGTTGCCAGCAACTTGCTGAACAGGTGGCGCGCAAGGCCGGTACCGGTTTGTGGCGCCGTTCGCCGGTGGTGCGTGCGGCTGATGTCAGGCAGTCGGGTTTTGCTGTTGTCGGGGGGCGCATAGAGGGTATCGAGCGCAACCGTGGCGGGGTTTGGCTGACGCTGGACAGTGCCGTGGTGTTGCAGGTTCCCGCTCGTCTGCAACGCAACTTTCCCGCCAGCTTCTTCGATAACCTCAAGGGACGCCAGGTCGAAGCGCGCGGCTGGGTGCTGGATCGTTCCCGCAAGGGCGGCCTCAAGCCTGGGCAGCGACGCTGGGTGTTGCCATTGACCGATCCGAGCATGTTGGAACGTATTTAAGGCCAAAAGATGTAGACATTTCGCTATCAGATTGTACACACTGTGAGCCGTATGCCCCCGTGGGTTATAGCGTAAAGTCGTAGGCTAAAGGCCTTGACACAAGTGACCGACCAGTCTTGTGACTCCCCGGCTCTTTGCGTATCCTCGGCGGTCCGTCAGAACAGTAAATAGCGGAATGCCCACCATGTCAGACCTGAAAACCGCCGCTCTCGAATATCACGCTCAACCTCGTCCGGGGAAACTGAGCGTCGAGCTCTCCAAGCCCACTGCCACCGCCCGTGACCTCGCCCTGGCCTACAGCCCAGGTGTTGCTGAGCCGGTGCGTGAAATTGGCCGTGACCCAGAGCTGGCTTACAAATACACCGGCAAGGGCAACCTGGTTGCGGTGATTTCCGATGGCACCGCCATCCTCGGTCTGGGCGACCTCGGCCCACTGGCTTCCAAGCCGGTCATGGAAGGCAAGGGTGTTCTGTTCAAGCGTTTCGCCGGTATCGACGTATTCGACATCGAAGTCGAGTCGGAAAGCCCGCAAGCGTTCATCGACACCGTTCGCCGCATCTCGATCACCTTCGGTGGCATCAACCTCGAAGACATCAAGGCGCCTGAGTGCTTCGAAATCGAACGCACCCTGATCGAACAGTGCGACATCCCGGTATTCCACGATGACCAGCACGGCACCGCCATCGTGACCGCGGCCGGCATGATCAACGCCCTGGAAATCGCCGGCAAGAAGCTGGAAGACGCCAAGATCGTCTGCCTGGGCGCCGGCGCTGCAGCCATTTCCTGCATGAAGCTGCTGGTAAGCATGGGTGCCAAGGTCGAAAACATCTACATGATCGACCGCAGCGGCGTGATCCACGCTGGCCGTGACGACCTGAACCAGTACAAGGCGCAGTTCGCCCACGCTACCGACAAGCGCACCCTGGCTGACGCCCTCGACGGTGCCGACGTGTTCGTAGGCCTGTCCGGCCCGAACCTGCTGAGCGCCGAAGGCCTGAAGTCGATGGCTGCCAACCCGATCGTGTTCGCCTGCTCGAACCCGGACCCGGAAATCTCGCCAGAGCTGGCACACGCCACTCGCAGCGACGTGATCATGGCGACCGGTCGTTCCGACTACCCGAACCAGGTCAACAACGTACTGGGCTTCCCGTTCATCTTCCGTGGTGCCCTGGACGTACGTGCCAAGCGCATCAACGAAGAAATGAAAATCGCCGCCGCCATCGCCCTGAAAGACCTGGCCAAGCTGCCGGTGCCGAAGGAAGTCTGCGAAGCCTACGGCGTCGAAGGCCTGGAGTTCGGCCGTGAGTACATCATTCCGAAGCCGCTGGACGCCCGCCTGATCACCGTCGTTTCCGACGCTGTGGCCAAGGCCGCCATCGAATCCGGCGTGGCTACCCTGCCGTATCCGAAGCACTACCCGCTGACCAGCGTGGATGATGTGTTCAACGGCTGATTGCTGCCTGGCGACACAAAAAAGCCCCGGCTCGCATGAGCCGGGGCTTTTTGTTTGCCGGTGGGGTTGGCGCGGCCTCTGTTGGAGCGGGCATGCCCGCGAAGCATTCAACGCGGAGGCTGGCACCGGCTGCGCCGGTGTTCGCGGGCATGCCCGCTCCCACAGGTCGGTGTTGCCTTCGAGGCCCCTTAGAACAGATCCATCGGCGCCGCTTCATCCGCCGGCAACGGGCTGCCCGGTGCTGCGCCAGTGCCCAGTTCGTCCACCGACGGCGGCGAGTCTTCGGCCTTGAACAGCTCGAAGTAGGCATTCGGCGTGCTCGGCGAAGCGGCACGGCCGCTGACCGGATCGACGCGCAGGCTGAGGATGCCTTCCGGCTCGGCCGGTGCATGCATCGGCTTGTCCTTGAGCGCCGCGCCCATGAAACTCATCCAGATCGGCAGTGCCACGGTGCCGCCGTACTCGCGGCGGCCCAGGGTTTCGGGCTGGTCGAAACCGACCCACACGGTGGTCACGTAGTCGGCGTTGTAGCCGGAGAACCAGGCGTCCTTGGACTCGTTGGTGGTACCGGTCTTGCCTGCCAGGTCGGTACGGCCCAGGGCGAGCGCCCGGCGGCCGGTGCCACGCTTGATCACGTCCTGCAGCATGCTGGTGAGGATGTAGGTGGTGCGCCCGTCGATGATCTGCTCGGCCACGGCCGGCGCCTGCGGTGCCGACGCCACCTGGCTGAAGGCAGCGGGTGCCTCGCCGGGCATGGCGGCGGTGCTGATCGGCTGTTCGGGCGCCGCCAGGCCCGCCTGGTCCTCGGCACCTTGCGGTACCCGGGGCGGGTTGGCAGTGAACAGCGTCTCGCCGCTACGGCTTTCGATGCGCTCGATCAGGTACGGGGTGATCTTGTAGCCGCCGTTGGCAAAGGTGCTCCAGCCGGTGGCGATCTCCATCGGGGTCAGGGTAGCGGTGCCCAGTGCCAGCGACAGGTTGCGCGGAAGGTCCTGCTTGTTGAAGCCGAACTTGGCGATGTAGTCGATGGTGCGGTCCACGCCCATGGCCTGCAGCAGGCGGATCGACACCAGGTTGCGCGACTTGTACAACGCTTCGCGCATGCGGATCGGGCCAAGGAAGGTATTGGTGTCGTTCTTCGGTCGCCAGACCTTGTCCAGGTACTCGTCGACAAACACGATTGGTGCGTCGTTGACCAGGCTGGATGCGGTATAGCCACTGTCCAGGGCGGCACTGTAGACGAATGGCTTGAAGCTCGAGCCCGGCTGGCGCTTGGCCTGCATGGCACGGTTGTAGTTGCTCTGCTCGAACGAGAAACCGCCGACCAGGGCGCGGATGGCGCCGTTGTAAGGGTCGAGGGTGACCAGTGCACTCTGTGCCCCGGGTACCTGGCTGAACTTGAGCTTGCCATCCTCCAGGCGCTGCAGGCGTACCAGGTCACCGACCTGGGCCACATCTGCCGGCGACTGCGGCGCACGGCCCTGGGCGTTGCTGTTGATGAACGGGCGCGCCCATTTCATGGTGTCCCAGGCCACCAGCTCTTCCTGGCCACTGCGGGTCAGCACCTTGAGGCCGGTTTTCTCGACCTGGGTGACAATGGCCGGCTCCAGGCCGCCAAGGCTGCGTTGCTTGCCCAGTTCCTGCAACCAGGCCGCCTGGGTGCGGCCCGGGAAGCGTGCTTCGGGACCGCGGTAGCCGTGGCGCTCATCGTAGTCGGAGAGGCCGTTGAGGATGGCCTTGTTGGCCATTTCCTGCATGTCGCTGGGCACCGTGGTGGTAACGCGGAAGCCTTCGGTGTAGGCGTCGCTGCCGTAGCGGCCGACCATTTCGGCGCGGGCCATTTCGGCGATGTAAGGTGCATTCACCTCGGGGGTGGGCACGTGGTAGCTGGCGTTGAGCGGCTCGGCCAGGGCTGCCTGGTAACTGGCTTCGTCGATCTTGCCCAGCTTGTACATGCGGCCGAGGATCCAGTCGCGGCGCTCTTTCGCGCGCACCGGGTTGGCCAGCGGGTTGAAGCGCGAGGGAGCCTTGGGCAGGCCGGCGATCATCGCCATCTGCGCCAGGCTCACGTCGCGGATCGACTTGCCGTAGTACACCTGCGCAGCGGCGTCGATACCGTAGGCGCGGTTGCCCAGGTAGATCTTGTTCACGTACAGCTCGAGGATCTCGTCCTTGGTCAGCTCACGCTCGATCTGCAGGGCCAGCAGGATTTCGTTGGTCTTGCGCGAGAAGCTGCGTTCGCTGGTAAGGAAGAAGTTCTTCGCCACCTGCATGGTGATGGTACTGCCGCCGGTCTGGATATGCCCGGTTTTCACCAGCTGGGTCGCGGCGCGCATCAGGCTGCTGGGGTCGACACCATAGTGGTTGAGGAAGTTGTCATCCTCGGCCGACAGAAGCGCCTGGATGAACTGTGGGGGAATTTCCGCGAAACGGATTGGCGAACGACGCATTTCGCCGAACTCGGCAATCAGCTTGCCGTCGCTGCTGTATACCCTGAGGGGGATCTGCAACTGGATGCTTCTGAGCGATTCGACCGAGGGCAGGCTGGGGCTAAGATACAGAAACGCACCGCTCACACCGAGTACGAGCGCGCAGATGACTGCGACGGAAGACCACCAGAAGAACTTCAGCAGGCGTATCAAGGCTTTTCGGTGTCCAGGTTGGGAGTGGATTGCACGCAGGTCCGGCGGACCAGAAAACGCTGGGCATTATAAGCATTTTTTCGCCTCTCCGGGTTACCGGTCAGGCTGCCCGTCGCCTCGACGGGCCAGCGTGGCCCAGTGTTGGCGCGGGGTTGAGACAGACAGCAAGGATGCCACGATGCTAGGACGCTTCGGCAAGGATGCCGGTTCACTCATGGGCCTGGAAATTGCCCCTGACAACGTTCGGATGGTGCAACTGCAGCGGCGTAACCGACGCTGGCGGGTGCTTGCCGCGGTACAGGAACCGTTCGAATCACCGGCTGGCAGTGACTGGGCGGCAGAGCCGGCCGCCGTGGTGGCAGCCTTGAAGCGTGCCTACCGACGCAGCGGCCTCAGGCAGCGCCGCGTAGCGCTGGCACTGTCGGCCAGCCAGGTGATCTGCAAGCTGTGCCACCTGCCAGTGGAACAGGGCGGGGCAGAAATGGAGGCGCAACTGCTGGCTGACGCCGAACGGCTGTTCCCGTTTCCGCTGGAAGACCTGGCGCTGGATTTTCAGGTCATGGGGGCCTCCCGTGCCCAGCCAGGTTGCGCCGAGGTGATGGTGGCTGCTTGTCGGCAGCGTGCACTGGCACCACTTGCAGGCGTCGTCGAGGCGGCCGGGTTGCAACTGGAGGCCGTGGAAGTCGACAGCATTGCTTTGGGGCGCATGCTGCCACAGGGCATTCACCAAGCGGCGGCGCTGCTGCGTATCGAGCCGCATGCCACCACCCTCTACAGCTGGCAGACGGGCCGGCCGCCGCAGCGGCGTGAGTTGAGTCTGGGGATGTCGGCGATAACGGCGGCGCTGCCGGAGCGCCTGCCGGCCCTGCTTGCGGGTGAACCTTTGCCCGATTGCCTGTTGATCGCCAGCTGTTCACCGATCGACCCCTGTCGGCTGCAGAGCCTCGGTTCGCAGTTGAACCTGCCGTGTCGCCCGCTGCCCGGCCTGGCGGGCCTGGAGCAGGTCGATGGCGCGATGACCCTGGCGTGCGCCCTGGCGCTTGGAGGGTTGCGCCAATGATGCGGCTGAACCTTCTGCCCTGGCGCGAACTGCAGCGCCAGGCGGCGTTGCGGTGTTTTCGCAGGCAACTGGTCGCTGCTGTGCTGCTGGCCTTGTGTGCCGTGACGCTGGTCGACCAGTTGGCCCGCCAGCGCGGGCAGCAGCAGGCGCTGGCCAATGCCCAGCGCCAGGCAGCCCTTGCAGTGTCGGGCGAGCACTTGCAGCCGCTGGCCGAGGTGCGTGCACAGCATGAGGCACTGCTGGCCCGCACGGCGGCGCTGGAGGGCCTGCGCGCCCATCAGGATGTGTTGGCCGGGGTGTTCGCCGACCTCGAGAGGGCGTTGCCAGTGGGGGTACAGCTACTCGACCTGCGCCTGGAAAATGGCCGGCTGCAAATGACCGGGCTGGCCACGTCCGGCGCCGTGGTCGCGCAGTTCATGCGTGACCTGGGCCGCTCGGGTGTGTTGCTCGGTCTGCAGCTCAAGCGTATCAGGAGCCTGCCGGGCGGCGACGAATTCCTGCTGGACGCACGCGTTTCGGCGTTCTGGTCGTGAATGCTGCGCAGGTGCTCGGCTGGCTGGCCGTGGCCGGGCGCTCCTCACGCTTGAGGCAGCTGGCGCCAGTGCTGGTGGCCGTAGCGTTGTTCGGCCTGGGCTGCGCGATACGTCTGCCGGCGGTGTTGCAGCAGCAGGCGCTCGAGACGGCCCGGCACACCCAGCTGAACGAACAGCAGGCAGCCAGCGCGTTGCAGCAGGCCGAACGTGAGCAGCTTCAGGCGTCCGTGGCCATGGCCGGGCAACGCTTGCAGGAGGCGCACTGGCACCTGGCGGCCGGGGAGGGCATGAGCGAGCTGCTCGAGCGCCTGGCGTCTCTGGCGCATGCACATGGTTTGCTCATCGAGCGGTTCGATGTGCATGAAGGCGAACAGCAGGCCGGTTTGCGCAAGGTGCCGCTGGAGCTGCAGGTGGTGGGGCGTTACGTGGCCGTGCGCCAGTGGCTGGGCGACTGGTTGGGCCAGGCGCGGGTGCTGCGCAGCGGTGACCTGCAGCTGGCGCCAGCCGTTGGTCAGCCTGGCCTGTTGCGCCTGCGGTTGCAGGTTGATGCCTATGAGGCGCTGGCGCCCACACCCGCGGCGGCCGTGCTTGCGCAAATGCCGGCCAGGGGGGTGACGGCAGCGCCCACTGTCGACCCGTTCGACCCTGGGACGGCGCGATGGACGGGGGCCGGGCTGGCCAGTGTGCCGTTGGCACAACTGGAGATGGTCGGCAGCCTGTCGCGTGGGGCGGTGCACGAGGCACTGCTGATGGCGGCTGGCAGGCTCTATCGCGTACGCCCTGGGGACCGGGTCGGGCGTGACCTGGGAGTGGTGGCGAGGGTTGATCAACGCCAGGTCGAAGTACGCGAACGGCTGTTCATGGCTGGGGAGTGGCACGAGCGCACGGCGTTCATCACCCTCGCAAAGCGCCTGGGCAAGGAGGCCCCGGACAACGATGAAAACATTGAAAAAATGGGCATTGGCAGCGCTGCTGCCGATCCCGCTGGCGCTGGCGATGCCTTGTCAGGGTGAACCGCTGTCGTTGAACTTTCAGGATGTGGAGGTGCGTTCGGTGCTGCAGGTGCTGGCTGACTATGCTGGCGTCAACCTGGTCGCCAGCGATGCTGTGCAGGGTAGCGTCACCTTGCGCCTGGAGGATGTACCCTGGGACCAGGCGCTGGACCTGGTACTGCGCAGCAAGGGCCTGGCCCGGCGCCAGGAGGGTAATGTGCTGCTGGTGGCGCCTGCGGCCGAGTTTGCCGCGCAGCCTGCCGATGCCCGCATGGGCCAGGCGCTGGATGCGCAGGTGCAACCGTTGCGTCGGGAACTGTTGCCCATCCATCACGCCAAGGCCGCCGAAATGGCGGAGTTGCTGCTGGCCAGCCTGGCGGACGACGGTATTCTCACCGGGCGGGGTAGCCTGAGTGTCGATGAACGCACCAATACCCTGGTGGCATACCAGCCCGCCGACCGCCTCGCCGAGTTGCGGCAACTGGTGGCGCAGCTGGACGTGCCAGCGCGGCAAGTGACAATTGAGGCGCGTATCGTCGAGGCCAACGTCGATTACGAGAAAAGCCTGGGGGTACGTTGGGGTGGGCCTCTGTACGTTGAAACCCCACGGCCGGGCAAGGAGTTGTTCGTCGACCTTGGCGTGGAGCGCGTGGGCAGCAGCATCGGCCTGGGCCTGCTGCGCGGCGGCGTGCTGCTCGACCTGGAGCTCAACGCCATGGAAAAGAGCGGCAATGGTGAGATCATCTCGCAGCCCAAGGTAGTCACCGCCGACAAGGAAACGGCCAGGATCCTCAAGGGCACCGAGGTGCCGTACCAGGAAACCAGCAAGAGTGGCGCCACCTCGGTCGCGTTCCGCGAAGCCTCGCTGTCGCTGGAAGTGACCCCGCAGATCACGCCGGACAACAAGGTGATCATGACGGTCAGGGTGACCAAGGACGAGCCGGATTACGTCAATGCCTTGAACAACGTACCGCCAATTCGCAAGAACGAGGTCAATGCCAAGGTTCGCGTGGCGGACGGCGAAACCATCGTGATCGGTGGCGTGTACTCGACTTCGCAAAACAATGTGGTCGACAAGGTGCCATTTTTCGGCGATCTGCCGTATGTTGGGCGGCTGTTTCGACGCGATGCATTACAAGAGAAAAAATCCGAGCTGCTGGTCTTCCTGACTCCGCGTATCATGAGTGACCAGGCGATTGCTGTGAGTCGTTGATTCTGTGCGAAATTTGATACTTGTGGGACCCATGGGCGCTGGTAAAAGCACCATCGGGCGCCTATTGGCCAAAGAGCTGCGCCTGCTGTTCAAGGATTCCGACAAGGAAATCGAACTGCGATGCGGCGCCAACATCCCGTGGATTTTCGACAAGGAAGGCGAGCCGGGTTTCCGTGACCGCGAACAGGCGATGATCGCCGAGCTGTGCGCACTCGACGGCGTGGTCCTGGCGACTGGCGGTGGTGCGGTGATGCGCGAAGCCAACCGCAAGGCCCTGCACCAGGGTGGCCGGGTGATCTACCTGCATGCTTCGGTGGAACAGCAGGTTGGCCGCACCGCCCGCGATCGCAATCGCCCCTTGCTGCGCACCGCCAATCCCGAGGCGACCTTGCGCGCCCTGCTGGAAACCCGCGACCCGCTCTACCGCGAGATCGCCGACCTGGTGGTGGAAACCGACGAGCGGCCGCCACGCATGGTGGTGATCGACATTCTCGAGCGCTTGCAGCAGTTGCCGCCCCGTTAGCCCGGGACTATTCTCGGCCACCAGCGCCGAGGCGAGGTTCAACGTTACCGCGTCGGTGCCCGAACGGCACCGCGTCCAAGTACATTGTGGGGATACATGCAGACACTAAAGGTCGACCTGGGCGAGCGTAGCTACCCGATCTACATTGGCGAAGGCCTGCTGGACCAGCCCGAGCTGCTGGCGCCGCACATCGCCGGGCGGCAGGTTGCCATCGTTTCCAACGAGACCGTCGCGCCCCTGTATCTCGAACGCCTGAGCAAGACCCTGGGCGCCTATTCGGTGCTGCCGGTGGTATTGCCCGATGGCGAAGCCCACAAGAACTGGGAAACCCTGCAACTGATCTTCGACGGCCTGCTGACGGCACGGCACGACCGCCGCACCACGGTAGTCGCCCTGGGTGGCGGCGTGATCGGTGACATGGCCGGTTTCGCTGCCGCCTGTTACCAGCGCGGCGTCGACTTTATCCAGGTGCCGACCACCCTGCTGTCCCAGGTCGACTCTTCGGTCGGCGGCAAGACCGGCATCAACCACCCGCTGGGCAAGAACATGGTCGGTGCCTTCTACCAGCCCAATGCGGTGCTGATCGACACCACCAGTCTCAAGACCCTGCCGGCGCGCGAGTTGTCCGCAGGCCTGGCCGAAGTGATCAAGTACGGCCTGATCTGCGACAAGCCGTTCCTCGCCTGGCTCGAGGACAATATGCAGGCGCTGCGTGCCCTCGACCCTGTGGCGCTGACCGAAGCCATCCGCCGTTCTTGCGCGGCCAAGGCCGCGGTGGTGGGTGCCGACGAGCGGGAGTCTGGCGTGCGCGCCACGTTGAACCTGGGGCATACCTTCGGGCATGCCATCGAGACCCACATGGGTTATGGCGTGTGGCTGCACGGCGAAGCCGTGGCGGCGGGCACGGTAATGGCCCTGGAGATGTCCATGCGCCTTGGCTGGATCGGGCAGGCCGAGCGCGATCGCGGAATCCGCCTGTTGCAGGACGCAGGTTTGCCGGTGGTGCCACCACAGGAAATGACCCCGGCGCATTTCATGGAACACATGGCGGTCGACAAGAAGGTGCTCGACGGCCGTCTGCGTCTGGTGCTGCTGCGCCAGATGGGCGAGGCCGTGGTGACCGACGACTATCCGAAAGAGATTCTACAGGCCACGTTGTCGGCGGATTACCGCGCGATCGTGGCCCAGCTTTGAGGTTGTGACAGCGCAATGACCAGTTTGCATGCCGATGAGGCCTTTCTCGACCATTACCAGTTGAGCCACGATCCGTTCGCGCCCCGCGTGCCCGGCTTCAAGTTCTTCCCGGCCCAGCGCAAGCCCATGCTCGGCCAATTGCACCACCTGGCGCGCTACAGCCAGCTGATGCTGGTTGTCAGCGGCCCGCTGGGCAGCGGCAAGACCCTGCTGCGCCAGGCCCTGGTGGCCAGCACCAACAAGCAGGCGGTGCTGAGCGTGGTGGTGTCCGCGCGTGGCGCCAGCGATGCTGCCAGCGTACTGGGCCAGGTCGCGCAGAGCCTGGATGTGGCCCAGGCCGAAGTGCAGGCAATCCTGGCCAAGGTGGTGCAACTGGCACTGACCGGCCAGGAAGTGTATTTGCTGGTGGATGATGCGGAACAACTCGACGAGTCGGCACTCCAAGCGTTGCTGGAATTGGCGGCGGGTTTACCGGAAGGGCGCCCGCATGTGTTCCTGTTCGGTGAGCCGTCGCTGATTGCCGGGCTTGAGGAGATCAATGTCGAGGAAGAGCGCTTCCACATCATTGAGCTCGCCCCCTACAGTGAAGAAGAGACCCGCGAGTACCTGGAGCAGCGCCTGGAAGGTGCTGGCCGGGGCATCGAGGTGTTCAGCCGTGAACAGATCGTCGATATCCATGAAAACTCTGACGGCTGGCCTGGCAACATCAACCAGGTCGCCCGTGACACTTTGATCGAAGCCATGATCGCCAGCCGCTCGACGGCCAAGCGACCATCCATGGGGTTCAAGATGCCTAAAAAACATGTGCTCGCGCTGTCCGCTGTGGTTGTGGTCGCAGTTGCGGCCGCGGTGTTGATGCCGAAGAAAGGTGACAAGGCGCCTGCCGAAGCGCCGGCTGCCCAGGCCCAGCTGCCGCTTGGCGAGGGCCAGGCCAATGGCGGCAACCCGGCCATCGAGTTCTCGGGGTCGTCCCAGCCGATGCCGCTGCCACTGGTTGGCCAGTCGCAGCCGGTGATGCGCGAGCCGCTGGCCCAGGCCGCGGGCATGGGCGAGGGTGAAGAGGGCAGCCCGGCCGGTGATACTGCCCTGCAGCCAGGCAACCCACCGCCAACCGTGACCACCATCGCGCCGCCGCAAGGTGTGTCGGCGGGCCCGGCGCCGGTACCTGCCCAGCCTGTAGCCGCGGCACCAGCCCAGCCGGTGCAGCCACAGCCGGTAGCGCCTGCGCCAAAACCTGTTGCAACCCAGCCTGCCAAGCCGGTAGCGCCTGCCAAGCCTGCACCTGCACCGACCCAGGTCGCCGTGGCCAAGCCGGCCGCCAAGCCCGCCGACAAGCCAGCAGCCGGTGGCAGCGGCAACAGCGGCTGGTACGCCGGGCAGAAACCTGGCAATTACGTGGTGCAGATCCTGGGTACCAGCTCGGAGGCTTCGGCCCAGGCGTTCGTCAAGGCCCAGGGTGGCGACTATCGCTACTTCAAGAAAAACCTGCAGGGCAAGCCGCTGTACGTAGTCACTTACGGCAACTTCGCCAACCGCGACGCAGCGGTTGCGGCAATCAAGAACTTGCCAGCGAAGGTCCAGGCTGGTAAACCTTGGCCACGTACCGTCGCCAGCGTCCAACAAGAGCTGGCCTCGGCCCGCTGATACCTGCCGGGCGGCATCACCCCCGCCGCCCAGTTGCTGAGCGATAACGACATTCGAATAGCCTGCTGCGCTTGAGCGCGGCAGGCTTTTCTGTCCCAGGCTGCCGGCCACAAGCCTTTACTTGCAGTCATGGCTGAAACGCTTCAGACTCGAGCCAAGCCGTATCACGGCGCATGGCGCAAAAACATTCAAAATTGCGACATAAATTTTCAATGGTGAGACATGAAAATTTGTGAGCATCGCTGTCGCTGTGCAACAATGGTTTTCCATGGCCACCGCAAAAAAGCTGGCGTTTGATCGGCGTGGATGGTAAGTGGTTGTTAAAAAAAGAGATTTACCTCCGTTGAGAGGTGAACCTGGTGAGAATGTGTCTATGAAAACAGGTCTGTACCATCCCGAAGAATTCAAGGACAACTGTGGTTTTGGCCTGATCGCCCATATGACGGGCGAGCCGAGCCACCATCTTCTGCAAACCGCCATGCAGGCCCTGACTTGCATGACCCACCGCGGCGGCATCAACGCCGACGGCAAGACCGGTGACGGTTGCGGTCTGCTCATGCAGAAGCCCGATCAGTTCCTGCGTGCCGTTGCCCGGGAGCACTTCGCCGTCGAGCTGCCCAGGCAGTACGCTGTCGGCATGGTGTTCTTCAACCAGGACCCGGTCAAAGCCGAAGCCGCCCGCGCCAACATGGACCGCGAAATCCTCGCTGCCGGCCTGAAACTGGTCGGCTGGCGCAAGGTGCCGATCGACACCAGCGTGCTCGGCCGCCTGGCCCTGGAGCGCCTGCCGCAGATCGAGCAGGTGTTCATCGGTGGTGAAGGCCTCAGCGACCAGGAATTCGCCATCAAGCTGTTCAGTGCCCGTCGCCGTTCGTCCGTGGCCAACGCCCACGACGCCGACCACTACATCTGCAGCTTTTCGCACAAGACCATCATCTACAAAGGCCTGATGATGCCGCGCGATCTCGCGGCCTTCTACCCGGACCTGGGTGACGAGCGCCTGCAAACCGCGATCTGCGTGTTCCACCAGCGCTTCTCCACCAACACCTTGCCGAAATGGCCGCTGGCGCAGCCGTTCCGCTTCCTCGCCCACAACGGCGAGATCAACACCATCACCGGCAACCGCAACTGGGCCATGGCCCGTCGCACCAAGTTCGCCAACGACCTGATCCCCGACCTCGAAGAGCTCGGCCCGCTGGTCAACCGCGTCGGTTCCGATTCCTCGAGCATGGACAACATGCTGGAGCTGATGGTCACCGGTGGTATCGACCTGTTCCGTGGCGTGCGCATGCTGGTACCGCCAGCCTGGCAGAACGTCGAGACCATGGATGCCGACCTGCGCGCCTTCTACGAATACAACTCCATGCACATGGAGCCGTGGGATGGCCCGGCGGGCATCGTCATGACCGAAGGCCGCCACGCGGTGTGCCTGCTCGACCGTAACGGCCTGCGCCCGGCGCGCTGGGTGACCACCAAGAACGGCTACATCACCCTGGCGTCGGAAATCGGCGTATGGGACTACAAGCCCGAGGACGTCATCGCCAAGGGCCGCGTCGGCCCGGGCCAGATCTTCGCCGTGGACACCGAAACCGGCCAGATCCTGGACACCGACGCCATCGACAACCGTCTGAAGTCGCGCCACCCGTACAAACGCTGGCTGCGTCAGCACGCCCTGCGCATCCAGGCGACCCTGACCGACGATCAGGGCGTGGCCAGCTACGATGCTGACCAGCTCAAGCAATACATGAAGATGTTCCAGGTCACCTTCGAAGAGCGTGACCAGGTGCTGCGCCCGCTCGGCGAGCAAGGCCAGGAAGCGGTCGGCTCGATGGGTGACGACACGCCGATGGCCGTGCTGTCGCAGCGCGTGCGTTCGCCGTACGACTTCTTCCGCCAGCAGTTCGCCCAGGTGACCAACCCGCCGATCGACCCGCTGCGCGAAGCGATCGTCATGTCCCTGGAAATCTGCCTGGGTGCCGAGCGCAACATCTTCCAGGAATCTCCGGAGCACGCTTCGCGGGTAATCCTCAGCTCGCCGGTCATCTCGCCCGCCAAGTGGCGTTCGCTGATGAACCTGGAGCGCGAAGGCTTCGACCGCCAGCTGATCGACCTCAACTATGAAGAGAGCGTCGGCCTTGAAGCGGCCATCCGCAACATCGCCGACCAGGCTGAAGAAGCCGTTCGCGCTGGCAAGACCCAGCTGGTGCTGAGTGACCGCTACATCGCCCCGGGCAAGCTGCCGGTACACGCCTCGCTGGCCGTGGGTGCGGTGCACCACCGCCTGACCGAACAGGGCCTGCGTTGCGACAGCAACATCCTGGTGGAAACCGCCACCGCCCGTGACCCGCATCACTTCGCCGTGCTGCTGGGCTTCGGTGCCTCGGCCGTTTACCCGTACCTGGCTTATGAAGTACTGGCCGACCTGATCCGCACCGGCGAAGTGCTGGGCGACCTGGACGAAGTCTTCAAGTACTACCGCAAGGGCATCTCCAAGGGCCTGCTGAAGATCCTGTCGAAGATGGGTATCTCCACCATCGCCTCGTACCGTGGCGCGCAGCTGTTCGAAGCCATCGGCCTGGCCGAGGAAGTGGTCGGCCTGAGCTTCAAGGGCGTTTCCAGCCGCATCAAGGGTGCGCGTTTCGCAGACCTGGAAAGCGACCAGAAACTGCTGGCAGCCGAAGCCTGGAGCGCGCGCAAGCCGATCCAGCAAGGTGGCCTGCTGAAGTTTGTCCATGGTGGCGAATACCACGCCTACAACCCGGACGTGGTCAACACCCTGCAGGCCGCCGTGCAGCAGGGCGACTACGCCAGGTTCAAGGAATACACCACGCTGGTCGACCAGCGCCCGGTGTCGATGATCCGCGACCTGCTGAAGGTGAAGGTGGCCGACCAGCCGCTGCCGCTGGAGCAGATCGAGCCGCTGGAGGCGATCCTCAAGCGCTTCGACTCTGCCGGTATCTCGCTGGGCGCACTGTCGCCAGAGGCCCACGAAGCGCTGGCCGAGGCGATGAACCGCCTGGGCGCGCGTTCCAACTCCGGTGAGGGCGGTGAAGACCCGTCGCGCTACGGCACCATCAAGAGCTCGAAGATCAAGCAGGTAGCCACCGGCCGCTTTGGCGTGACCCCGGAATACCTGGTCAACGCCGAGGTGCTGCAGATCAAGGTTGCCCAGGGCGCCAAGCCCGGTGAGGGCGGCCAGCTGCCAGGCGGTAAGGTCAACGGCCTGATCGCCAAGCTGCGTTACGCGGTACCGGGCGTGACCCTGATCTCGCCACCGCCGCACCACGACATCTACTCGATCGAAGACCTGGCCCAGCTGATCTACGACCTCAAGCAGGTCAACCCGCAGGCCCTGGTTTCGGTCAAGCTGGTGGCAGAAGCCGGCGTCGGCACCATCGCTGCCGGTGTGGCCAAGGCCTATGCCGACCTGATCACCATCTCCGGCTACGACGGTGGTACCGGTGCTTCGCCGCTGACCTCGATCAAGTACGCCGGCGCCCCATGGGAGCTGGGCCTGGCCGAGACCCACCAGACCCTGCGCGGCAACGACCTGCGCGGCAAGGTGCGGGTACAGACCGACGGCGGCCTGAAGACCGGCCTGGACGTGATCAAGGCGGCCATCCTCGGCGCCGAAAGCTTCGGCTTCGGTACCGCGCCAAT
>Ga0209676_1001646_pt1 | contig 19617 bp, 20 predicted proteins | sample AraplaCvi_mLB_r2_FD_184282 | JGI IMG/M metagenome (GOLD analysis project Ga0209676, IMG submission 184282) | Arabidopsis root microbial communities from North Carolina, USA - plate scrape MF_Cvi_mLB_r2 (SPAdes) (version 2) | ecosystem: Host-associated > Plants > Roots > Endosphere | place: USA...
ATCCGGTGGTCAGAGGCGACGAAGGCCGCCACGCCCTCCGGATCGCGACGCGCGATCCAGTGCGCCGCCGCCGCCATGGCCGCGGCCGAGTCTCGCCCCGTCGGCTCCAACAGCACGACGGCGGAGGCGCCGCCCAGCTGCTCGGCGACCACGGCGCGGTGCTCCTGTCCGGCGACCACGACCACCTGCCCGCCGTCCTTCGCCAGCGGCGCGACCCGGCGCAGCGTCTCCTGGAACAGGGACAGATTGCTGGTCAGCTCGAGGAACTGCTTGGGCCGATCCGAGCGCGACGCCGGCCACAGACGCGTGCCCGCGCCGCCGCACAGGATGACAGGAAAAATCGCCATGGGCCGCGCTCTCCGTGGCCGTGTTCGGATCGCGGCCGCCCGCCCGTACTAGAGTGATGCGGGCTGATCCGGAAGCGGGGCCGACGCCTCAGGCATGTCCCGCCAGGCCGCCTCGGGGTTGAGGCCGGCGGTCGCCTCAAGGAAGGTCCCGGGCTTCATCGATGGTTCCGCCGCCGTGCGCAGCCCGGCCACCCGCGCCAGGTCGGCCACGAAGGTGATGCAGTTGCGCCGCCGCAGATCATAGACCGAGCCCTCGGGTCCATTCCACCAATCGGCTCGCGCGCGGACGGCGCGATAGGTTTCATCGCTGATGGTCAGGACCAGATAGGGCTTCCCCTCGCCGATGTAGCGGACGTCCGGCGACAACACCTGCCCCCTGTCCCGGGCGAACAGCAGCTGCGGTCCCGGATTGCGCGCGGTGAAGCCGGCGGCCCAGTCCACGGCCTCCCCGGTATCATCCATCGTACCCACGGCATGCACATAGGCGTGCGGGAACAGCAGGTATCCGCCCCGCACCCGCGCCCCCGGATGGGCGTAGAAGGTCACGGTCACGGCCGCCAGGGCGGGCCCCGCCAGCAGGGCCAGCAGCAAGGCGGGAATCAGAACGCGGCACAGACGACGGAACATCAGGACTCACGGGGCTAATGACCCCGGAACGCGAAAAAGGCCGCCGGGTCTCCCCGACGGCCTCCTTTTTTCGTCCGCTCTTGGTGCGGATCAGTGTCCGCCGGGCGTCGCCGCGGCGTCCGTGTTGCGGACCTTGGCCCGCGACGCCGCGAAGGCGAACACGACCAGGATCAGGTAGCCGACCATCGGCACGAAGAAGACCGGGTTCAGCGTCGCCGAGCTGTCGGCGATGTGACCGGCGATCGGCGGCAGGATGGCGCCGCCGATGATGCCGAAGACCAGCAGCCCCGACGTCGCCGGCACAGGGGCGGTCGACCGCTCCAGCGTCAGGGTGAAGATGGTCGGGAACATGATCGAGTTGAAGAAGCCGATGGCGATGGCCGCATAGGCCGCCGTCGGTCCGTTCGTCTGCGTCACGATCAGGCACAGCACCGCGGCGACAATCGTGTTGACGATCAGCAGCGTGCTGGCCTTCACCTTGGTCAGCATCAGTCCGCTGCCGATCAGGCGGCCGACCATGGCGCCGCCCCAGTACCAGGACAGCATCCCGCCGGCGGTCGCCAGCGGCACGTCCAGGATGTCCTTGCTGTGCAGGAAGTTGGTCAGCAGGTCGCCGATGGCCACTTCCGAACCGACGTAGAAGAAGATGGCCAGGGCGCCGAACACGGCCCACGGCGACTTCAGCGCCACGAACGGCGAGGCGCGGTCGCCCGCGGTCGCGGCGGGGGCCGAGGCGTTGATGGCCTTGCGCGCCGTGAAGATGAAGATCGCCACGACGGCGAAGAAGGCGCCGACCGCCAGGAAGGCGAAGTCGATGCTGCGCAGCGACTCGGCGCGGGTGGCCGGGTCGGTGATCAGGGCGTCAGCCGCGAACACGCCGCCGGTCAGCAGGATCGGCGCGGCGATCGCCGGCCCCAGCGTCGTGCCCAGCGAGTTGAAGAACTGCGAGAAGTTCAGGCGCGCGTGCGAATGCTTCGGCGTGCCCAGGGCGGCGACCAGCGGGTTGGCGGCCACCTGCAGGATGGTCACGCCCGAGGCGATCACGAACAGGGCGATCAGCACGCCCGGATACCAGTCGACGATGGTCGCCACCGGCACGATCAGGCAGCCGATGACCATGGTCACCAGCGCCGCGATGATCGAGCGGCTGTAGCCCAGCCGGCCCACGATGGCGGCGGCGGGGATCGAGGCGATGCCGTAGGCGATGAACCACGCGAACGTCGTCAGAGTGGCTTCGGTGTAGCTGAGTTCGAACACCCGCCGCACGGCCGCGATCAGCGGCCCGATCAGCGAGGTCACGAAGCCCCAGGCGAAGAAGAGGGTCGTCACATAGGCGAAGGCGAGACCCGTGCCGCGGCGCGGCGCGCTGGTTTGATCTATCATTTCACTCCCCATGGCCGCCGTCCCAACGCGCGGCCTTTGAACGCCTTGGTTTCATCCGCAAAAGCCCGCGTCCAGCTATTTGAGGGAATTCGTAACCAAAAGTGGGCGGGTTTCCGCTCTTGCGGGCGCGGCGAGGGCGGGGAAGATGGCCCCATCCCGGTTGATCCGGCTGCTGACCGAAGGCGCGCGCATTGACCGATCCCTCGAATGATCCGTGGCGCGGCGCCGTCATCTATCAGGTCTATCCGCGCAGCTACGCCGACACGAACGGCGACGGCGTGGGCGACCTGAAGGGCGTCACCGCGCATCTGGATCACATCGCCTCGCTGGGCGTGGACGCCGTCTGGCTCAGTCCCTTCTACGCCTCGCCGATGAAGGACTTCGGCTACGACGTCTCCGACTATTGCGACGTCGATCCGGTGTTCGGGACCCTGGCCGATTTCGACGCCCTCACCGACAAGGCGCACCGCCTCGGCCTCAAGGTGCTCATCGACCTGGTCTTCGCCCACACCTCGGACCGGCACGCCTGGTTCCAGGAAAGCCGCCAGTCCCGCGACAATCCCAAGGCCGACTGGTTCGTCTGGGCCGACGCCAAGCCGGACGGACGGCCCCCGTCCAACTGGCAGTCTGTCTTCGGTGGTCCCGCCTGGACCTGGGACGCCCGGCGCGGCCAGTACTACATGCACAACTTCCTGCCCGAGCAGCCGCAGCTGAACCTGCACCTGCCCGCCGTGCAGGACGCCCTGCTGGACGTGGTGCGCTTCTGGCTGGAGCGGGGCGTGGACGGCTTCCGGCTCGACGCCATCAATTTCGCCATGCACGACCCGGCGCTGACCGACAATCCGCCCCTGCCGCCCGGCGGTCCGCGCACCCGGCCCTTCGACTTCCAGGACAAGATCCACAACCAGTCCCAGCCCCAGCTGATCGACTTCCTCAAGCGCCTGCGCGCCCTGACCGACCACTACGGCGGCCGCTTCACCGTCGCCGAGGTGCCGGGCGACCGCGCCGATGCGGAGATGCAGGCCTACACCGACGGCGACGACCGGCTGAACAGCGCCTATGGCTTCACCTATCTGTACGCCCAGGCCCTGACGCCTGAGCTGGTCAAGGCGACCGTCGCCGTCTGGGACGGCCGCCCCGGTCAGGCGTGGCCGTCCTGGCCCTTCTCAAACCACGACGCCCCGCGCGCCGTCTCCCGCTGGGCCGAGGGCCGCGACCGGGCCGCCATGGCGCGGATGATGGCCCTGCTGCTGATCAGCCTGCGCGGCAATGTCTTCCTCTATCAGGGCGAGGAGTTGGGCCTGCCCCAGGCGGACGTCCCGTTCGAGCGGCTGGTCGATCCCGAGGCCATCGCCAACTGGCCCCAGACCCTGGGCCGCGACGGCGCCCGCACCCCGATGCCGTGGATGGCGGACGCGCCCTTCGCCGGTTTCTCCACCGCCGAGCCCTGGCTCCCCATCGATCCGCGCCACCTGCCGCTGGCCGTGGACCAGCAGGAGAGCGACCCCGCCTCACAGCTCGCCGTCACCCGTCGCCTGATCGCCTTCCGCAGGGCCCAACCCGCCCTGAACCAAGGCGACCTGCGCATGCTCGACGCCCCCGACGGCCTGCTGGTTTTCGAGCGCGCGGCCTGTGACGACCGACTGCTCTGCGTCTTCAATCTCGCCCACGATACGATTGACTGGAGCGCCCCCAAGGGATGGCGCGTCGTCGAAAGCGTCAATGGCCCCGATGGTCCGCTGAAGCCGATGGCTGGACGCGTTCTGGCCGTGAACGCTGGCGCGCCCGCCTAACCCGGAGTAACCAGCGGCCATGACCTCCGGACCAATTCTCGTCACCGGCTCGGCCGGGTTCATCGGCTTCCACACCGCACGGCGCCTGCTGGCGCGCGGCGAGAGGGTGATCGGGGTCGACAACCTGAACGCCTATTACGACCCGGCGCTGAAACAGGCACGGCTGGATCTTCTGGAGAACGAGCCGAACTACACTCACCACCGGCTCGATCTGGCCGACCGGGACGGCATGGCCGCCCTGTTCGCCCAGCATGGACCGCGTCGAGTGGTGCATCTCGGCGCCCAGGCTGGCATTCGCTACAGCGTCGAGAACCCCGAGAGTTACGTCGACTCCAACGTCGTCGGCTTCCTGACCGTCCTCGAAGGTTGCCGCGCCGTTCAGGCCGAGCATCTGGTCTTTGCCTCGACAAGCTCTGTCTTCGGCGCCTCGGCCGCCCTGCCTTTCTCGGTGCAACAGGGCGTCGCCCACCCGCTGAACGTCTACGCGGCCACCAAGATCGCCAACGAGGCGATGGCCCATTCCTACGCCTACATCTTCGGCTTCCCGACCACGGGCTTGCGCTTCTTCACCGTCTACGGACCGTGGGGCCGCCCGGATATGGCGCTCTTTAAATTCACCAAGGCTATTCTCGAAGGCCGACCGATCGACGTCTACGGCGAAGGAGCGATGGAACGCGACTTCACCTTCATTGACGATATCGTGGACGGTGTGGTCGCCGCGCTTGATACGCCCCCGCCCACTGATCCAACATGGCGGGCCGAAGCGCCGGGTCAGGCCACCAGCGGGGTCGCCCCCTGGCGGGTGCTGAACCTGGGCGCCGGCCGACGCGAGCGACTAAGCCGCTATATCGAGGTTCTGGAGGATGCTCTGGGCCGCAAGGCCATCCTCAACATCCTGCCCGTTCAGGAGGGCGAGATGACCCGCACCGAGGCTGATGTCTCGGAAACCCGCGCCGCTCTCGGCTACGCTCCATCGACGCCGATCGATCTGGGGGTGAAGCGGTTCGTGGCTTGGTACCGCGACTTCTACAAAGTCTGAGATGCACAAGGACGGCGCGCGCATTCGTGACCGGATAGAACATCTCGCAGGTGCGAGGCGCAGGGGAAAGGTCCATGCGCGCCACGTCGCTCAAGCGCCTATCCGCGCAGTCAGACACGAAGTATTGCACCGCACACGAAATGAATTGCCTGTCGCGCTGCAATAAGGTCCTATCCCTATCCGCGGCGTCGAACGCGGGTTCGGGCCGAGTTTTCTGACACTCCGCCTTTCGGACGCCGCGCCCATGATCCGTAAATCGCTCGCTCTCGCCGTCCTCGGCTGTCTGATCGCAGGCCCCGCCTCGGCGGCGCCCCTGCTGGCCCACCAGGCGGCGCTGGAGTTGAACGAGTCCTCCTCCGCCTGGATCCTGACCTCGACGGCCCTGGTCCTGCTGATGACCCTGCCGGGTCTGGCCCTGTTCTACGGCGGCATGGTCCGGCGCAAGAACGTCATCGCCACCATCGCCCATTCGACCGCCGCGCTCGCCATCGTCACCGTCCTCTGGTTCGTCGTCGGCTACAGCCTGTCCTTCGGGACCGGGCCGGAGGCGACCAACGGCTTCGTCGGCGGATTGCAGGCCGCCTTCCTGAACGGCGTCACGCCCACCACCGCGCATAGTCTGGCGCCGGGGCTGCCCGAGTTCCTCTGGATCGCCTACCAGCTGACCTTCGCCATCATCACCCCGGCCCTGATCGCCGGCGCCTTCGCCGAGCGGATCAAGTTCTCGGCCTCCATCCTGTTCTTCTTCCTGTGGCACCTGATCGTCTATGCGCCGATCTGTCACCAGGTCTGGGGCGGCGGCTGGATGGGCTCGCTGGGCGTGCTCGACTTCGCCGGCGGCGCCGTGGTCCACGTCAACGCCGGTGTCGCCGGCCTCGTCGCGGCCCTGGTCCTCGGCCCGCGTCAGGGCTTCGGCCGGGACAACATGGCCCCGCACAATCTGGCCTTCACCGCCATCGGCACCGGCCTGCTGTTCGTCGGCTGGCTGGGCTTCAACGCGGGCTCGGCCTGGGCCGCCGACGGCATCGCCGCCGTCGCCGCCCTGAACACCATCCTGGCCGCCGCCGCCGCCGCCATCGGCTGGACCGCCGTGGAGTGGATCGCCCACAAGCGCCCGACCCTGTTGGGCATGCTGTCCGGCGTCGTCGCGGGCCTGGTGGGCATCACCCCCGCCGCCGGCCTGGTCGATCCCAAGGGCGCCTTCGTCATCGGCATCCTGTCGGGCCCGGCCTGCTACGCCGGCGCCGTCTGGCTCAAGCGCGCACTCAAATATGACGACAGCCTCGACGCCTTCGGCGTGCACGGCGTGGGCGGCATCGTCGGCGCGATCCTGACCGGCGTCTTCGCCACCGCCGCCATCAACCCCGCCGCCGCGAGCGCCAATGTCCTCAACCAGATCATCGGCCTGGCGGCCGTCATCGCCTGGTCCGGCGTCGGCACCTTCGTCATCCTGATGATCTGCAAATTCATCGTCGGCCTGCGCGTGCCGAAGGAGGAGGAGATCGAGGGCCTCGACTACACGCAACACGGTGAGACGATTCACCAGTAGGGCGGTGGGTGCTCGTGATTAGTGGTTCGTGATTAGTGGTTGGCCGACGCCGGTACGGCCGCGGGGTTCAGCGTCGCCCTTCCGCAGACGCCGGCTGATCGCAGCCGCAAGCACCGTCTCTTCCTTTGGCCGCGGAAGGGCGGCGCAGGCCGCGCCGTCGCAGGCTGCCGGCCAACCACTAATCACGAACCACTAACCACGTCCCATCCACCGGCCCCTCCCGGCAACGCTCACCCGCCACCGGCGTTACCCGCCCATGGCAGCCACCGGCGAACTCACCACCTACAAGAAGAAGCGGAACTTCTCCGCCACGCCCGAGCCCGCGGGCAAGAAGGGCAAGGCGCGCAAGACCGGTCTGCGCTTCCTGATCCAGCGCCACGCCGCCACCCGCCTGCACTACGACTTCCGCATCGAGGTCGACGGCGTGCTCAAGTCCTGGGCCGTGACCAAGGCCCCCTCCCGCGACACCGCCGTCAAACGCCTCGCCGTCGAGGTCGAGGATCACCCCCTCGACTACGGCGACTTCGAGGGCACCATCCCGTCCGGCAACTACGGCGCCGGCACGGTGCAGATGTGGGACACCGGCACGTGGGAGCCCCAGTCCGACGACCTCGACGTCGCCTTCAGGAAGGGCGAGATCAAGATGGTGCTGCACGGTCAGCGCCTGACCGGCAAATGGGTGCTGGTCCGCCTGCGCACCGATCGCGGCAAGCCGTCCAAGCGCAACAACTGGCTGCTGATCAAGGAGAAGGACGAATACGCCGTCCCCGGCGAAGGCGACGCCAATATGGAGATCGACGCCTCCGTCACCACCGGACGCAGCCTCGCCGAAATCGCCGAGGGCAAAAAGCAGTGGACTTCGTCCAAACCGGTGAACCGGAAAGGTCCGGCCAAGCCCAAGGCCCGCCCCGCCGTCACCGCCCACGCCTCCAAACCCCACGCCTTTGTCCCGATCCAGCTGTGCCAGATCACCGACTATCCGCCCGGCGGCGCCGGCTGGGCGCATGAGATCAAGTTCGACGGCTACCGGCTCCAGATCGCCACCGGCGGCGGCCGCGCCACCCTGCGCACCCGCAAGGGTCTGGACTGGTCGGCCAAGTTCCCGGAGCACGCGGCTGACGCCGCCCAATGGCCCGACGCTGTCGTCGACGGCGAGCTTTGCGCGCTGAACGCCGACCACATGCCCGACTTCTCGGCCCTCCAGGCGGCCATCTCGGACGAGGACACCGGCGGCCTGGTCTACTTCGCCTTCGACCTGCTGTTCGAGGGGCCGGAGGACCTGCGCAAACTGCCCCTGTCCCACCGCAAGGCGCGGCTCCAGGCCTGGATCGACCGCATCCCCAAGGCCGCCCGCTCGCGCATCCGCTACGTCGACCATTTCGCCTCCACCGGTCAGGCGGTGCTGGAAAGCGCCTGCCGCATGGATCTGGAGGGCGTCATCTCCAAGAAGCTGGACGCCCCCTATCACGCGGGTCGGTCCAGCAGCTGGCAGAAGTCCAAATGCCGGGGTGGGGACGAGGTCGTGATCGGTGGCTGGACCTCCGAAGGCGACCGCTTCCGCTCCCTGATCGTCGGCGTGAAGGACAAGGGCGGCCTGCGCCATCTGGGCCGTGTCGGCACGGGCTATTCCGCCTCCGTGCTCAAGACCCTGATGCCCGCCCTGAAGAAGGCCGCCTCGGACACCAGCCCCTTCATCGGCAAGGAGGCGCCCAAGCGCCCCCGCTCGGGTCCGCACACCATCCACTGGCTCAAGCCCGTTCTGGTCGCCGAGATCGAGCACGGCGGCTACACCGACAGCGGCACGCTCCGGCAGGCCGCCTTCAAGGGCCTGCGCCAGGACAAGCCCGCCGCCGAGGTCACCGACAAGCCCCAGGCGCCCGCCAAGCCCAAACCGGCCAAGGGCAAGGCCGTCCCCCCGCCCCAACTCACCATCCCCGGCGAAAAGCCCAAACCGGGCAAGCTGGTCGTAGCGGGCGTCAGCATCTCCAGTCCGGACAAGGTTCTGTGGCCCGCCACCGCCGACCATGAGGCGATCACCAAGGCCGACCTCGTCCGCTACTATGAGTTGGCCGCCGAGCGCATCCTGCCCCACGTCGCCGACCGCCCCGTCTCCATTATTCGCGCGCCCGAGGGCATCGACGGCGAGCAGTTCTTCCAGCGCCACGCCATGCCCGGCTCCAACCCACGCCTGAAGCTGATCGATGTGAAGGAGCGCAAGCCCTACGTCGGCGTCGTCGATGTCGGCGGCCTCGTCGCCCTCGGCCAGGCGGGCGGGCTGGAGCTCCACCCCTGGGGCTGCAAGCCGGGCGATCCCGAGACGCCGGAACAGGTCACCTTCGACCTCGACCCCGACGTCGGCCTCGACTTCGACGACCTCATCGCCGCCTCGAAGATGGTGAAGGCCAAGCTGGAATCCCTCGGCCTCAATCCCTTCGTGAAGACCACCGGCGGCAAAGGCCTGCACGTCGTCGTTCCCATCCGCGCCGACGCCAAGGCGCGCGTCGAGTGGGACCAGTGCAAGGCCTTCGCCAAGGCGGTGTCCGAGCAGATGAAGCAGGACGACCCCGACCGCTTCACCACCACCCTCGCCAAGAAGGCGCGGGGTGGAAAGATCTTCCTCGACTACCTTCGCAACGGCCGCATGGCGACCGCCGTCGCCCCCTGGTCCCCCCGCGCCCGCCCCGGTGCCGGCATCGCCTTTCCCCTCAGCTGGGGCCAGGTGAAAAAGGGCCTCGACCCCCGCGCCTTCACCCTCCTCGACGCCCCCGCCCTGCTCAAGAAGCCCGACCCCTGGAAGGACTTCCGCGCGGGCGAGGAGAACCTGCGGCCGGTGCTGAAGAAGCTGGGGCTGTAGCCGGCAGCCTGGGTTCATCACAAAGGGCACAAAGGAAGAGGCACGAAGGACACGACGGGACCTGAGTGGTTGGGTCGTTCTCGCCTCTCGCGGCGGTCACTCAATGAACGATCGCGAAGCGATCAACCCACCCCCTCGACCGGGCTCCGCTGCTCCTCGGCGACGCCCCGGCCCCTTCGTGTCCTTCGTGCCCCTTCGCGTCCTTCGTGATGAACCCTCTCCTCCGGCCGCCGCACCAGCCCCGCCGTGTTCGTCGTGCCTCGTAGTGTCCGTTGTGATGAACCTCCCATCCCCGCCCTTCCCCCGCCCCCGCCTCACCCGCTACAACCTCAACCATGAGCTCCGCCCCGCTTCCCGACGCCGGTTCGAACTGGGTGGACCGCCATGCGCCGGAGGGGCTCAAGCCCTGGCTCAAGCTCGGCCGCTTCGACCGGCCCATCGGCATCTGGCTGCTGCTCATCCCCGGCTGGCAGGGCATCGCCCTGGCCCTGGCGTCCGAGCGCCGGACCTCCAGCGTCTATGACCTCTGGCTGGTCGCCGGCTTCGCCATCGGCGCCTGTTTGATGCGCGCCGCCGGTTGCGCCTTCAACGACATCGTCGACCGCGACATCGACGTGAAGGTCGCCCGCACCGCCGCCCGCCCCGTCGCCTCGGGCCGTATCAGCGTCAAGAAGGCGCTGGCCTTCACCGCCGCCTGCTCCCTGATCAGCCTGCTGATCCTGCTGACGCTGAACCTGACCGCCATTCTACTGGGCGTCGCCTCCCTGCTGCTGGTCGCCGCCTACCCCTTCATGAAGCGTATCACCTGGTGGCCGCAGGCCTGGCTCGGCCTGACCTTCAACTGGGGCGCCCTGATGGGGTTCGCAGCCGCATCCGGAGGCTACGGCCTGGCCCTCTGGCTGACCGAACTCCGTACCGGCTATGTCATCGCAGAGGTCTTCAACGCGCACAGCGACTGGCTTCTTCGAGAGGGCACGATCACTCTCGCCACCCTCGCCCTCTACGCCGGCGGCCTCTTCTGGACCCTCGGCTACGACACTATCTACGCCCTGCAGGACATCGAGGATGACGCCATGGTCGGGGTGAAGTCCTCGGCCCGCCGCCTCGGCTCCAATGTTCGGCTGGGCGTCGGCGTCTTCTATCTGCTGGCCGTCGTCTTCGCGGCGCTCGCGGGCCTGCTGGCCGGGCTCGGTCCGCTCTTCTACGTCGGCCTGACCGGCTATGCCCTGCATCTGTCGTGGCAGACGCGCTCGATCCGTCCCGACGACGGCGCCCATGCCCTGGCTCTGTTCAAATCGAACCGCGAGGCGGGGCTGGTCCTCCTTCTCGCCATCATCCTCGGTTCGGTTCAGCTCCCGCTCTAGAAGGAAATCCGCATGTCCTCCCCCGTTCGTGCTCTCCTGATCGCCGCCGCCGTCGCCGCCTCGCTGGCGGCCTGCAACCGCGACCGCGAGGACGCCAAGGCCCCCGCCGCCCCGGCCGCCCCCGGCGCGGTCGAGACCCCGGCCGAGGCCGCCGCGCCCATGGCCTTCGAGTCCAAGACCCCTTGGGCCAACGTCAGCCTCAAGCTGCCGCAGGGCATCCGCGGCCAGACCGACCTGCACGCCCGCCTCTACGCCGAAGAGGTCCGCAAGCTGCGTCAGTTCATCGAGGGCGCCCAGGGCGACCGCACCGAGGCCGGCGGCGACGCCGACCAGCCGCCCTATGAGAACACCGTCGAACTGACCGTCGCCGGCGAAACCGGCAAGCTGTTCAGCCTCAAGCGCGTCGCCTTCGATTTCACCGGCGGCGCCAATCCCAACACCCTGACCAGCGGCATCCTGTGGGACAAGGCGCTGAAGCGTCAGATCGGCTTCACCGACCTGTTCCGGCGCGGCGCCGACCTGACCGTGCTGGACCAAGCCCTGTGCTCGGCGATCAACGGCGCCAAGCGCGCCCGCGTCCCCGACAGCGCCTCCATCACCCTGGGCGCCGGCAAGGAGTGGTCCTGCCCGCGCGCCGCGGTCACCGAGTTCGTGCTCACGCCGGGCACTGAGCCGGGCAAGGCCGCCGGCCTGACCTTCCTCATCGGCCCCTATCAGGTCGGTCCGCGCGTCGAGGGGGCGTATGAGATCGCCATCCCGGCCAGCCGGTTCCGCTCCCTGCTGGCGACGGCCTATGCCGATGACTTCGGCGGCGAACTGACCAAGGCCGGCGACGTCACCCCCATCGCGGCGCCGGCCCGATGAGGGCGGTCGTCCTGGCGGCCCTGCTGCTGGCCGCCCCGGCGGCGGCGCAGGACGCCGGGGTCTCCACCGGCGGCGGCGAGATCCGCGACGCCTCTGCCTATGGCCGGGACGCCGTGACCCCGACCCGGATCGTCTCCTCGCGCATCGAGATGAACCGGGGCCGCAACGGCGGCGGGGTCCAGTCCCTGTCGACCGCCGATGTCCGCCATCAGGCCGAGACCGCCGTCAGCCGGGCGGGCTTCGCCTGCACCGTGCTGGAGGCCGTTCCGGTGGGCCGCACCCGCTCGGGCCGCCCGCTGATCGAGGTCGACTGCGCCGAGGGTGGCGGCATGGTCGTCGCCGATGACGAGCCGGTCACCGCCGTCGACTGCCTCGACCTCGCCCCCGACACCGGCCAGGGCGGGCGCCGTCGGCGCGTGGTCGCCCAATGCACCCTCCCGGCCAATCTCGCGGCCGTCGCCGCGGAGCCACAGGCCGATCGGCACTAAGCAGGGTTGCAGAACGGCGTTTTAGCAGGGAAGGTGTCGGTCGGCTTCTGAAAGCGTCTGCATCTTTCCTTGGAGGACACTGCTAATGCGCGCCTTGACCCTGACCGCCGTGCTTGCCACCGCCCTGCTCGCGACCTCCGTTGTCGCTCAGGAAGGTCCCCCGCTTCGCGTGCCGGACTCGGGCGAGGTTCCGGGCAGCGGCGTCTCCGAGATCAACAACCGGACCTCGGGCCTGGTGTCGACCACCCCGAGCCGCATGTCCCGCTCGCGCCGCGAGATGAACCTGGGCCGCAACCCCTCCTGGGGCGCCAACCCGACGCCGAGCCAGCTCCGCGCCGAAACCGAGCAGGCCCTGCGCAACGGCGGCCTGCACTGCACGATCGCTGAGCTGGACATGGTCTCGCAGCTGCGCGACGGCACGCCGGTGGTCGAGGTCGCCTGCGTCGAGAACGGCGGCCTGGTCATCGCCAACTCCAACCCGATCCAGGTCAACGACTGCTTCGACCTGGCGGACGGCAGCGGCGCCGTCGGTCCCTGCCGCCTGCCCAAGAACGTCGCCATGGTCGCCGCCAACCCCGACCTTCAGCGCAGGAACTGATCCATCAGCTCGGCGAACCGCGCCGGCTGATCGCTCATGATGAAGTGACGGCTGCCGTCCACACGGATCAGCCGCACGCCCGGCAAGGCCGCGTACTCCCGCTGCCAAAGCGCGTCCGCCATCGCGGCGGGCGCGCCGCCGTCGGCGTCTGACGCATAGGGCGCCCACACCGGCGTGGTCATCCCGGCCAGCCCGGCGCGCACGTCGGTCAGCATGACCTCGCGGATCGCCGCCGCCATGGCCCGGCGGTCGCCCGCCGCGGTCCACTCAACCATCCGCTCCCGCGTCGTCGGATCCTTGGCCAGCCCCGCCGCCTGCGCGGCCTGCCCGGCCCGGAAGGCGTCCGGCGTCGCCGCCAGCATGCCCGCCGCCGCCTGATCGGCGAACGGTCGCGCCGCCTCCACCGTCACTTGCGGCCCGAACAGGGCGCTGAAGAAGGGCAGGCTGTCGACGGTCATGACCTTGCCGACCAGCGCAGGCTGCTGCTGCGCCAGCATCAGGGCGGACAGGCCGCCCATCGAATGCCCGACCACGGCGGGCGCGGTCAGCCCCTGCTCGCGGATGTAGCGGGCCAGCTCGTCGATCACCGGCTGGATGAACGGCCCGTCGCCGTGGGTCCACGGCTCGCCCGCGAAGCCGGCCAGCTGAACCAGATGCACCCGATGCGTCGCCTTCAGCCGCTCGGCTTCGGCGCGCCAGACCTCACGGGAGCAGCCGAAGCCGGGGATCAGGATCACATCCGGCCCCTCGCCCACCACCTCGACCGACAGCCGGTCCGAGACGAAGGGCGCGGGCGCCGTGATAGGCGCGGGCGCGGCCACCGCCTGATCGGCCAGGAGCAAGACGCCCCCGATGGCCGCGGCGGCGGCGGAAGCGACCAGCAAGGCGCGCAGGGTCGAGCGCCCGACGAAGTGGCGGTGATGCAGCATGACGATGTCCTTTGGTGGAGCCTGACTCGAGTCAGGCGTGAGGGTTCTCGAAGATGTCCTCGACCGGCCGGCCGAACAGCACCGCGATGCGGTAGGCCAGATCCAGCGAAGGGTCGTGTTTCTCGGTCTCCAGCGCGTTCACGGCCTGCCGCGACACGCCCAGCGCCTGACCGAGCTGTTCCTGGGTCCAGTCGCGCTCGACCCGCAGCAGTTTCAGACGGTTCTTCATCAGTTCGACGTCCGGATGAACGGCGCGACCAGGCCGTAGACGGCCCAGAAGGTCGGATAGATCAGCCAGGCCGGAATGTGCGGCGCGCTGGCGAAGGTCTCGGCGAAGCCCCAGAAGGTCGCCAGCGCCATGGCCACGCCCGCCGCCACGATGAACTGCTTGGCGGTCAGGGCGCGCACGAACTCGTCGCTCTCGCGCATCAGGCTCAGCGTCGCCCAGATCTGCCCGATGATCGGGGCGGAGACCGCCGCGGCCAGGACCCAGCCCGCCGGCTTGCCGATGATGTCGTCAAAGGCGTCGGTGACCATCATCGAAACGCAGATCAGCATGTAGGGGACCATGAAGGCCCAGGTGCGGATCACGTACCGGCGCCCGGCCGGGGTTCCTTGTCTCCACGCGCTCAACATGACAGCTTCTCCTGACTGAATGTAAGGCCTACCTTACATCCAGGAAATGTCATGTCAACCTGACATCGTGTCAGGATCGCCCGACACCGGAGCGTTCTCTTTGCGCACGGACCTCCGGGTCGTATTCTGCACCCATGCCCGCCGCGCCCCGCGCCCGCCCGACCGATCTGTTCACGCCTGACGAATGGGCGCCGTTCCAGACGCGCCGCGCCTGGGTCGGGCCGCTGCTGGTGCTGCACTGCTGGGGCGTCACCGCCCTCGCCGTCGCGGCGGGGATCGTCTGGCCGCTCCTGATCCCCCTCTGCGTGGCGATCATCGGCACTCGCCAGCTGGGCCTGGCCATCCTGATGCATGAGGCGGCGCACGGCGGCCTGTCGACGAACACCAGGCTCAACGATTTCCTCGGCCACTGGCTCTGCGCCGTGCCCATCGGGGCGTCGCTGACCACCTACCGGCCCTATCACCTGTCCCACCACCGCTTCGCCCAGCAGGCCGAGGACCCGGACCTGGTCCTCTCCGCCCCCTTCCCGGTCTCGCCCGCCTCCCTGCGGCGCAAGATCATCCGCGACCTCACCGGCCAGACCTTCTTCAAGCAGCGGGTCCTGCTGCCCCTGGCGGCCGCGCGGGCCACCCCGGGCTCAAGTAGCGCGAAGCGCGATAGCCCAACGACCAATGATCACGACTACGAAGCCATCGTCACGGGCCGTTCGATCGCGCCCTTCCTGCTGGTCAATCTGGGCCTGCTGATCGCCGCCGTCGTCTCAGGCGTCTGGTGGGCCTATTTCGCCCTGTGGCTGCTGCCGATGGCGACCTGGTTCCCCATGGTCACCCGCCTCCGCAACATCGCCGAACACGCCTGCGTCGAGGGCTCGGCGGAAGACCCCTTCCGCGCCGCTCGCACCACCCACGCCGGCTGGTGGGAGCGCGCTTTCATCGCCCCCTACTGGGTCAATTTCCACGCCGAGCACCACCTGTTCATGCACGTGCCCTGCTGGCGGTTGCCGTCCCTGCACAAGGCGGTGCGCGGCAAGCCCCAGGGCGAGCGGATGGAGGTGGCGGACGGCTACTTGACCGTCCTGCGCAAGGCGGCGACCAAGGTCGGATGAAGAACCGGATCGTGGCCGCCATGGGCGGCCTTTTCATCGTGCTCAGCGCCTATGTCGCGATCACCGGCGTCGTCGTGCCAGAAGGGTCGCTCGGCGACAGCCATCTCGTCATAAAGCCCTACCCGTCGCCCCAGCGCGTGTTCGGCGGTGGCGAGGAAGGCGCCTGGTCGCGCGCTCACCCAGGCCAGCCCTCGCCTTGGTGGCAGGATCTGGAGAACCGGCCTTCCGCCTATCTCGGCGACTGGGAAAACGGCTCCACGACGATCGGAGTCCTGGATACGGTCGCCAGCCTTCTGTGGCTGGGCAGCCTGCTGGGGCTAATCGGCTGGAGCCTTCGGGCGCTGATCCGGCGGCTCCGGGGCAAGCGCCCCGTTAGGTGATCTTCTTCGCCACCGTGACGCCCAGCACCAGGAAGACCGCGAACACGATCAGCGCCAGGATGAAGAGGAATTTGGCGATCCCCGCCGCGGCGCCGGCGATCCCGCCGAAACCGAGGACGCCCGCGATAAGGGCGATCACCGCAAAAATCAGAGCCCACTTGAGCATGTCGTTCTCCTTGCAGGCTGAGAACGGCACGACTGTCCCCCGGTTCCGCGCCCAAGCCACACGCTCGTGCTAGGGAGCGTCATGGCCATCGCCGACCCCGCCGCCTTCATCCTCGCCAACACCCGCCTCCAGGCCGTGCCCCACGCGCCGGAGATCTCGCTGTGGCTGGCCGATGAGATCACCCCCATCTGGCGGCTGACCGAGGAGGAGCTGGGCGAGCTGGGCCTGCCGCCGCCCTTCTGGGCCTTCGCCTGGGCGGGCGGGCAGGCCGTGGCGCGCTGGCTGCTGGACCATCCGTCGGAGGTCGCGGGCAAGACCGTGCTCGACTTCGCCACCGGCTCGGGCCTCGTCGGCATCGCGGCGATGAAGGCGGGCGCCGCCTCGGTGCTGGGAACCGACATCGACCCCTTCTGCGCCTCAGCCGTCGCCCTGAACGCGGAAGCCAACGGGGTGGAGATGGCCTTCACCGACCGCAATCTGCTGGACGTCCCGCCGCCCCCGGTCGACGTCATCTGCGCCGGCGACGTCTGCTACGAAGGTCCGATGACCGACCAGGTCCTGGCCTGGCTGGCCCAGGCCCGCGCCAACGGGACCCGCGTCCTGATCGGCGATCCGGGCCGCACCTACTTCCCCAAGACCGGCCTCGACTTCCTGGCCGAGTATCGTGTCCAGACCACGCGCGAGCTGGAGGATCAGGAGATCAAGCGCTCGTCGGTCTGGTCGATGGCCTGATCCTGCGCCGGATCGGGCGAGAAATGGATGTGGCGGTCCGGGGCGGGATCATCGGAATGATCCTCGCCCGACATCTCCGACCTGGCCGGTCGCCCGGTCCCGCGCGCCTGTTCCAGTTCCGGATCGCGGCTGAAGCCGGGATCGGCGGGAGAAGTGGTCATGGCGTGCCCCTTTCGTCGGCGATGCGCTTTAACCAGAACCGGCGGCGGCCCCCTCGGGTTCCGGCCACGCTTGGAGATGGCGGTGGACGGGACCATCTTCGTTTGATGACCCGCGCCCTGCTCCTCGCCGCCGCCGTCGCGCCCCTGCTGCTGGCCGGAGCCGCCTCGGCCCAGGTGCGTCCCCTGCCGCCGGGTCCCTCGACCTGGGATCAGCATCGCTATCAGGCCGACCAGCATCGCTACGAGATGGACCGCCTGCGCGCGCAGGCCGACCAGCGCCAGGCCACCGCCCGCCAGCTGGAGCTGGAATCCCGCTTGGCCCGTCAGGACCTGCGGTCCCAGCTCACCACCGACCCCTATGTCCCATCCGCCCCGCGCGCCCTGCGCTCGCCGGAAGATGAGCGGGCCCTGCGCGAGTCCGCCACCGCCCGCCGCCAGGCCACCGAGGCCGGCGTCGGCGAGATCGACGCCTGGCTGGACCGCCGACCGAATTAGCACTCCTTTTCGGGCGCATCCCTTGCGTCCCGACCGCGTTACGGCTTCGCTCAAGTCTGAGGGCGAGGGAGGACGATCATGCGTTGGGAAGGCGGCCGCCGTGGCGGCAATATCGAGGACCGGCGCGGCATGGGTCCGGTCGGACTGGCGGGCGGCGGCATCGGCGCCCTGGTGCTGGCGGCCATCGGCTATTTCGTCTTCGGGATCGATCCCTCGACCACCCAACAGATCGCCAGCCAGCTGGGCGGCGTCGGCGCTGAACAACAGCAGGGCAAGGCCGGCACGCCGGAGGATCAGGCCGGCCAATTCGTCGACGTCATCGGCGCCAATATCGACGACGTCTGGCGCACCAAGCTTCAGGGCTACCGCCCGCCCACGGTCGTCCTCTACGAACAGGGCACCCAGACCGGCTGCGGCATGGGTCAGTCGGCCATGGGACCCTTCTACTGCCCCACCGATCAGCGCGTGTATCTGGACCTGGGCTTCTGGCAGGAGATGGAGACCCAGCTCGGAGCCTCCGGCGCCGACTTCGCCCGCGCCTATGTCATCGCCCACGAATACGGCCACCACGTCCAGACCCTGACCGGCGCCTCCGATCAGGTGCGTCAGGCCCAGCAGCGCGCGTCCGGCGAGGCCGAGGCCAACCGCTACTCCGTCGCGCTGGAGCTGCAGGCCGACTGCTACGCCGGCGTCTGGGCCGCCAACGCCTCCGCCGTCTCCAACGGCCAGGTCGCCCTCAGCGCGGGGGATCTGGAAGAGGGGCTCAAGACGGCCTCAGCCATCGGCGACGACACGCTTCAACGCCGCTCCGGCGGCCGCGTCTCCCCGGACAGCTTCACCCACGGCTCCTCCGCCGACCGGGTGGCCTGGCTCCGTCGCGGCTACGAAAGCGGCGATCCAGCCGTCTGCGACACCTTCCAGAGCCTCTAGAGTCCTTGTTGCGGCGCACACGGCACGGCAAGGTTCGGCCGTGTCCTCCTCCGCCGCCTCCGCCCTCGCCGCCTCGCGCCGCCTTGTCCTCAAGGTCGGCTCCGCCCTGCTGATCGCGGACGGGCGGCCGAACGGCGCGCGCCTCGCCACCTTGGGCCAGGAGATCGCCGACCTGCGCGCGCGGGGCGTGGAGGTCATCGTCGTCTCATCCGGCGCCGTGGCCCTCGGTCGAGGCCGCTTAGGCATCTCCAAATCCGCCCGGCTGGATGAGAAACAGGCCGCCGCCGCCGCGGGCCAGTCCTTGCTGATGCAGGCGTGGGAGACGGCCCTGTCGCCCCACGGCCTGACCCCTGCCCAGGTCCTGCTCACCCGCGACGACACCGAGCGCCGCCGTCGCTGGCTGAACGCCCGCTCGACCCTGGACGCCCTGCTTCGGCTCGAGGCCGTGCCCGTCGTCAACGAGAACGACACCGTCGCCACCGAAGAGATCCGCTACGGCGACAACGACCGGCTGGCGGCCCGCACGGCCCAGCTGGCCCGCGCCGACCTGCTGGTCCTGCTCAGCGACATTGACGGCCTCTATAACGCCGACCCGCGCTCACATCCCGACGCCGCTCACCTTCCGCTGGTCGAGGCTCTGACGCCCGAAGTCATGGCCATGGCGGGCGCGGCCAACGCCGCGGCCTCCGTCGGCACCGGCGGCATGCGCACCAAGCTGGAGGCCGCTCGCATCGCCCGCTCGGCGGGCTGCGCCACCGTCATCGCCTCAGGCCTGACCGACCGCCCCCTGACCGCCGTGTTGGACGGCGCCCGCGCCACCCTGATCCCCGCTCCCGCCGGACCCATGGCGGCGTGGAAGTCCTGGATCGCGGGCAGCGTCGATCCGACGGGGCGGCTGGTCGTCGACGCCGGCGCCGTCGCGGCCCTGCGCTCGGGCAAGAGCCTGCTCCCCTCCGGCGTCCGCGCCGTCGAAGGCCGCTTTGATCGGGGCGACAGCGTGCTGGTCGTCACCCCCGACGGCGTCCGCGCCGCCGTGGGCCTGGCCGCCTTTTCCGCTGAGGAGATGACCCTGATCCAGGGCCGCCAGACCGCCGAGATCGAGGGCCTGGTCGGCTACAAGGGCCCGCAGGTCGCCATCCACCGCGACGACCTGGTGCTGGAGGGCGACGCATGACC
>Ga0209676_1001649_pt1 | contig 19565 bp, 17 predicted proteins | sample AraplaCvi_mLB_r2_FD_184282 | JGI IMG/M metagenome (GOLD analysis project Ga0209676, IMG submission 184282) | Arabidopsis root microbial communities from North Carolina, USA - plate scrape MF_Cvi_mLB_r2 (SPAdes) (version 2) | ecosystem: Host-associated > Plants > Roots > Endosphere | place: USA...
GGCGTTCGACCAGCGGCGCGAACAGGCCGCCGTGCATGGCCCAGCCGTGGATCAGTGCCAGCGCGGGACCCTGCCCGCGCGTTTCGATGTACATGGGTGCAGCCGATGGGGGATGAGAGGTGGTGCGCGGAGCTAATGGCCGTCCCGGGCGAGGTCGGCCAGCACGGCCAGTGCGTCGTCGCGGCGATCGGCCGGAACCAGCAGGTGATCGTGGTGGAAGCCGGCGAGCACGTTGCAGGCGATGCCGCGACGCGCCAGCGCGGTGGCGAAGGCGGCGGTCAGCCCGACCGCATCCAGCGCCGAATGCACGCCCAGGGTGAGCCAGGCGGCCCGGAAATCGTAAGGCAGGCCGCGCGCGTCGGCGACCTCGCAGGGCAGAACGTACGTGACGCCCTCGTCCTCGGCCACCATCGCCAGCGCGAGCGAGGCCAGTGCCGGATCGGCGGCGGGACGCGCGACGAAGGCGAATTCGCCCGCGCGGGACGCGACCCTCAGGCCGGCGAGCAGGCGCGCGAGGTCGCGCTCGCCGCTCATCGCGCCAGCACGGCCTCGCGCCGGGCGGTCTCCACCAGCCCGAGGCGGATGCGCTCGCGCGCCTTCGACATCGCGTCCACGAGGCCATCGACGTCGGCCACGCCGTGCAGGGCGGAGAGCGTCACGCGCAGTCGCGCGCGGCCTTCGGGCACGGTCGGCGGGCGGATCGCGGCGACCCAGTAGCCCGCCTGTTCGAGGCTGGCGGCCATGGTCAGCGCGGTGGCGTCGTCGCCGCAGATCACCGGCTGGATCGCCGTCTGCGAATCCATCAGTTCCAGCCCGGCGCGCTGTGCGCGGTCGCGGAAGCGGCCGACCAGCTCGTCCAGCTTGCTGCGGCGCCAGTGTTCGGCGCGCGCCAGCTTCACCGCCGCCAGGGACGCGGCGGCCTGCGCCGGCGGCAAGGCGGTGGTGTAGATGTAGGAACGCGCGGTCTCGGACAGATGCTGGATGAGGTCGGCATCGCCGGCGACGACCGCGCCGTAACCGCCCAGCGCCTTGCCCAGCGTCGCCAGCTGCAGCGGCACGTCGTTCACGCCGAGCTTGTTGGCCGCGACGCTGCCGCGCCCGTCCGGGCCGACCACGCCGACGCCGTGCGCATCGTCCACGTACAGCAATGCCTTCTGCACGCGCGCGACGAGCGCCAGTTCGCGCAGCGGGGCGATGTCGCCGTCCATGCTGAAGACGCCGTCGGTGGCGAGCATCGCCGCGCCCTCCGGCATGCTGCGCAGCTGGCGGATGGCGCCTTCGGCGTCGCCATGCGGATAGCGGCGCAGGCGGCAGCCGGCCAGGCGCGCGGCGTCGATGAGACTGGCGTGGTTGAGGCGGTCCTGCACGCAGACATCCTCGTCGCCCAGCAGCGCCTGCACGACGGCCAGGTTCGCCAGGTACCCGCTGCCGAACAGCAGCGCGCGCGGCGTGCCGAGCCAGTCGGCGACCTCGCGCTCCAGGGCGTCGTGGATCTGATGGTGGCCGCAGACCAGGTGCGAACCGACGCCGCCGGCGCCTTCGCGCGAAGCGGCATCCTGCAGGGCCCCGACTACGCCGAAATGCTGCGACAGGCCGAGGTAATCGTTGCCGCAGAAATTCAGCAGGGAACGGCCTTCGACAAGGCAGCGCGCGCCGTCGCGGAGCGTGACGGTGCGGCGCACGCGCACCCGCGAGGTCGCCTCGCGCTGCACGCGCGCGGCGTCTACGCGATCACGCCAGCCCGGGCGGCTCATGGCTGCACCGGCAGGCCATCACGCGGCGCAGTGGTGCGCCGCTTCGACGATGTCGGCATGGACGGTCTCCCCTTGTTCGACCACGGGCATCGGACGCAAGCCCAGTCGGTCGAACAATGCCATATCGCGCTCGGTGTCGGGATTACCGGTCGTCAGCAATTTCTCGCCGTAGAAGATGGAATTGGCACCGGCGAGGAAACACAGTGCCTGCAACTCGTCGCTCATCGATTCGCGACCGGCCGAGAGACGGACCATCGAACGCGGCATCAACAGGCGCGCAACTGCGACGGTGCGCACAAATTCGAAGGGGTCCAGCAACTCCGTGCCAGCCAGCGGCGTCCCTTCCACCTGAACGAGGCGGTTGATCGGCACCGAATCCGGATGCGCCGGCAGGTTCGCCAGCGTCTGCAGCAGGCCGGCGCGCTGGTCGCGGCGCTCGCCCATGCCGACGATGCCGCCGCAGCAGGTCTTCATGCCGGCGTCGCGCACGTGCGAGAGCGTGTTCAGGCGGTCCTGCATCTCGCGCGTGTGGATGATCTGGTCGTAGAACTCCGGCGCGGTGTCGAGGTTGTGGTTGTAGTAGTCGAGGCCGGCGTCCTTCAGCGCACGGGCCTGGTCGCCGGAGAGCATGCCCAGCGTCGCGCAGGTCTCAAGGCCCAGCGCCTTCACCTCGGAAATCATGTTGGCGACCTTCGGAATATCCCGATCCTTCGGCGAACGCCAGGCCGCGCCCATGCAGAAGCGGCTGGCGCCGGCGGCCTTGGCCTGGCGGGCCTTTTCCAGCACGGCCTCGGTGCTCATCAACTTCGTCGCTTCCACGCCCGTGTGGTAGCGCGCGGCCTGCGGGCAGTAGCCGCAATCCTCCGGGCAGCCACCGGTCTTGATCGAAAGCAGTGTGCTGACCTGCACCTCGGCCGGGTCGAAGTTCGCCCGATGCACGCTGGCCGCGCGGTGCAGCAGCTCCGGGAAGGGCAGGTCGAACAGCGCGCGGACCTCCGCGCGGGACCAGTCGTGGCGGGGTTCGGACGACTCGACGACAGGAATCTGGCTGACAGCAGGCATGGCGGAATTCCGATTTTTTCGGCGAGACAGGCCGGGCAGTCTGGAAACCATGCCCTCCCCTGTCAACCAAACGAAAGCGCACGGAGTTTACGGATGGCCATCGCGAATCCTCGATCGCCTGCTACCGTCGCGGTGCCTCGTCTGCGGCGAACGCGGGGCGAATGGCTGCGATCTGTGCGGCTTCTGTCGCCAATCCCTGCCATGGCTGGTGGCGGCCTGCGTCCGTTGCGCGCTGCCACTGGGCCCGGGCGCCGATCTGTGCGGCGAATGCCTCCGCCGGCCACCCCCTCAAGCCGCGACGCGCGCCGCCTTTGTCTACAGCGCACCGCTGGATCGCCTCCTGCCGCGGGCGAAATTCCACGGCGACCTGGCGGCGCTGCGGCTGCTTTCGTCGCTCATGCTCGGCCGGCTCGCGGACGCCGAGCGGCCGCTCGCCCTGATCCCGATTCCGTTGCACCGGCAGCGCCTGCGGCACCGGGGCTACGACCAGGCGCTGGAGCTGGCGCGCCCCCTGGCTCGGCGACTTGCCTTGCCCGTGCGCGACGACGCGCTGCGGCGCGTACGCGCGACGGCGGCCCAGTCGAGGCTGGACGCGGGGGCGCGACGTCGGAACCTGCGCGCGGCCTTCGCGGTGCGGGCAGGCGTTTCGCTGCCGGCCCACGTGGCGCTGGTCGACGATGTGATGACGACCGGAGCCACGGCGCGCTCTGCGGCCACGGCCTTGCTGCGCGCTGGCGTGCAACGGGTCGACGTGTGGGTTTGTGCGCGCGTGCCGTAAGGACAATCGCTTCCCTGCCCCACCGACGCAGGAGCGCGAATGCCGGGACGCCGCAGCATCCGGCGTTCGATTGCAATTGCATCGCAGACACCGCCCCTCGCTCAGGCCTCCTCACGGAGAAGAAGGGCTCGAAGCGGGCGGTCGCGGGCAGATCCGGCTGCCTTTACTTCGGCGCGCTACTTCTCTTGGGGCACCGCAATCTGCGCGCGAGCACGCGCACCGGAACCGATGATCGCTTCCGCCCGGATCTCCATCGGCGCGTCCTTCGAATACAGCGCGGTCGTTCCCACCGCCGTCCATGCGGGGTAGTGGTCCTTGAAGAACTCGCGATGCACTTTCAGCACCGGCTCGATGCGTCGGCGGAACTCGTCGTGGTCGCGCGCGACATGGAAGCTCTGCAGCTCCACCACATCGGCCATCGTGGCGCCGGCCTCTTCCAGGTGCGCCTGCAATTGCTGGAACGCCCACCGGATCTTCGCCTCCTCAGTCTCGCCTTCCAGCGCGGGAATACCCGAGACGATCACGCGATCGCCGATGCGCACCACCGGTGTGTAGTGCAGCTGCGTGTACGAGTCCTCCCACCCCGTGGGCGCGAAGTGCTCACGCGAGGGGACGGACTGGGCGGCCGCCTCGGCGGCAAGCAGGCACAGGAACAACGACAGGCACGCACGGCGCATGGCGGACTCCGGCAGGGACGAAAGCGTCGATTGCAGCATCAGCCATTGGAATTCGGCAGTGCCGTCCGGCGAAACGCTGGTCGTTGCATAGCGGCCCCTGCTGCCCCGCCAGTGGCGCGGTGCCGGGCGGGCCGCGCGGACGCGCCGAAGCGGACGCTTGGCGCAACCGGAGCCATCCCCTCACCCGGCCTTCACGTCGCCACGACTTTTCCCCGCTCACGCTCCCGCGGAACCGGGGCCCCGGTGGCTGACCTCTTGGTCAAGGAGCTCGTCATGAACGCAGGCCTGATGCGGATGGTGGGGCGCAGTTGGTGGGTGCTGGTGCTGTATGGCGTGATCGGCGTGCTGTTCGGCATCAGCGCGTTCCGGTGGCCGGCCAAGACGGCCGTCGCGATCGCCTGGGCGTTCGGCGTGATGGCCATCGCCGAGGGGGTGCTCAGCCTGCTGGCGCTGTTCGACAAGAACGTGTCGGTGTCGAAGGGCTGGCTCGCGCTCTATGCGCTGGCATCGCTGATATTCGGCGTACTCGCCGTGGGCAACCCGGTGGCAACGGCCGGCGTGCTGCTGTTGATCCTCGCGGCGTGGCTGCTGGTCGCGGGCATCTACCGCATCGTGCTGGCGATCCGCATCCGCAAGGCCATCACCGGCGAATGGATGATCGCGCTGAGCGGCGTGCTCGCCATCGCCCTGGCGGTGATGTTCGTGATGCGCCCTGCCGCTGGACTGGTCACGGTGGCGCTGTGGATCGGGGTGGCCGCGCTGTTCTATGGCGTGCTGCAGATCATGGCCGGACTGCGGATGCGCAAGTTGGCGGACGTGCTGTGAGGCTTATGCCGCCGGCCCGCGCAAGGCGAAGTCGGCGGCTATACCCGCGAAGATCGCCAGACCCACCCAGTGGTTGTGCAGGAACGCGCGGAAGCATGCCGCACGGTCGCGCGTGCGCGCGATGACGAACTCGTACGCCACCAGCGCCGCCGCGACGGCCAGCCCGATCCAGTAATACAGGTGCATCTGCGCGCGCTGGCCGACGAACACCAGCGCCATGAAGAACAACGCGTACAGCACGCCCTGCGCGACCAGGTCCATCTCCCCGAACAGGATCGCGGTGGATTTGCTGCCCATGCGCAGATCGTCTTCGCGATCGACCATCGCGTACCAGGTGTCGTAAGCGGTGGACCAGATGATGTTGGCCACGTACAGCAGCCAGGCTACCGCCGGTACTTCGCCCTGCACCGCGGCGAAGCCCATCGGGATGCCCCAGCCGAACGACAGGCCGAGGTACACCTGCGGCAGATGGGTGTAGCGCTTGAGGTAGGGATAGCTGGCGGCCAGCACGACGCCGACGAAGCTCATCAGCACGGTCAGGCGGTTGAGCGTGAGCACCAGTGCGAACGCCACCAGCATCAGCACGGCGAACAGGGCCAGCGCCTCGCGGCCCCGCACGGCGCCGGTGGCGAGCGGGCGGCCCTTGGTGCGCTCGACATGCGGATCGAGCCAGCGGTCGGCGTAGTCGTTGATCACGCAGCCGGCCGAGCGCGTCAGCCACACGCCGGCGCTGAACACGAACAGCGTCCACAGCGGAGGCATTCCGCCTGCCGCCAGCCACAGACCCCACCACGTCGGCCACAGCAGCAGCAGCCAGCCGATGGGACGGTCGCCGCGCATCAGCTGCCAGTACAGCGCCAGTCGCGTTTTCCACGGCGAGACGGCGGGAGTTTCGAAGCGTTCGTAGCTCATTTCGGGGGGAATTCGGGGAAAGGATGAAGCCATGCCGGCGCGATCGGCGACTCTGCCGCGACCCTCCGGAAGTCCGCCGCCGCACGCCGCCGCGCTTTGCCGCTAGAATGCCAGCCCCGCATGGTGCGACGTGATCGCTCGATCAGGCCGTATCGCGGGACATCCAGGCGCCCGTAGCTCAGCCGGATAGAGTAGTGGCTTCCGAAGCCATTGGTCGGGGGTTCGAATCCCTCCGGGCGCGCCATCTTACGCAACGTTGCGTCGCGACCCGGTCGCGGCATCGCGGTCGGCAGGCATCTGCTTGGGCCGATCGAATGCGACGAACAACGGCAACCCCCGCGGTTGCCGTTTTCTTTTCCGCCACGCAGATCGCGCGCAAGAGCGCGATCCCGCCACGCCGTTGCAGCCGCCCGCCCGAAGCGGTGTGATCGCGTGCCCGGACCGCCCGATCCTGAACCTAGTGGAGCAGCCTAGCGGGCCGTATACTGGCGCGCGGCCGCTTGGGGCGGTCGTTCGTCGATGGCTTCGCGTGACCCGCAAGGGCGCGCCATAGGTGGGTTTGTGCGCAATTACGACCTCGAATTCCTGAAGAAATTCTCGATGGTGATCGGCTTCCTGATGCTGGTCACCCTGGGCCTGATCGTCGCGGCCATGTTCGTGCACAGCCAGATTCCGGCGGAGATCAACCCGGACGTCGCCAAGCGCACCGAGCAGCGGATCGCTCCGGTCGGCGCGGTGTACGCCGGCAGCACGGGCGCCGCCGCGCAGCAGGCCGCTACGGCCGCCGCCGCCGCGAAGGCCGCCTCGCAGGTCGCCTACGGCGGCACGACCGACGGCTCGGTGATCTTCAACAACCTGTGCACCGGCTGCCACACCTCCGGTGCCGGCGGCGCGCCGACGCTCGACAAGGCCCATTGGGCCGAGCGCATCCCGAAGGGCACCGATACCCTGCACAAGCACGCCATCGAAGGCTTCACCGGTACGTCCGGCGTGATGCCCGCCAAGGGCGGCAACCCGGCCCTGACCAACGAGCAGGTCATCGCCACGGTCGACTGGATGCTGGCGAACCTGAAGTAACGTCAGGCCCGATCCGCTCCGCACAACGCCGCCTCCGGGCGGCGTTGTCGTTTCCGGGGCCCGGGAGCGTTCCGCGACGGAGCCTGGCCGCGGCGATCCCGCCTCACCGCGCCAACCCGCCGACATCCTTCCGGCACGCGGCCTCGCGATAATGCGCGCCTCTTCCGCGGCGAGCGCGCCATGACCCGTTCCTTCTTCCCGCTTCGACCGGCGCTGCTGCTTGTGCCCTGCCTGCTGCTGGGCTGTGCGTCTGTCTCCGGCGCGCGCGACGCGATCGCCATCGGCGCCGTCCAGGGCACCAGCGAACGCAGTGCGCTCGTGGGCCAGACCGTCACCGTGCGCGGTGTCGTCACTGCGATGGGCGACGGCGGCTGGTTCCTGCAGGATGCCGGCGACGGCGACGGCAACACCTCCGACGCGATCTTCGTCCACGACACCGCGCCTGCCGTGCGTCCGGGCGATGCGGTGATCGTGCACGGCACGGTCGCCGAACTCGACGCCGGCCGCGCGACGCGTACCGCCCTGGTCGACGCCCATGCCAGGCGCACGGGCGAAGGCGAGGTCCCGACGCTCGCGCTCGCCACCGCCCCCACCGACTGGGAGCGCCTGGAAGGCATGCGCGTGCGACTGGACGGCCCGGTGTTTCTCGCCGACAGCGGCGACCTGGAAAAGGGCCGTGTACTGGCCAGCCTCGACGAGCGCCCCTGGCAACCGACCGAACGCCATGCGCCCGCAAGCCAGGACTATCGCGTGCAGGTCACCGACAACGCGCGCCGCACGTTGACCGTGGATGCAGCCAACACCGCGTGGCCCGAAGGCCTGGCGCGCGCACGCGCCGGTAGCCGCATGACGGGCATGACGGGCGTCATCGACGACGCCCGTGGCGGTTACGCGCTGCACCTGGATGCCACGCCCGTGCTCGAAACCGCCCCGCGCCCGGCGGCGCCCAGCGTGCCCGGCAACCTTCGCCTGGCCGCCCTCAACCTCGAGAACCTCTTCAACGGCGACGGCCACGGCGGCGGCTTCCCCACGCCGCGCGGTGCGCGCACGCCGCAGGAACTGTCCGCGCAGCTGGCCAAGCACGTGGCGATCATCGATGGGCTGGGCGCCGACGTCGTCGCGCTGATGGAACTGGAGAACGACGGCTACGGCGCGGATTCCAGCATCGCAACGCTGGTGAACGCGCTCAATGCCGACGGCAGCCACTGGCGCTTCGTCGATGCGAAGCAGGGCCCCGGCGACAACCCGATCCGCGTCGGCCTGATCTATCGCGCCGATCGCATCCGCACGCTCGGCAAACCCAGGACGCTGGAAGGCGGCCCGTTCGGCGAGCACAGCCGCGTGCCGCTGGCGCAGGCGTTCGCGCCGATCAAGGGCGATGCGAACAAGCAGGGCTTCGTCGTCGTCGCCAACCACTTCAAGTCGAAGGGTTGCAAGGACGCGCAAGGCCTGGATCGCGACCAGCACGACGGCGCGGCCTGCTACAACGCGATGCGCACCGAATCGGCGCGACGCCTCGACGCGTGGCTCGCCACCGACCCCACCGGCCATGGCGCGCGCACGCTGGTCGTCGGCGACTTCAACGCCTACGCGCAGGAAGAACCCGTGCGTACGATGCGCGAGGCCGGCTGGCAGGACGCCTTCCGCGTCGCCGGCAATGAAGCGCCCTACAGCTACGTCTACGACGGCCAGCTCGGCCGCCTCGACCACGCGCTGCTGAGCCCGGACTTCGCCCGCCTCCTGCGCGGCGCGGCCGAATGGCACGTCAACGCCGACGAGCCGGAAGTGTCGGGCTATCGCGCCGGCGGCGCCGGGCCGTGGCGCAGTTCCGACCACGACCCGCTGGTGCTGGGTTTCGACCTGTAAAGGACGCTGCGACGGGACCTGAATGCACCAGCCCGTATCATTGCAGGCATGAGCAACCCCGCCTTCCCGAACGAAGCCACGGCCACGCTGATGTTGCGCGGCCCCGCCGGCGCACTGGAAACGATAGTGGAAGCTGCCGAAGGGCCCGTGCGCGAGGCGGTCGCCATCGTCTGCCATCCGCTGCCGACCGACGGCGGCACCATGCACAACAAGGTCGTGACGATGGCCGCGCGTGCGTTGCGCGAGTCGGGCATCGCGACGGTGCGCTTCAACTTCCGCGGCACGGGTGCGTCGGAAGGCAGCTTCGATGAAGGCCGCGGCGAAGCCGACGACCTGCGCGCCGTTGCCGCATGGGTGCGCGAGCAGCGCCCCGATGCGCGCCTGTGGCTGGCCGGCTTCAGCTTCGGCTCGTACATCACGCTCAAGTGCGCGAACGAACTGCATCCGGGCATGGTGATCTCCATCGCCCCGCCCGCCGCCGGCCGCAATTGGGATTTCAGCGCCATCGCGCCGCCGCAATGCCCGTGGCTGGTGATCCAGGGCGAGGAAGACGAGATCGTCGATCCGCACGCGGTGTACGCGTGGCTCGACACGCTCGAGCTCGACCAGCCGATGGAGCTGGTGAAGATGCCCGAGACCAGCCACTTCTTCCATCGCCGCCTGATGGACCTGCGCGGCGCGATCAAGAACGGCATCAAGCCGTATCTTCCGCCCGCACCGGAAGGCGCTACGTCGGAATGAACGCCCAGCCTTCTGCGACGGACGCGGCAATCTCCGCGTCGACGCCTTCGATGCTGTACGCCGCCGGCGTGGCACGTGGCGACTGGAACGACGATCCCGCGCAACGTCCCGCGTTGCGCGAACTCGACCGCATCCACGCGGCACTGCAGGAAACCCCGAAGCGCGGCCTGTTCGGCGGCCTGTTCGGGAAGAAGCCCGAGGCGCCGCGCGGCCTGTACCTGTGGGGCGGTGTCGGTCGCGGCAAGACGTTCCTGATCGACCTGTTCTACGACGCCCTGCCCTTCGAACAGAAGCGTCGCACGCACTTCCACCGCTTCATGCGTGAAGTCCACGCGCAACTGCGCACGCACGCCGGCACGAGCGACCCGCTGGCGACGATCGCACGCGAATGGGTGCGCGACCTGCGCGTTCTGGTGCTCGACGAGTTCTTCGTCAACGACATCGGCGACGCCATGCTGCTGGGCCGCCTGATGGAGCGCCTGTTCGCCGAAGGCGTCACGCTGGTCACCACGTCGAACACCGAACCGAAGAACCTCTACAAGGACGGCCTGCAGCGCGCGAGCTTCGTGCCGGCCATCGCGCAGATCGAGAAGCACTGCAAGGTGCTGTACCTGGACAGCGCGCAGGATTACCGGCTGCGTGCGCTGACGCGTTCGCCGGTGTATCGCACGCCGCTGGATGCCGGCTCCGATGAATGGCTGGCGCAGCGCTGGCACGAACTCACCGCGACGTGTCCGCACGAGGCAGGCCCGCTGACGATCGAGGGCCGCGAGATTCCCGTGCGCGCGCTCGCCGAAGGCCATGCGTGGTTCGATTTCGCCGCGCTGTGCGAGGGCCCGCGCGCGGCGAGCGACTACATCGAGATCGCCACCGAGTACCACACGGTGCTGCTCGGCGGCATTGCGCTGTTCGACGGCCGCAACGACGATCCGGCGCGCCGTTTCGTGCACCTGATCGACGAACTCTACGACCGCCACGTCAACCTGGTCTGCACCGCCGCGGCCGCGCCGCCCGCGCTGTACACGGGGCAGAAACTGGCGCACGCGTTCGAACGCACGGCGTCGCGGTTGATCGAGATGCAGTCGGCGGAGTTCCTGGCGCTGGAGCATCGCGGCTAGCGCATTCGCCTCGCCCGCGAGGACGCGCACGTACACTCGACGCTTTCGCACGGATCGCGCCCCATGAACCTCGCCCTCTTCGACTTCGACGGCACGATCACCACGCGCGAACTGATGCCCGACTTCGTGCGGATGGCGACGACGCAGCGGCGGCGGGTGCTCGGGCGTGTCGTGCTGGCACCGATCTATGTGGGCTACAAGGCCGGCTTCGTCAGCGGCAATGCGATCCGCGAACGACTGGCCGACTTCGCCTTCCGCGGGCTTGCGCAACACAGCATGCACGCCGCGGGCGAACGCTTCGCGCGCGAGACGGTGCCCGCCGTGCTGCGCCCGGAGGCGATGGAGCGACTGCGATGGCATCGCGAACAGGGCGACACGATCGTCGTCGTGTCCGGTTCCTTCGATCTGTACCTGTCGCACTGGTGCGCGCAGCATGGACTGGACCTGCTGTGCTCATCGCTGGAAGCGCGCGACGGCGTGATGACCGGCCGCTTCCGCGGCGCCCAGTGCGTGGGCGCGGAAAAGGCGCGTCGCGTGCGCGAACGCTACGATCTGTCGGGCTACGGCGTGGTCTACGCGTACGGCGACACGCACGAGGATCGCGACCTGCTGGCGCTCGCGCATCGCCGCTGGTATCGCGGGCGCGAGATCGCCTGAACGATCAGGCGGGACGGTCTGCACCGTTTCGTCGCCACACCAGGCAGCGGTTGTTGGCCGGCATCGCGATGTCCTCGACCAGGCGCAGACCGATGCGCTGCGCCAAGGCATCCACCGATTCGAAATCGCGGATCGCCGACTGTGGGTCGTGCGCCTTCAGCCAGCCGTCGAAGTCGCGGTTGCTGTCGCTGGTGTAATCGCCGCCGTAGTTGAACGGACCGTAGACGATGAGTATGCCTTCGTCGGCAAGCACGTCGCCGAGTCCGGCGAAGAACGCCTCCACCTGCGGCCAGCCCATGATGTGCAGCGTGTTCGCGCTGAACGCCGCGTCGAAGCGTCCGTCGGATGCATGCGATCGCGGCCACGGCCCGCGGGCGACGTCCAGCTCGACCGGCGCCGGCGTGTTCGCCAGCGATGCATGTTCGAGCCACAGCCGGACACCCGGCAGATTCTCCGCGCGATCGCTGCATTGCCAGCGCAGCCACGGCATTGCCGCGGCGAAATACACGGCGTGCTGTCCGGTGCCGCTGCCGATTTCCAGCACTTCGCGCCTTTCAGCGAAGAAGCGTCGCAGGACGTCCAGGATCGGATCGCGATTGCGCTCGCACGAAGGCGCGTTGGGCAACTCGTCCACGACGCGCCGGTCTTACCTGCCGGGGCCGACGTCGATGAACTGCAGGAACTCCGCGCGCGTACGTGCGTCCTCGCGGAAGCTCCCGAGCATCTTCGAGGTGATCATGCTCACGCCGCGCTTGTGCACGCCGCGCGTGGTCATGCATTCGTGGGAGCCTTCGATCACCACGCCCACGCCGCGCGGCGCCAGCACGTCCTGGATGACCTGCGCGATCTGTGCCGTCATCTTCTCCTGCACCTGCAGGCGGCGCGCATAGGTTTCCACCACGCGCGCGAGTTTGCTGATGCCCACCACCTTGCCGTCGGGGAGGTAGCCCACGTGCGCCTTTCCGATGATCGGCGCCATGTGGTGTTCGCAGTGGCTTTCGAATTCGATGTCGCGCAGCACGATCATCTCGTCGTAGCCCTCGACTTCCTCGAAGGTGCGCTTGAGGTAATCGGCCGGATCCTCGCCGTAACCGCTGAACCAGTCCTGGTAGGCCTTGGCCACGCGCTTGGGCGTGTCGAGCAGTCCTTCGCGCGCCGGATCGTCGCCGGCCCAGCGCAGCAGCGTGCGCACGGCGGCCTCGGCCTGTTCGCGGGAGGGCTTGTCGTCTTGCGCCATGGCACGGACTCGGTGTGTATGGGGGACGGGAATGCTACTCCACCCGACGCGAGCGGAGAAAAAAGGCGCCGCCGGACGGGATGGAATCCCGGCGGCGCGAAGGGCGGAGGAACCGCCATGGATGCATGAAACCGAACAACCGGCGACGCCACGCGTAGGGGAGGGGAAGGCGTGGCGCCACCGGTCGTCGGCTGGGGGAGCGATGGAACAGGTCAGCGCGTGGCGACGTCCTCGCGCACCGGCGTGCGCGTGGGCCAGCCGCCCGCCAGCGCCTTGTAGAGCGCGACGGCGGAACTGGCGCTGCGCGTGCGCGCGTCGGCGAAGGCTTCTTCGGCGGTCAGGCGCGTGCGCTCGGCGTCGAGCACTTCGAACAGGTCCGCCGCACCCGCGTCGTAACGCACGCGTGCCAGGCGCGCGGCAGTTGCGCTGTCGGTGGCGGCCTGCGCGAGGTGCTGGTCTTCCACCTGTGCACGGGCGTAGCGGACCAGCGCGTTCTCGGTGTCTTCCAGTGCGAGCAGCACCGACTGCTGGTAGCGCGCCAGTTCGCCCGCCGCATCCGCATCGGCCGCGGCGATGCGCGCGCGCACGCGGCCGATGTCGAGGAACGACCAGTCGATGCCGAGGAACGCCAGCCGCGTTTCGCTGTCGCGTTCGAACAACCCGCTGGTGTCCACGGCCTGGCTGCCGATGAGCCCGCCGATGGTGAAGCGCGGGAACAGATCGGCAGTCGCGACACCGATGCGTGCGGTGGCCGCATGCAGGCGGTGCTCGGCGGCGATCACGTCCGGACGTTGGCGCAGCAGTTCGCCGGGCGAGCCCGGATCCAGCCGCGTCGGCAACGCAGGCAGCGGCTTGACCGGAGTGAGCTCGCCAATGAGCGCTTCCGGCACTTGGCCGGTGAGCACCGCGAGTCGATGCATCGTCACCGCGACCTGCGCTTCCAGCGCGGGCACGCGCGAGAGCGTGGCTTCCAGCTGCGCGCGCGCACGCGAGGTGTCGAACTCCGTGCCGCGACCCGCGTCGAAGCGCGCATTCACCAGGCGCAGCGTTTCGCGCTGGTTCTCGGCGTTCTCGTGCGCGACGCGGAGGCGTTCCTGCAAGCCGCGCAGTTCGACATAGCTGCGCGCGACCTCGCCGACGATGGCGATCTGCAACGCATCCAGGTCCGACGCCGTCGCCCATGCTTCCGCGCGAGAGGATTCGACGCCGCGACGCACGCGGCCGTACAGGTCCAGCTCCCAGCTGACGTCGGCCTGCACGCTGTAGCTTTCGCCATCGCGGTCGGCGCGCGACACGCCCGGCGCCTGGTCGGCGCTGGCACGCGAATCGCTGCCGGTGGCGCTGGCCGTCACCGTCGGGAAGCGGTCGAGCTTGGCGTTGCGAAGCAGCGCGTTGGCGCGGTCGTAGCTGGCCAGTGCGATGCGCAGGTCGTGGTTGGCGGCGAGCGCGTCCTCGACCAGCCGCGTGAGCAGCGGGTCGTTGAAGCTGCGCCAGAACTCGGCGTCGGCTTGCGGCGATGCGGCCGGCGCCGCGCCCTGTTCGACACCGGTGACGATGTCGGCGGCGCGCGCGTCGCTTGCCGCTTCATCGCGCGCGAACTTCGACGGCGTCTCGATGTTCGGACGCACGTAGTTGGGGCCGACGGCGCACGCGGCGAGCAACGCCGCCGCGACACCGAGGGTCAATGCTCTGATCACCATGGCAGGGTTTCTCCCAGGTAGACGAAGCCGCCGGTCGGGCCGTCGGCATCGATGAGGGCCATCTGGACGCTGGTCTTCGCGCCGGTGGGCACGTCGATCTCGCCCTCGCCGGCGTTCATGTCGGTCTTCACGTAGCCCGGATGCACGGCGTTGACCTTGATCGGCGTGTCGCGCAGTTCGTAGGCCAGGTGCACCGAATACGAGTTGATCGCGCTCTTGGACGCGTTGTAGGCCGGGATCGACTTGAAGTCGTAGATCGGCGAGCCCGGCTGCGTGTGCAACGTGAGCGAGCCGAGGATGCTCGACACGTTGACGATGCGTGCGGCCGGCGCCTTGTGCAGCAGCGGCAGGAAAGCCTGCGTGGTTTCGACGACGGCGAAGACGTTGGTTTCGAACGTTTCGCGCCATGCGGCCACCGACTGCTGCGAGGGCTTCGGCAGCGTCTTGTCCTCGACGATGATGCCGGCGTTGTTCACCAGGATGTCGAGGCGGCCGAACTTGCGGTCGATTTCCTGCACGGCGGCGTTGATGCTCGCCGTGTCGGTGACGTCCAGCACGATCGCTTCGACCGGCAGGCCTTCGCCCTGCAGCTTCAGCGCGGCTTCGACGGCGCGGCCGCGATCGCGTCCGGCCAGCAGCGTGTGCACGCCGGACTGCGCGAGCTGGCGGACGGTTTCGAAACCGATGCCGCGCGTGGCGCCGGTGACGAGGGCGACCTTGGAACCGTTGGAGGAAGTGGACATTGGAACTCCTGTGGGGGATCGCGCGGAGTGCGCGGAATTCGGGGTGGTTGCGCCGGCACGTCGGGGGCCGTGCCGGCGCTGTCGGTCACGCGTGGGTCGAGGCCTGCGCCGGGGCGTGGGTCGCGACGGTCGACGTGCCGTGGCTCACCAGCGGCTTGCCGGCCAGCTTGCGCAGCGCGACGTAGAACACCGGCGTCAGGAACAGGCCGAACATCGTCACGCCGATCATTCCGGAGAACACGGTGATGCCCGTGGCCTGGCGGACTTCGGCGCCGGCGCCGTGCGAAAGCACCAGCGGTACGGTGCCGGCGATGAACGCGATCGACGTCATCACGATCGGGCGCAGACGCAGGCGGCAGGCTTCCAGCGCGGCTTCGACGATGCCCTTGCCCTGCATTTCCAGCTCGCGGGCGAACTCGACGATCAGGATCGCGTTCTTGCACGCCAGGCCCATCAGCACCACCAGGCCCACCTGCACGAAGACGTTGTTGTCGCCGGTCAGGTATACGCCGAGCAGCGCGGACAGCATGCACATCGGCACGATCAGGATCACCGCCAGCGGCAGCGTCCAGCTTTCGTACAGCGCGGCCAGCACGAGGAAGGCGAGCAGCACGGCCAGCGGGAAGATGATCAACGCCGCCTTGCCCTGCGTGGCCTGCTGGTAACTCAGGTCGGTCCACTCGATGTCCATGCCGTTGGGCAGCACCTTCTGCGCCAGCTCCTCCAGCTTCTCCATCGCCTGCGCGGAGGAAAGCTGGTTCACGTCGGCCTCGCCAAGGATGTCCGCCGCCGGGTAACCGTTGTAGCGGATCACCGGGTCGGGACCGAACGTCTCGGTGACCTTCACCATCGAACCGATCGGCACCATTTCGCCGCGATCGTTGCGCGTGCGCAGGTTCGCGATGTCCTCGACGCTGTCGCGGAACGGGCCGTCGGCCTGCGCCACGACCTGCCAGGTGCGGCCGAACATGTTGAAGTCGTTGACGTACGCCGAGCCCAGGTAGGTCTGCAGCGTGTCGAACAACTCGGTCAGCGGCACGCCCTGCGCCTTGGCCTTCACGCGATCAACCTCGGCGTCGAGCTGCGGCACGTTGGCCTGGTAGCTCGAGTTCGGGAAGCCAAGACCCGGCGTCTGCGAACCGGCACCCTGGAAGTTCTGCACCGCGCTCTGCAGCGCGCCGTAGCCCAGGTTTCCGCGGTCCTCGATGTAGAGCGAGTAACCCGAACCGTTGCCCAGGCCCTGGATCGGCGGCGGCTGCAGCGAGAAGGCGAAGCCTTCCTGGATCGCGGAGATCTTCTGGCTCAGCTCGGCGTTGATTTCCTCGGCGCTGCGCGTGCGCTGGCCGAAGGGCTTGAGGTTGATGAAGGTGACACCGTAGTTCGGCGTGTTGCTGAACTGCAGCGGGTTCAGGCCCGGGAAGGCGACGTCGTTCTGCACGCCCTCGATGCTCATCGCGATCTCGCCGATCTTCTTCAGCGCCGCGTCCGTGCGCTCGATCGAGGAACCTTCGGGCATCTTGATGCCGGCGATGAGGTAGCTCTTGTCCTGCACCGGAACGAAGCCGCGCGGCACCAGCTGGAACATCAGGCCGGTGGCGACCAGCAGGCCCGCGTACACCACGAACACCGCGCCGCGGCGACCCAGCACCTTGCCGACCGCATTCTGGTAACGCTCCGCGGCGGTGCCGAAGAAGCGGTTGAACGGGCGGAAGAGCCAGCCAAAACCACGCTCGATGCCACGACTGAGCAGGTCCTTCGGCGCACCGTGCGGCTTGAGCAGGCGCGCGGCCAGCGCCGGCGACAGCGTCAGCGAGTTGATCGCCGAGATCACCGTCGAGATGGCGATGGTCACCGCGAACTGCTTGTAGAACTGGCCCGTCACGCCCGACAGGAACGCCATCGGGACGAACACCGCGCACAGCACCAGCGCGATCGCGATGATCGGACCGGACACTTCGCGCATGGCCATGTGCGCCGCTTCCAGCGGTGTGTGGCCGTCTTCGATGTGGCGTTCGACGTTCTCCACCACGACGATGGCGTCGTCCACCACGATGCCGATCGCGAGCACCAGCCCGAACAGGGTCAACGTGTTGATCGAGAATCCGAGCAGGTGCAGGGCCGCGAACGTGCCCACCACCGACACCGGCACCGCGATCAGCGGGATGATCGAGGCACGCCAGGTCTGCAGGAACAGGATCACCACCAGCACCACCAGCAGCGTGGCCTCAAGCAGCGTGGTGACGACCGACTTGATCGAGTCGCGCACGAAGATCGTGGTGTCGTAGATCGACTTGTACTCGATGCCCGGCGGGAAACGCTTGGCGGCGGTGTCCATGCGGCGGATGACTTCGTCGCGGATCTGCAGCGCGTTCGCGCCCGGCGCCTGGAAGATGCCGATGGCAGCGGCGTTCTGGCCGTCCAGGCGTGCGCGCATGGTGTAGTCGCCGGCGGCGAGCTCGATACGCGCCACGTCCGACAGGCGCACCACTTCGCCGCCCTCACCGCCCTTGAGCACGATGTTGCCGAACTCTTCCGGCGTCTCCAAGCGACCGCGCGCGTTGATCGGCGTGAGGAACTGCGAGCCGTTCGGCATCGGTTCCGCGCCCAGCTGGCCGGCCGAGACCTGGATGTTCTGCTCGCGCACGGCGCGCAGGACGTCGCTGGCGGTCATGCCGCGCGAGGCGACCTTGTCCGGGTCCAGCCACAGGCGCATCGCGTAGTCGCCGCCACCGAAGGGCTGCGCTTCGCCGACGCCGGGGATGCTCGCCAGCTGGTCCTTGATGTGCAGTCGCAGGTAGTTGCGCAGGTACAGCGTGTCGTACTTGCCGCTCGGTGAAGTCAGGTGCACCACCATCAGGAAGACCGGCGACTGCTTCTGCGTCGTCACGCCTTGCCGGCGCACGTCTTCGGGCAGTCGCGCCAGCGCCTGGCTGACGCGGTTCTGCACGCGCACGGTGGCCTCGTCCGCGTTGACTTCCGGACGGAAGGTCACGGTGATCTGCAGCACGCCATCGGAGCTGGCGACGGACTTGACGTACATCAGGCCCTCGACGCCACGGATGGATTCCTCCAGCGGCGTGGCGACGGTTTCGGCGATGACCTTCGGGTTCGCACCCGGATACACCGTGCGCACCACCACCGAAGGCGGCACGACTTCGGGGTATTCGCCGATGGGCAGCAGCGGGATCGAGATCAGGCCGGCGGCGAAGATCACGATCGACAGCACCGCGGCGAAGATCGGCCGGTCGATGAAGAACTTTGAGAAGTCCATGGAAAGGTTCCTTGTGCGGGACGGGGCCGCAACGGTCCTGGGCGACGCGTCTTGGCGCATCGCCTGCTTGGGTTTTCTGCTTTTCTAGGCCTCCTCCCCTGTCCACAGGGGAGGAGCGTTGCTGCAATCAGTCCACGGGGTTACTTCATCGCCACCTGGGGCTGCGGCGCCGGGGCGCCCATCGCGATGACCTTCGGCTGCACCGGCATTCCGGGGAAGAACACCTTCTGCACGCCGTGCACGATCACCTTGTCCGACGGCGCCAGGCCCGAACTCACCACGCGCAGCCCATCGATCACCGGACCAAGCTTCACGTCCTTGCGCGTGGCGGCGTTCTTCTCGCCCAGCACGTAGACGTACTTGCGGTCCTGGTCGGTCAGCACGGCCTTGTCGTCGATGAGCATCGCCTTGAACTGGCCGCTGCCCTGCAGTTGCACGCGCGCGTACAGGCCCGGCGTGAAGATGCGGTCCGGGTTCTTCAGCACGGCGCGCGCGCGGATGGTGCCGGTGCTCGGGTCGACCTGGTTGTCGACGAAGTCCACGGTGCCTTCGTGCGGATAGCCCTGCTCGCTCGCCAGGCCCACGCGCACCGGGTTCTCCGTCTCGGCGCGCTCGCCCTTGCGGGCCAGTTCCTGGTAACGCAGGAAGCTCTGCTCGTCGGATTCGAAGTAGACGAACACCGGATCCTGCGAGACGACGGTGGTCAGCAGCGTGGTGTCGGCGTTGGCGAGGTTGCCTTCGGTGACCATCGCGCGGCCGGCGCGGCCGTTGATCGGCGAACGCACGGACGTGAACTGCAGGTCCAGGCGGGCGTTGTCGAGGGCGGCCTCGGCGGCGCGCACGGCGGCATCGCCCTGCGTGCTGGCGGCACGACGCGTTTCGAACTCCTCGCGCGAGATCGCCTTGGCTTCCACCAGCGTCTGCGCGCGCTTGTCCTGCATCTGCGCAAGGCGGGCTTCGGCGCGGGCGCGTTCCAGATCGGCTTCGGCCTGCGCCAGGCGTGCCTTGTACGGGCGCGGGTCGACGACGAAGAGCAGGTCGCCCTTCTTCACTTCCTGGCCTTCCTGGTAGGCGACCTGCTGCACGTAGCCGGACACGCGCGGGCGCAGTTCGACGGTTTCGATGGCGGTGACGCGGCCGGTGAATT
>Ga0209676_1001650_pt1 | contig 19531 bp, 13 predicted proteins | sample AraplaCvi_mLB_r2_FD_184282 | JGI IMG/M metagenome (GOLD analysis project Ga0209676, IMG submission 184282) | Arabidopsis root microbial communities from North Carolina, USA - plate scrape MF_Cvi_mLB_r2 (SPAdes) (version 2) | ecosystem: Host-associated > Plants > Roots > Endosphere | place: USA...
CGATGCGTCCAGCGTGCACGGCGGCTTCCTCGCGCTCATGGCCACGCTGGGCCGGCGCACCGCCGAACTGCACCGGGCGCTCGCCACGCGCACCGGATCGCCCGCCTTCGACCCCGAGCCACTGGCCCCCGCCGACTTCGCCGGCTTCAAGTCGCACGCGGCGAACGATGCCGGCGCCACTCTGGCGCTGCTGCGCGGGCGTATCGAGCAACTACCGGCCGCCGCGCAGGCCGACGCGCGCAGCCTGCTCGATGCGGAGGATGCGCTGCGCACCAGCATCGAGGCCCGCCATCCGGTGGAGGGCGGCGGCATCAAGAGCCGCTACCACGGCGACTTCCACCTGGGCCAGGTGCTGGTGAAGGACAACGACTTCGTCATCATCGACTTCGAGGGCGAGCCGGCTCGCAGCTTCGAGGAGCGCCGTACCAAGAGCTCGCCCCTGCGCGACGTGGCGGGCATGCTGCGTTCGTTCAACTACGCCCGCTGGTCGGCATTGCGCCGGGTGGCCCAGAGCCCCGACGAGGCCGAGCGGCTGGCCGCGCCAGCCATCGCCTGGGAGCGGGAAACGCGCGAAGCCTTCCTGGGTGGCTACGCCGCCGCGCTGGCGGGGCCGGACGGCGCGCCGCTCGATGCCGAACTGCTCGCGCTGTTCGAGATCGACAAGGCCCTCTACGAGCTGCGCTACGAGCTCGAAAACCGCATCGAATGGGCACAAGTTCCGCTGCATGGCGTTCTCGCGCTGATCCAGCCGCCCCGCGCCTGACCCACCGCCGAGGCCACCTTCAAGGGAAGAAAGATCATGGAAAACTTCGGCATTCACCTGGAGCCGCTGCGCGCCATCCTGTATCAGGTCGGCGCCTTCATTCCGCGCCTGCTGATCGCGCTGGTGGTGGTCCTGGTCGGCTGGCTGGTCGCCAAGGCGGCCCGCTTCACGGTGACCAAGGCGCTGCGCGCGATCAACTTCAACGTGCTGACCGAGCGCGCGGGGCTGGACAACTTCCTGCGCCAGGGCGGGCTGGCGGGCGACACCAGCAGCCTGTTCGGCATCCTGACCTACTGGCTGGTGATATTGGCCTCGCTGCTCATCGCCTTCAACGGCATGGGGCTGAGCTACATCGCCGACCTGCTGGGGCGCATCGTCTGGTTCGTGCCCAACGTGTTCGTGGCGCTGCTGGTGCTGGCCTTCGGCTCCTACTTCGCGCGCTTCGTGGGCGAGGCGGTGAGCAGCTATTTCCGCAGCGTGAAGATGCAGGACGCCGTGCTCTTCGGCAAGGTCGCGCAGTACGCGGTGATGGCCTTCGTGATCCTGATCGCGCTGGACCAGATCAAGGTCGGCGGCGACATCGTGCGCGAGAGCTTCCTGGTGATCCTGGCGGGCGTGGTGTTCGCCCTGGCCCTGGCCTTCGGCCTGGCCGGCAAGGACTGGGCGAAGGCCCAGATCGAGCGCTGGTGGCCGCGGCAGACGGGAAGCGCCAAGCCGCCGCCGAGCGTGACCACCGTCGGCGGCAGCCGCCCCGCGCACTTCGACAACGACCGTCCTCCACACTGAAACACAACGCATGATTCGAAAGACCAACCCGGCGATCAGCGCCGTCTGGCCCGGGCGACCCTATCCGCGCGGCGCCACCTGGGATGGGGAGGGCGTCAACTTCGCCCTGTTCTCGCAGCACGCCGACAAGGTCGAGCTTTGTCTCTTCGACGAGCAGGGCCGCCATGAGCTGCAGCGCATCCCGGTGCTCGAGCGCACGGACGGCGTCTGGCACTGCTACCTGCCCGAGGCGCGCCCGGGGCAGGCCTATGGCTATCGCGTGCACGGGCCCTACAAGCCGGAGGAGGGGCATCGCTTCAACGCCCACAAGCTGCTGATAGACCCCTACGCCAAGGACCTGGTGGGCGAGCTGCGCTGGGGCGACGCGCTCTACGGCTACACCGTCGGAAGCAAGCGCGAAGACCTTTCCTTCGACCGCCGGGACAGCGCGCCGCTGATGCCCAAGGGGCGGGTGCTCGAAACCGCCTTCACCTGGGGGGACGACCGCCGTCCCTCGGTGCCGTGGCAGGACATGGTGATCTACGAGATGCACGTGCGCGGCTTCACCATGACGCACCCCGACGTGCCGCCCGGGCTGCGCGGCACCTACGCCGGACTCGGCTGCGCCCCGGTGGTCGACTACCTCAAGCGGCTGGGTGTGACCACGGTCGAGCTGCTGCCGGTGCACAGCTTCCTCAACGACCGCCACCTGGCCGAGCGCGGCCTGCGCAACTACTGGGGCTACAACACGCTGGCCTTCTTCGCGCCCGAGATGCGCTACAGCGCCTCGGGCAAGGTCAAGGAATTCAAGACCATGGTGAAGACGCTGCACTCGGCGGGCATCGAGGTGATCCTCGACGTGGTCTACAACCATACCTGCGAGGGCAATCAGCTCGGCCCCACGCTCTCGCTGCGCGGCGTGGACAACGCCTCGTACTACATCGCCAACGCCGAGAACCGCCGCTACTACGACGACTTCACGGGCTGCGGCAACACCGTCAACCTCGAGCATCCGCATGCGCTGCAGCTGGTGATGGACTCGCTGCGCTACTGGGCCGAGGAGATGCACGTGGACGGCTTCCGCTTCGACCTGGCCTCGGCGCTGGCGCGCGAGTCAGGCAAGGTGGAGAACCTCGGCGGCTTTTTCGATGCGATCCGCCAGGACCCCACGCTCAACCGGGTGAAGCTGATCGCCGAGCCCTGGGACCTGGGCCACGGCGGCTACCAGGTCGGCAACTTCCCGCTCGGCTGGGCCGAATGGAACGACCAGTACCGCGACGGCCTGCGCGGCTTCTGGAAGGGCGACGGCGGGCTCCTGGGCGAGGTGGCCAGGCGCATCAGCGGCTCCGAGGATCTCTACGGCTGGTCGGGCAAGCGGCCCACCGCGAGCATCAACTTCGTCACCGCGCACGACGGCTTCACGCTGCACGACCTGGTTTCCTACAACGACAAGCACAACGAGGCCAACGGCGAGGACAACCGGGACGGCAACAGCCACAACATCTCGTGGAACTGCGGCGTCGAAGGGCCCACCGACGACCCCGAGGTGGTGGCGCTGCGCGAGCGCCAGAAGCGCAACCTGCTGGCGATGCTGTTGCTGTCGCAGGGCGTGCCCATGCTGCTGGCCGGCGACGAGCGCGGCCATACGCAGCAGGGCAACAACAACGTCTACTGCCAGGACAACGAACTCGGCTGGATCGACTGGACTTCCACGCCCGAGCGGCTGGCGCTCACGGCCTTCGTCGAGCGCATGGTGGCGCTGCGCCGCGCGCACCCGTCGTTCCGGCGCCGCAGTTTCTTCGCGGGACAGCCTTCCGAAGGCGAGACCGTCACCGACGTCCACTGGCTCAAGCCCGACGGTGGGGAAATGCGGCCCGAAGACTGGAACGACCCCAGCGCGCGCTGCATCGCGATGTACATCCCCGGCAGCGGCATCGTCGACCGCGGGCTGCGCGGCGAGGTGCAGCACGACGACGACTTCCTGGTGCTGCTCAACGCCCACCACGACGAGATCGCCTTCACGCTGCCGCCGATGCGGCACGGTGCCTGGCGGCTGCTGGTCGACACCGCCAACAGCTCGCCGCCCGCCACCACGGAAGACGCGGCCACGCTGGCGCCCGTCTGGTCGGAGCCCCAATATCCCCTGCAATGCCGCTCGCTCGTGGTGCTGAGCCGACCGGACGTGCGGCCATGACGGCTCCCACGAACACGCACGTGCATCGCATGCCGTTCGGTGCGACGGTGCTCGCCGAGAGCACGGACTTCGCGCTCTGGGCACCTTCCGCGGAGAACGTGGTGCTCGAACATCATCCGCACCATGCGCCCGGCGGCGCCGAACCCTCTTCGCAGCCGATGTCGCGCGACGGGCGCGGCTGGCATCGCCTGAGCGTGCCCGGCGCGGGGCACGGGGACAGCTACCGCTACCGCCTGTCCGACGGCACGCGCGTGCCCGATCCCGCTTCGCGCTTCAACCCCGAGGACGTGCATGGCCCGAGCGTGGTCATGGACCCTCGGCGCTTCCAGTGGACGGACGGCGCCTGGCGCGGCCGCCCCTGGGAAGAGGCGGTGGTCTACGAACTGCACGTGGGCGCTTTCACCGAAGAAGGAAGCTTTCGCGCGGCGCGCGAGCGACTGGCCGAGCTGGCCGAGCTGGGCATCACCGCCATCGAGCTCATGCCGCTCGCGGACTTTCCGGGGCGGCGCAACTGGGGCTACGACGGCGTGCTGCCGTTCGCGCCCGATGCCTCCTATGGCACGCCCGACGAGCTCAAGGCGCTGATAGACACGGCGCATTCGCTCGGGCTGATGGTGCTGCTCGACGTGGTCTACAACCACTTCGGGCCGGAAGGCAACTACCTGCATGCGTACTGCCCCGAGTTCTTCAACGCGGAGCGGCAGACGCCGTGGGGCGCGGCGATCAACTTCGACGGGCCGGAGTCGCGCACGGTGCGCGACTTCTTCATCCACAACGCGCTCTACTGGGTGGAGGAGTTCCGCTTCGACGGCCTGCGCCTGGACGCAGTGCATGCCATCCACGACCAGAGCCGGCTGCACATCGTGCGTGAGATCCGCGAGGCGCTCGATGCCGGGCCGGCGCGCGGGCGCCATGTGCACCTGGTGCTGGAGAACGAGGACAACCGGGCCTCGATGCTGGTGCGCGACGACCGGGGCTCGCCCTCGATCGGCACCGCGCAGTGGAACGACGACCTGCACCACGCGGTGCACGTGCTGGCCACCGGCGAGCGCGACGGCTACTACGCCGACTATGCCGACGACCCGGTGCGCCGCTTCGCCTGCGCGCTGGCCGAGGGCTTCATCTACCAGGGGCAGCCGTCGGTGTTCCGGCAGGGGCAGCGCCGCGGCGAGCCGAGCGCGCGGCTGCCGTCGCAAGCCTTCGTCTCCTTCCTGCAGACGCACGACCAGGTCGGCAACCGCGCCTTCGGCGAGCGCATCCACGCGCTGGGCGACCCGGTGCTGGTGCGTGCGGCGCTGGCCTGCCTGCTGCTGTCGCCTCATGTGCCGATGCTCTTCATGGGCGACGAGTTCGCGGCTTCTTCGCCGTTCCTTTATTTCTGCGACTTCGGCCCCGAACTTGCCTCAGCAGTGTCCGAAGGCCGACGCGCGGAGTTCGGCGGCTTCGCGGCCTTCGCCGACGAGGCTGCCCGCGCGCGCATTCCGGACCCGAACGCCGAAGAGACTTTCCTGGCTTCCAAGCTGCGCTGGCGCGAGCGCGGGGCTCGTCCGCATTTCTCGCGGCTCAGCGAAGTGCAGCAACTGCTGGATCTGCGCCATCGCCTGCTTGTGCCGCGGCTCGGCGGCGCGAAGGGCGCGGGCAGCTACCGGTGCGAGAACGACACGCTGCAGGTGCAGTGGGAGCTGAAGCCGGTGAACGCCGGCGATGGCCCGGCGCGCCTGCATATGCTGGCCCACTTCGGAGCGCAGCCTGTGGAGGATGTGGTGGCGCCGCCCGGCGAAGTGGTCTACAGCGACGGCGCGACCCGCAGCGATGGCGCCCTGCGCCTCGCGCGCGGCGCGGTGCACGTGACACTGGAAGCGTTGAATGACGGATGAAGCACGCCACGGCCCCGCCGCGGACGATCTGGAGAGGCTGTGCGCGCACTTCGGCATTTCGACCGGCTACTCCGATGCGTTCGGCAAGCATTGCGAGGCGTCCGCCGAGAGCCTGGTCGCGCTGCTAGCCGAATTCGGCGTGCAGCTCGACGGCACGGTGCCGGCGGGCAAGGCGCTCGAGGCCGCACGCCGCGCACGTTGGGCGCAGGCGTTGCCGACGGTGCGGGCGGTGCAGGCTGGCCAGCCCGCCTGGACGGTGATGTTGCGTCTGCCGGCGTCCATGCGCCGGATCCGCTGGCAGCTCGACGACGAACACGGCAGGCAACTTGAGGGCGAAGCCGATGCCGACGCATTGCCCGAGACCGGCCGCATCGACATCGACGGCGCCTGCCTGTGTGAGCGCGTGCTGCAGATGCCGGTCGGCCTGGAGATGGGCTATCACCGGCTACGCATCGAGGGCTTGCGCGGCGAGACCCTGGTGCTTGCCTCGCCCGGCCGCTGCTACCGGCCACCTGTAGTGCGCGACGGCGGCCGCGTCTGGGGAGTGACGGCGCAACTCTACGGGTTGCGCTCGCCGCGGAACTGGGGCATCGGCGATTTCAGCGATCTGGAGGACCTGGCAGTACGCATGTCGGAGCAGGGCGCCGACCTCATCGGCCTGAACCCCTTGCATGCGCTGTTCACGAGCACGCCGACGGATGCGAGCCCGTACAGCCCCTCGTCGCGCCAGCACCTCAACGTGCTCTACATCGACGTGGAAGCGGTGGACGGCTTCGCAGGCTGCGAGCCGGCTCGCGACAGGGTGCGTTCGCCCGGCTTCCAGGCGCGCCTTGCCGCGCTGCGCGCCGCGCCGCTGGTGGACTACGCGGGCGTGGCCGCGGCAAAGCTCGAAGTGCTCGAATTGCTCTACGACGACTTCTGCGCGCGACACCTGCCGCCGGAGGGCGCGCCCGATGAGTCGGGCAGGGAGTTCCTGGCCTTCGTCGCGGAGCGCGGCGAGTCGCTGCGGCAGCACGCCATCTTCGAGACGCTGCAGGCGCACTTTCTTGCCGCCGGAGACGGCGCACGGGACTGGCATGCATGGCCGGCCGCCTGGCGCGATCCGGATTCGGCCGAGGTCACGGCCTTTGCGGTCACCCATGCGCGGCGCGTGCAGTTCCATCAGTACCTCCAGTGGAACGCCAGCCGGCAGTTCGCGCGTGTGTCCGCGCGCTGCGAAGCGCTCGGCATGGGCGTCGGCCTGTACGTGGACCTTGCGGTGTCGGTCGATCGCGCCGGCTCCGATGCCTGGGGCGCGCAGCAGATGTTTGCCCAGGGTGCCAGCGTCGGCGCGCCGCCGGACGAATTCAACCCTGCCGGGCAGGGCTGGGGCCTGCCGCCGCTGCGCCCCGACCGCCTGCGCGCAGACGGCTACCGTTTCTTCATCGACACGCTGCGGGCCTGCATGCGTGGCGCGGGCGCGCTGCGCATCGATCACGTGATGGGCCTGATGCGGCTCTTCTGGATTCCCCAGGGCCGGAACGCGCGCGAGGGGGCTTATATCCGCTATGCGCTGGACGAGATGCTGGCCATTGTGGCGATAGAGAGCCAGCGGCAGCGTTGCATGGTCGTCGGCGAGGATCTCGGCACGGTCGAAGAGACGATGCGCGACGCGCTGGCGCAGGCCGACGTGCTGTCCTACCGACTGCTGTATTTCGAGAGGCAGGGCGATGGCGGCTTCACGCAGCCCGACGCCTATCCGCCGGCCGCCCTCGTTGCGCTCAGCACGCACGACCTCGCGACCTTCGCGGGCTGGTGGACGGCCTCCGACCTGCGGGAGCGGCTCGCGCTCGGCCTGTTTCCCGACCCGTCGATCTTCGACAGGCAGCTGATGGACCGCGCGCGCGAGCGCATCGCCTTGATGCAGGCCCTGCGGCAGGCGGGCCTGCTGTCGCGCGAGGAGGTGGCGCAGGCGGCCGGGCTCGCGGTGCCGTCCGCGCGCGTCGTCGAGGCGGCGCATGCCTTCCTGGCCGCGGCGCCATCGGCGCTGATGATGGTGCAGCTCGAGGACGTGGCGGGCGTCGTGGCCCAGGCCAACATGCCGGGCACGGTGGACGAGCATCCGAACTGGCGGCGAAAGCTGCCCGAACCGGCGGTGGCGCTGGCCGGCGGCGAACTTATGCGCGGATTGGGCGACGCCTTGCGCGGCGAGCGGCCGCACCGGGCCGAGTCGAAGGGACAGGGCTCGTCGCCGGGCCTGCGGACCCGCGTGCCTCGTGCCACCTACCGGTTGCAGTTCCACAAGGACTTCGGCTTCGACGACGCGATCCGCGTGCTGCCGTATCTGGCGGAGCTCGGCGTGAGCCACGTGTACTGCTCGCCCATCCAGCGTGCGCGCGCCGGCAGCATGCACGGCTACGACGTGGTCGCGCACGGGGAGATCAACCCCGAGCTCGGCGGCGAAGAGGGCTTCGCGCGCTTCACCGCTGCACTGAAGGCCAACGGCCTCGGCCAGCTGCTGGACATGGTGCCCAACCACATGGGCGTGTTCGGCGCCGACAACGCCTGGTGGATGGACGTGCTGGAGAACGGGCCCGCGTCGCTGTTCGCGCAGCACTTCGACATCGACTGGCAGCCGCTCAACGCCGAGCTGACCGGCAAGGTGCTGTTGCCCGTGCTGGGCGCGCACTACGGCGAGGCGCTGGAGAACGGGGAGCTGGTGTTGCGCTTCGAGGAGGCGACAGGCAGCTTCGCCATCGGCTACTACGACCACCGGTTTCCGCTGGCGCCCGAGAGCTATCCCGTGGTGCTCGAGCGGGCGCTCGCGCGGATCGGCGATGCAGCCGCATCGGGGGAGCTGGCGAGCCTTGCTACGGCTTTCGGCCATCTGCCGCGGCGCGATGCGGTTTCCGCGCAGGGGCAGGCCGAACGCGTGCGCGACAAGGAACTGCTCAAGCTCCGGCTGGCCCGGCTCGCTGGGCACCATGCCCCGGTGTCGCGGGCGCTCGCGTCGTCGGTGGCGGAGCTGAACCTGGCCGTGCCGGAAGCCCGCGACGCGCTGCACCGGCTGATCGAACTGCAGGCCTACCGGCTCGCGCACTGGCGGGTGGCGGCGGACGAGATCAACTACCGGCGCTTCTTCGACATCAACGATCTCGCGGCCGTGCGCATGGAGCGCGACGAGGTGTTCGAGGCCACGCAGTCGCTCGCGCTGGACCTCGCCGCGTCCGGCGTGGTGGACGGCCTGCGCATCGACCACCCCGACGGGCTCTACGACCCTGCCGACTACTTCCGCAAGCTGCAGGAAGGCTATGCACGGCGCGCCGGACTGGTGCTGCCCGCGCACGACGCGCAGGGGCGGCCCGCCCGGCCCCTGTACGTGGTGGCGGAGAAGATCGCCGGGGCGCACGAGGAAGTGCCCGAGCGCTGGCATGTGCACGGCACCACCGGCTATCGCTTCGCGAACGTGGCCAACGGCGTGCTGGTCGATACCGCGGCCGAGGCGAGTGTGGTGCACACGTGGCAGCGCTTCACCGGCGATGCCGCGGACTTCGCCTCGGTGTCGCGCGCGGGGCGGCGCGAGGTGATGCGCAACGCACTTGCATCGGAGCTGAACGTGCTTGCGACCGAACTGCGGCGCATCGCGGGCACCGACCGCGGCACGCGCGACTACACGCTCAATGCGCTGCGCCACGCGCTGGCCGACGTCGCCGCGTGCATGCCGGTGTACCGGACCTACATCGTCGAAGGGCTGTCGCAGCAGGATGGGCGCTTCATCGATACGGCCGTCGACGAGGCCGCCAGGCAGAGCGGCGACGCCGACCGGTCGATCTTCGATTTCGTGCGAAGCGCGCTGCGCGGAGAGGCCGTGGCTTCCGCGCCGCCGGCGCTGCGCGAGCGGGTACGGCGCTTCGCACAGCGCTTCCAGCAGTTCAGCGCGCCCGTGGCGGCGAAGGGCGTGGAGGACACGGCCTTCTACCGTTACTTTCCGCTCAGCTCGCTCAACGAGGTGGGCGGCGAACCGGACCTGTTCGGCATCGAGGTCGAGGCCTTCCACGCGGCGAGCGCCGACCGCGCCCGGCGCTGGCCTCACACCATGCTGGCGACCTCCACGCACGACAACAAGCGCTCGGAGGACGTGCGCAACCGGATCGACGTGCTCTCGGAAATGCCCAACGAGTGGACCCTGGCGCTCACGCGCTGGCATGGCCTTTGCCGCAGCACGCGCCAGAAGCTGGCGGGCGGCGAGGCGCCTTCGCGCACCGACGAATACCTGCTGTACCAGACCCTGCTCGGCACCTTGCCCCTGGGCGGGCTCGAAGCCGGCACGGCACCCGGCTATGGCGATCGCATCTGGCAGTACATGCAGAAGGCCGCCCGCGAAGCCAAGCTGCGCACGCGGTGGTCACGGCCCGACGCTGAATACGAGGCCGCGCTCGAGCGCTTCGTTCGCGATCTGCTGGCCGAACCGAAGGAGAGTGCGTGCCTGGCGGACATCCAGCAGCTGGCGGACAGGCTGGCCTGGTTCGGCGCCTGGAACAGCCTCACGCTCACATTGCTGAAGTACGGCTCGCCCGGCGTGCCCGATCTCCACCAGGGCAGCGAATTCATCGAGCTGAGCCTGGTCGATCCGGACAACCGGCGCCCGGTGGACTACGCGCTGCGGCAGCAGTGCCTGGCCGGGTTGAAGGCGATGGCCGGGTTGGACGGCCTGGCGCAGCAGGTGCGCTCGATGGCCGAGGCGCCGCACGACGGCCGAGCCAAGCTCTGGTTCATCTGGCGGCTGCTGTCGCTGAGGCGGTCGCATCCCGAGCTGTTTCGCGAAGGCAGCTACGAGCCGCTGGCGGTCGACGGGCCGCTGTCGAGGCATATCGTGGCTTTTGCGCGCAGGCATGAAGACCGGATGCTGGTGATCGTGGCGGGTCGGTTGTTCGTGGATCTCGCTCGGTCCGATGCGCACGACGGTGGTGTCGTGCCGGCTCTGCCCGATGCAGGGAAGTGGAACGGCACGACGGTGCGGCTTCCCGCGGACGTCGGCGCAGCCGCGTTCAAGAACCTGCTGACCGGCGAGCCGCTGGCGGTGGAGGAGGGGCGTGTTCGCCTGGTCGACGCGTTGCGGCGGATGCCGTGGGCGGCGCTGGTCTGTGAGGTCCCCGCTGCCCGGGAGACAGGCGAGCCGACATCGTGAATGGCCCGTCGTCAGCCCGGCCGCGCATGCCCGCGTCCGAGGAAGTCCCGCATCAACGCCACGACTTCATCGAGGTGCGTCTCCAGCAGCCAATGCCCGCCGTCGAGAAAGTGGAGTTCGGCATCGGGCAGGTCGTCGAGGAACGGCGACATTGATCGGACAGGCAGGTTCGCCAGTCGAGGCATCCGACGCTTGTGCGTCCGAGTCGATGCAGGAGAGGAGGGCGGGGCGGTAACTCGTTGCCGCAGGGGGCGTCACCGTCGGTGAATTGGAGCGGGTGAAGGGAATCGAACCCTCGTATGAAGCTTGGGAAGCTGCCGTTCTGCCATTGAACTACACCCGCATTTCATAACCCGTTGATTTCTAACGAGTTATCGACCTAAGTGCCTGATTTTACAGAGGAAAGAAGCCTTTTCGACTTCGACCGTGTTCCCAACGTCACCCGGTCACACCCCTGTCCACTTGGCACCTTGGCGTAGGTTTTGGCGTAGGTTTTTTTGATAGAAACTACACCCGAAACCACCCGTCGTCCGCATGCCTGCGAGCGACGACAGCCGGAAGTATAGGGGCATGTTGTTCGACGTTCGCGCTGCCAAGCAGCTCAAGCCTGGCGAGCATCTCGTCGTGGAGGGCTGAGAGGGGCTGCGTCTCGTCGCGTCTGCCTTGAAGATGACGTGGACGTACCGCTACAAGCAGCCCGGAACCGGTCGAATGAAGCAGACCCGCATCGGGCCCTATCCGAAGCTTCGTCCCTCCGAAGCCGCAGAGATGGTGGAGGCCCTGCGCCTGAAGCGTGCCGATGGGATCGACCCCAAGGAATACCAGCAACAGCAGCGCAAGCCTGCGGTCGTCGCTCCAGCGGCTGCCGAGATCTTCACCGTGCGCAAGCTGGTGCAGGACTACATCACCAACCACATCGAGCAGGAACTCCAGGCGGCCGGCGCCCTGGCGGCGAGGAGGGCGCTCGAAAGACTGCTGGACGAAGAGCCGTCGTTCGCCGAGATGCCCGCCATCGAGGTGACCCGCTCCACCTGCTTCGACCTGCTGGAAGCCAGAAAAGCTACGCCGACGGCGACCCAAAAGTTACGCTCGATGCTGGGCGCCGCCTGGTCCCGTGCCCTGGATGCCGGCCGCCTGGACCATGACACCCCGAACTGGTGGCCCACGATCCTCAAGGGCAAGCTGAAGAGCAAGGGGAAGATCGTCGGCGGCGAGCATCAGGGGCAGCAGCGCCGGGTGCTGCGGGACTAGGAGGTCGGCCAACTGCTGGCCTGGCTTCCGAACATGCACGAGCTGGGCTGCGACACCCTGCAGATGTACCCAGGTGGTCGAAAAGCTACGCAGCGAGGAGCGGCGCATGTTCGGGCAGATTGAGGGTGACGAGTTCGAGAGTTCCGGCATCACCACGATTGCCGGGACTAGTGGTGGTCCAGTCTTCGGTTTCTGGATCTCAGATGACCATAGTACGTTTGACTACGCCGCAGTGGGAATTCAAAGCGGGTGGGATCCTGAATCCAAACAAATTGCGGCCTGGCCGTTAGATGAGCTTTCTGCAGCCCTTGCATATCACTAATCACTCATCGAAAGCGGGCAAAGTCCTGGGTAGCGCTTCCAGGTTGTGCCGAGGCAGGGGACTCAAAATCCCCCGCCGCAGGACGCGAGGTGCGCGCATTTCGGCATACTCGCCTGACAACCCGCCGTCTCATGTCCATCGAGCCTCCAACTGCACCTTGCCTCATGATTCTTCGGATTCTGGTAGCACTGCTCGCGCTAGTCATTGCGACCCGCACCGTGGCATCTATGGAGCTCTCGGTTCCATTGCGGGAGCTCTACAGCATGTCGAGTGTCGTCGCTGTCGTGGAAGTGCTTGAAGGCCAGGTCGTGGCTGCTGGCGGAGAAACCTGCGGCGCTCGATACAAGGGGCGAGTGATCGAGGGTACAAAGAATGCAACTGTCGGCCAGTTCATCGAGTTTGGGTTCGTGCCCTCCCTAAAGATCGGTTCGAACTACTTCGTGCTGCTCGACGAATACAAGAACGTTCCAGTCGAGCGGATTCCAGATTTTCAGTCGCGGTGCAAGAATGTGCTCCCCGACTTGGCATTGGTCGGCAGATGGCGAGGGGCTATGGAAGTGACCTCAAGCGCTGGCGCTCCCGAACGCAGAGATGCCTGGACGGTCCGTCCCGCCAATCGCGTCGTGTACCCAGTTGGCACAAGAGGCGAGATGGTCGGGGGAGAGCGGCAGCTAGTTTTCTCGGATATGGTGAACAGGATGAAGCAGGCGAGCCCATATTCCCGCTGAGTTGAGTCGTCAGCATTCGGTGGGTAGGCGTATCCCCGGGGAGGCACCATCGAAGATGCTGAATGCCGGCTTCGAGCAACTGCCAAACACGCCGGTTCGATGCCGGCCCCGGAATGACAAAGCCCGCGCGAGGCGGGCTTCAGAGGGTGACCCAGGCGCTACCGGCCGTGAGCCTTGTGGTGCTGAGCGTCTTTGACATAGGCCCCAGACCACTCAGCCTTCTCGTTCCGGCAGAGTATTGGTTGCTCAGTCCATCAGATTGATTTGCAGATAGCCGTTGGTGCCGGTGACTGCGCTGTTGGCCCCAACAATCGCGAAGATATGGCTACCCTGCATCGCAAAGTACGATCTCGGATCGCTGCCAGTGGCGGAAATCCCACGCATGCTCAGGGGGCCGGTGCTCCCCATGGTCGCAAACGTGTTGTGGGCATTGGAAATCGAGCCATCCTGGCTCACCACGTCCCGGAACGACTCCGTCGCACGCACATCGACTTTCCCCCAGGAACCCACCGTAGAGCTACCGTAGCCGAAACCGGCAGGCCATTGCGTGCTCTCGGGCAGCCCGATTCGGAATACCGCCGTCTTGGGATCACCATTTAGCTTGCCGCTGATCAGGAAAATTCTCTCGTTGCCAATCCGAGCCATCGCGAACAGTGCTGCGTCAGCCGGGGCCGCGGGGTCCACCATGTTCCAGGTCCCGCTCAAGGTTCCAGGAGAGATGTTCCAAGTCTTCAGCGAGGCGGCAGGGCAGTTGTCAACACGGTAGATGGTGTTGTCGGTGCAACGAACGAGAGTCGTGCCGCCACCGGATATCTGCAGCTGTGAGATGTCAGATGTACTGGCGTTAGCACCCACGTTGATACCAAAGCGGTTGAACGTGCCATCGAGCGCTGCCTGATTCGTCTCCAGCCTCCGGGAGGCGACAAAAGGTTGAGTTGCGAAGCTCTCGGTCGCCGCCTGCGTAACGCCAAACGGGAACGCACCGACAACGATGTCTTGACCAACGCGGAAACGCGCAGTGTTTACTGCAGTAGTGATACGGTTGGATTGGAAAAGATAGGTTCCGGCCTGGTTCGCATCTGCCACAAAGCTACCGGATACCGTTGCGATGCCGCTGCCGGTCCATTCGTAGGTTCCAACATCGAAGTTCAGCGCAACAGTCTGCCGTGTTCCGTTGGTCGCGTAGGCGCTGTAGCTGCCATTACGTGCGTCACCCCCCGCTATCTCGAAATTGATATCCCAAGCGCTGCTGGCGGCGCGAGCTGTCACCTTGAAAGCCTTGGCTTGGGTGCTGCCATTGACCAATTGAGCTTTCCAACTGGAGGAGCCAATCTCCGGATTGCGCAGGGTAATCTCTTCGCCAGCACTGACCCATTCGACCGCGCCACTCGCATCGATTTGAACGATGTCACCCGGCTTGATCGCGTAGGGGCCGTCGCCTTGGACTGCTGCGCTGTTCACTTTGATAGTGGGCGCCGTGGCCGTGCCCGCAGTCGTCGCTCCGGGCGGCGGAAGCAGCCCTAATCCGCCTCCACCACCTCCGCCACCCCCACCCCCGCAAGCAGCCAAGGCCATGGCTAGCGACACGGCTGTCACCGTGAAGATTTTGTGTAGCATCGCTGTTCCTCCTCCGTTGTAGATCGTCCAGCTATTCTTTGATTTCTGGTAACGACCAAGTCATGCTATCACCGATGTGCCCCATCCCTATGCATGCAGATACGGAAATCGGCGCTCTCTCTTTATGAGCTTGCTCAAAAAATCACGTTTTAAAGAGCAGCGATGTGGAGAGACTTGATAGCTGAAAGCACGCCGCCTAGCCTTCGCCAAAGATATCCCCGAACTCTTGGAAAACCCACTGACCCTCGATGCGCGCGTAGACCGCCGTGAACTCGTTGTTGATGCCCCGAGACCAGAAGTGCAGGCCGAGGCGTCCTCGATACAGGATGACCTGCGCCAGGTCGGCGTCGATCTCCCCGAGTGCCTCGACCATCTCATCGACTTGCGGTAGCACGGCCTCAATCACGGGCCTGACCTCGCGATCAAGCTCTTCCTGATCAATGGCATAGACCTGAACCGTCAGCTCGTCGGTTGTTCCCCGGAAGAGGTCGGCATTGAACTCCACGCGGCCATCGGCGTCGGGCTGGTCGTCTGCTTGATGGAAGCCTTGATGTCGAAGCTCGGCGAGGTAGTCCATCAGTGCTCGCAGAGTTCATCGAGGAAGTAGTCCGCCAGCACATCCCCGTAGATTTCCTTCGACCGCGAAGGCACGGCGGCGACGTAGTCGATAAATCCCTTGATTATTGAGTCCAGGTCTCTGTCGCCCAAGCAGGTGGATGGATAGACCAGCGAGCGCAGGACTTCGACTACCTCCTCTTTGTTTGTCGCGCCATTCTTGGGGCGCATCTTGACCGTGGAGTGCACCAATCCTCGTTGAACGCCTGCCCGCCAGCCAGCCATGAAGGCAGCAATGCGGGTCGCGCAGTCGGCATGTCGGTCCGAGCCCCCGGTGCCCTTGAGCATCAGCGAGCAGCTTTCTGCCATCTGACCTGCTTGAAGGATGTTGGGTATCTGTGCCGATGCGATGCAGCTCGCTGATGCCAACGCTGCTACGACAGCGATGCGGGCTATGGTCCTTTGCTTTCCCGCCGCTCGCTTCTGTTTCCAACTCTGCAGACTCATTCCTCTGGCTCCTCATGTAATAGGGCGAGAGCATATCGAACGAAGCGGATTCGGCACCGCTCGCATCACGACCGAAAAGCCCGTGTTCATGCTTTCGGAAGATCCGCGCTAGAAAAGCGCATGCCTGAACCTCGCAGCCGTCGCCACCCTCTATTCCTGCGGCTGCTCAAGCCGGTCGAACCGGTCTACCCGGATGCGTTCTCGCGCGTCGCTTGGGACGAGGAGGACATGCCAGAGGACGCACAGGGGATCGTCTACATCGTCACTCGACACTGCGCGCAAATGCGAAGTTGGGCCCAGCAATTGCGCAAGTTGCATGCTGCCGACGAGACCTACAAGACGGAGGAGGGCATAAGCCCGCTCAGCGGCGCGCCCCTCAGGGAGGCGAACCTGCGAGCGCTCGGAACGAACCTTGATCTCTACTCGGAGGAGGGGCATGAGTTGTTCTCCGGTCGTTCCGCAGTCCGCGCCTATCTCACCACTGATCTGCTGGCCGTCATCACAGAACACACCGGATCCGAGGCTGTCGGCTTCGTGTCCTTCAGCCTGAAGTGGACCGTCGATGCATTCGACCTGGACGACGAGGTCGAACTGGAGCTGGAACTCGACCAGGCATGGATTGCGCCGGAGTTTCGCCGGCGTGGCTGGGGCGAGCTTGCTGTGATCGCTGTCGCGGATGCCGTAAGGCGGCACATGGACTACGTCCACGCTTCGACGAGGTGGCCCCGAGACTTCGTCACTCGGATCGAGCTGACGGTGTGCGCTGACCTGTACAGCACGAGCGGTGAAGCGCTGCTCCGCAAATGCGCCGACTACGTCGCGATGGAGTTCGATCTCTGGCCGCGGCTGCAGCGGATGGAGGTGTCGAGGATCGTGCTTGATGGGCGGTGGTAGTCGTCTGGTCTCGCTGCCGTCCGAACGTTGGTCGCACCGCGTATGGGAGCGTACTGCCCCCGGGGCTTGTCATCCCTGGTAGGTCCGGACCCCGGCGGGCAAAACGTCCTCATCACCTCGTTTCGCGCGCCGATTCTGTTCGTGGCGAAACGCGCGCTCTTCACGTTTCATCAGTGCCTGGCTATCCGGCGCGCCACGAAGTATCCGGCAGACTCTGCAGGAACAAGACTTCGGGGTTTGTTTCGATGACATGAGCGCAATTATCTGGGGCCGGCGCCGCGAAGCAGTTCCCCGATCCGATTCTCCGCGCCGCTGTCGGTTGAGTAGTCCGGATACGACACAAGCTCCACGGGCCCGAGTACTTTCATTTGCAGTCTGTCCCTCGGCCTTTGAAGGGCTTCGATCTGTCGTTGTTCATGTATGGCCTTTCGGCTAGTCTGAAACAAGTTGTACGAAGTGTGCTGCTAGGCAATAGGCCCCGCCGAGGGATGACCTATCGCGAAAAAATGCTGAGCGCCATGAGCGGCTCTTCTGATTGCAGATGCGCAAACGAGAAACGATGAGGGAGAGTGCGATGAGGTGGATGAAAGAGCTGAGGGACCTGATTGGGGCTCTTGACTTCGTGCGGCTTTTTCGCACAGGCAATGTCCTGCTGCTTGGGGTGCTCAGTTTTGCCGGCGGTGCGATGGCGGACATTCCGCCGCAGCCGTCGGGATGGCACGTCGGAATTGGTGGCTTCAATGGCACGTATCAGACTGCGAAAGACGCATGCGATGCCGCGACGGGGTTCGTATATGAGCAGTCAAGCGATGCCGACAAGGCGTTCTCTCCTTTTACGGGCGTCGGATCGTTGATCGTTGGCGGCAACGGTCTTTGGATTTGTGAGGTCTTTAAAAGCAATGGCGTGCGACTTGGGGCGTGGGCCATGACTTCTAGTTCAACGTCGTGCCCAACAAACAGCATAGTTAGCGGTTCTTCTTGCGTCTGCGACCCCAAGACTCAGGAAGACGGAACCCGCACCTCGTGCATCCCGGCTTCCCCTGAGCTCAATATTTGCCAGCGTCCGCCGGCGGGCGCTTTCGAAGGCTTCCCGATCTTTCCCGCGACGGCCGAGAAATTCCGCTCCGAAACCGATTGGTCCGACTCCGGACCTGGAGCCTTGTCTTTCAAGCGCACCTACCGCAGCAACTGGGCCAGTGATTTGATCCGGGCCAGCAACCCACTCGGCCAAGTCTGGTCACACAACTTCAGCACTAAGCTGGCTGTCACCCCCACTGCCTCACCCACGAGCGCGGCCATCACCACCGGTGACGGCTATGTGCGTACCTTCGGCAAGACTGCAGGCACTACGACCTGGAGCGCCGGCAACAGTGCCGATACGCTGGCCCAACTTTCCTCCGGCGCCTGGGCCTACTCTCGCGCCGATGACAACGCGACGCTGAACTTCGACAGCTCCGGCAAGCTGCAGACCGAGACGGACCGCAACGGCTGGGTCACGTCCTATGCCTATAACGGTGCCGGCCAACTCGCCTCGGTCATCAACCACTTCGGCCGCACGCTCGTCTTTGGCTACAACGGCTCGGATCAACTGAGCACTGTCACGACTCCGGACGCTCGTGTTATCGCCTACGCCTATGACAGCAATGGTCGTTTGGCCTCCGTCCTGTACCCCGAGGGCAAAGGCCGCAACTTCGTCTACGAGAACGCATCGTTCCCTCAGGCTCTGACCGGCATCTTCGACGAGGCAGGTGTTCGTTGGGGCACGTTCGCCTACGACGCCACGGGCCGTGCGATCAGCACGCAACTCGCGGGCTCGGTTGACAGCTATCAGGTCAGCTATCCGTCCTCCAGCTCGGCCACGGTGATCGACCCCTTGGGTACGAGCCGCAACTACAGCTATGGCACCACGCTTGGCAAGCTTGCCGTCACCGGAGGCTCGCTCCCGTCGGGCGAAGGCAAGAGCGATGCGGCGTCCCGGGTTCAAGACAGCAACGGCCTGATCACCTCGGAGACGGACTTCAAGGGGTCGGTGACAACGACAACCTGGGATGTTGCCCGCCGCCTTCCGACCACCGTAGTGTCAGCCTCCGGCACGCCCGATGCGAAGACCGTGACGACCCAGTGGCATTCGACCTTCAGCCTGCCCGCGCTGATCACCGAACCTGGCCGCACCACCGCCTTCACCTACGATGCTGTCGGCAATCCGTTGTCGAAGACAGTGACGGATACGGTGACCAACAAGGCCCAGCTCTGGCAGTGGACGTACAACGCTCAGCAGTTGGTCGATACAGCTACCGAGCCCAACGGCGCTGTGACGAGCTACACCTACGACACCCGAGGCAACGTCCTCACCGCGACGAACGCCCTAGGCCACGTCACCAGCTACGCCTACGACCTCGCCAACCGTGTCGTTAGTAGTACGGCTCCCAACGGCTTGATCACCACCTACACCTACGATGCGCGCGACCGTCTGCTGACCCAGAGCGTCGGCGGCCAAACCACAGTCCTCACCTACAAGCCCTACGGCACCGTCGAGACCGTCTCGCTGCCCAGCGGCCTCGTTCTGACCTACGCCTACGATGCCGCTCACCGCCTGATCGGCTGGAGCAACAACCGTGGCGAGAGCGGCACCTACACCCTGGACGGCATGGGCAACCGCACCGCCGAGCAGATCAAGGACAGCGCCGGCAACGTCGCCTGGAGCGTGGCGCGCACCATCAACAACATCAACCGCCTATCGGGCAGGACCGAAGGTGCCAATCAATCCAGCACCTTCGGCTACGACGCCAACGGCGAGCTGACCAGTTCGACCAACGGCCTGAACCAGAGCACCAGCTACGGCCTGGACAGCCTGCGCCGCGTCAAGAGCGTCACCGACGCAGCCAACGCCA